>ERZ1643251.3040-NODE-3040-length-16110-cov-5.037496_pt1 | contig 16110 bp, 14 predicted proteins | sample MGYA00579261_ERZ1643251 | MGnify/ENA primary metagenome ERZ1643251 (study PRJEB29033, sample SAMEA4952267) | chicken gut metagenome | biome: Broiler Chicken; feature: Gastrointestinal Tract; material: Caecum | place: Ireland | collected 2018 | study: Broiler...
TAAAAGTACTATAAATCCTAACAATGTTTGTGGCAATCCCCAAGTGCATTGAATGAATATATATATTACATTTTTCATAACTAACTCCAATCTACAACTTATTGTTTATCTTTGAAAATATTCTACAACAAAATAACTTAAAAGTAAAATAAATAGCGCGCTTGCCTTATTTGCAAGGTATAGAGCTATACTTCACTTATATTTTGCGGCAAGAATTCCCCATGGGAACCGCGTAAATGGAGCGCGTTTTTTCTTTATTCAGTATAAGGCCGCTGGGGAACAACAGATGAAACAATTTCCTGAAGTTTCGTAAAATTCATTTCGCTGTTGGCGGCAAGCAAAATAACAGGAGAATCATGACGCAGCCGCTCTTTGGCAACTGTACCGACAACTCCGCCCGCTTCGCGGAGAACGACCGCCGCGGCAGCCCAGTCCCACGGAAAAAGACGGAGTTCAAAATACAGCTCGCCCCTTCCGGCCGCAAGATAACAAAGTTCCAACGCAGCCGTCCCGAGCCTGCGAAAATCATCGCACTCGGAATAGACCTTTTGCATCACCTCCATGCATTGGCGCGCATATTGTTTTTTATAGACACTGAAAGCCGTAAAGAAAAGAGAGTGCGAAAAATCACGCTCGGATACACGAATACGTTTACCGTTAAGAAAAGCCCCCTGCCCCTTTACGGCAGAAAAAAGCTCCTCCGAATAGGGATGATAGACAACGCCAAGAACTTCCTCGTTATTATTGACAAGCGCGACAGAGATCACGCTAAGCCGCATTCCCCGTACAAAATTGGTCGTTCCGTCGATAGGATCGACCACCCAATATAATTCTCCCTGTGTATATTCGGGCGATTCCTCTCCTAAAAACCCCGCCTGCGGCAGGATTTTACCGAGAAGGGCGCGTAAACGCTCCTGTACTGCCGTATCAGCAGTCGTAACAAGATTGGACGCACTCCCCTTTTCCGATACAGAAAACTTTTGCATCATGAGCGGTTTGCATGACCTGACGGCTGATGCAACCTTTTCGGCAAGGTTTATTGAAATTTCCATATTGTCTCCTCTCCAAACGAAAAAGCGGACCTTTAGGTCCGCTTTATAAGTGTTATTTTTTGCCGAGCATACGACGGATAAAAGGCGGAAGTTTGTTTTCGCGTTCGTCAGGTGCAGGCTCAGGTTCGGGCTGCGGCTGAGGCGCAGGCTGAGCCTGATAAGGCTGCTGGGGTCCCTGCTGAGGCTGTCCATAGTAATACCCCTGCGGTTGTGCAGGCTGCGCTGCAGGTGCTGCCTGATGCTGCATATAGGGATTGGGCGCGCTCGGATACACAGGCTGAGCAGGCTGTGCATTGGGATATGTCGGCTGAGCGGGCTGCGCTGCGGGCGGTTCTGCAGGAGGAACGGTAAGCGTTGTACCGAATGCGGCATTCTGGCGTGCAGCGTTCTGCGCCGCTTCTTCTCCCGAAGGGAAGCCCGTTGCAATGACAGTCACCTCCACTTCATCCTGCACATTTTCGTCCACACATGCGCCGAAAATGATGTTTGCCGAATAATCGACAACACCATGAATGAGCCCTGCCGCCTTCGTCACTTCATCCAATGTCAGATCGGGACCGCCGACAATATTGAGAATGACGCCCTTTGCACCTTCGATCGTCGTCTCCAAAAGAGGCGAATTGACAGCAAGACGGACAGCATCGATGATGCGGTTCTCGCCCTTTGCTACACCGACGCCCATATGAGCAAGCCCTTTATCCTTGAGCGTTGTACGGACATCCGCAAAGTCAAGGTTGATGAGCGCAGGCGTGACGATAAGATCGGCAATGCCGCGGATTCCCTGTTTGAGAACTTCATCGGCAACGCGGAGCGCATCCGTCATTGTAGCGTTTTTCGGAACAACTTCACGGATTTTTTCATTGGGAATAATGACGATGGTATCGACATACTTTTTGAGGTTGTCGATTCCCTTGATCGCATTGTCCATTCTGCGCTTGCCTTCGAACTCAAAAGGTTTGGTGACAACGGCAACCGTCAGGATTTTCTTGTCTTTTGCGATCTTTGCAATGACAGGAGCAGCACCCGTACCCGTTCCACCGCCCATTCCTGCGGTGATAAACAAAAGGTCGGTTCCCTCAATGGAGCGCGCAAGTTCTTCTTTGCTCTCCTCGGCGGCCTCTCTTCCGATCTCGGGCTCAGCACCTGCACCAAGACCCTTGGTACGCTGTGTACCGATCTGGATCTTCTTGGGCGCCTTATTGCATGCAAGGATCTGCGCATCCGTATTGATCGCAATATAGTCGGCACTCGTGATTCCCGCTTCGATCATGCGGTTCACGGCATTATTGCCTGCGCCGCCGACACCGATCACGGTGATCTTCGCCCTGCCGTTGGCAACGAACTCGTTTGCGGCGGGTGCGGCGGAACGCTGCGTGCCGTCCTCTCTTCCCACAAAGGGAACATTGTCGTTGAACATTTTCAACCTCCGAATACGTTTAAGAGTTTATAGAAAAATCCGCGTTTGCGGTGATCTTCATAAGCAAGATCGACAAGAGCGATGCGCGAACTCATCGCCGGTTTGTTATAGTAAGGGAGATCGGGCGCAAGCTGTTCGCACACTCTGCTCACGCGTTTGGAGACATGTTCGAGCGCGCCGCGGATATCGGCAAGCCCCTCCCCGGAAACATAGAGAGGCTTAAAATCAAGCTCCTTTCCCGAGCATTCTTCCAAAAATCCTCCGATCGCTTCACAGATCGCATCCAGTCCTTCCTTGACCGCCTCTACAAGCTCGTCCGTATCGACCTCAAAAGGCACTCCCTGTACGACAACTTCCGTCTTTCCCGCATTGGAACGCGCATACAGGTTTGCTTTTGACAAAAATGCGCATGCCACATCATACGAAACAGAAAAGCGATTCATCAGCACTGCGGCAATCTGTCCCTTCCCGACAAAATACGTACGATGCGCCAAAACACCGTTCCCAAGCATGACGCAAAGTGATGTGGACATATACCCGACATCGAGAAAGAGCGCATATTCGTCGCGCGTCTCGGACGGAATGAGATATGTTGCCATTGCATATTCCGTCGGAAGATAGGAAAGCCCGATCTTCATGCCAGAGAAGATGTGCTCCATTGTCTCGGCAAAATAATTGCTGCAGTAAAAATACGAGAGCACACCGCTCAAAGATGCCGAAGTAAGCCCGACCGGATTGATGACGCGGCGATCATCCGAAGTAACGAAGATCATGCTCGTTGTGCGGATGCATCGATATCCCTCAAGCGGCTCCCTTCCGCTTGCAAAGAGCGCGGAAATATCGCGGTTTCCGATGGTGCGGCGCTTGGGAAATCCGAGAACCTGTTCGCGCGGAACAACGCGCGTGAAAGCACCCGGAACACCGACATACAGCTTTCTGACCCGCTCTCCGCAAATACGTTCGACTGCGGAAAGCGCATGATAAACCGCGTCTGCAAGTTTATCCGTATCAAAAAAGGTACTGTCGTCGTATCCGTCGTACGGTTCCGTCCTGCTTGCCTTGAACACAAAGGTGTTGTTGACGCCCCGTTCTCCGACAATGACGGTCACCTCCGAAGAACGTACATCCAGCACCGCTACGCTGTTGCGGCTCATAAGCGGGACTCCTCGTTGGTATCAGTGAAATTTTCTTTTTACTATTATAACAACATCCGATCAGATTGTCAAGAAATCGCGTACTTTTTTTCATTTTTCCGCGTTTTTTTCGGAACGTATGCGAAAAAAAGAGCGCGCCCCAAAGGCACGCTCATGAATCTGTCAGCTTCAGTTTTCGGGGAAATAATACGCGGCCGCCTCGCCCGTACTTGTGACGATCGCCGTATTGATGGTTCCGCTCACGCGCTCGCTCTGCGTAAGATCAAGATAGACAGCAAGCGCCGCGCGCACCTTATCTTGGGCTCGGACGGATGGCTCCCCGATGACAATTTCCACCCCCTCGCGCATCGCAATGCGGAAGCGGTCAAAGCGGTCGGAGGAGGTATCCCCGCTGTCCTCAAAGGTAAGAGAAAGAACGTTGGCACGCGGCTCGCCCAAAAGTTCGGACATGACCGCATACATCCCGATCAGCTCCTGCGCATACGCCCCGGAGATCCTTCCCGACTCATAGGTAAAGGAAAAGTCGCCTTTCAACTCCACAAAGCCGGAAGCCTGCGCGCTCTTTCCGATCCAAATCCCCTCCACGTCAAGGACATCGTACCCATCTTGCGCCGCATAGGCAAATGCAGAACGCCGCTCCTCGATCCCGATCACAACGGATGCGGGATATTTCTTTTCGATCCTGACGACATTGAACCGCGGATTTGCAGATGCCGTAGCCTGCACCTCGTTCAGATCAAGAAAAGTTGTACTCTTTCCGAGATATCCGTTCAGCTGCTCCTTAAGCTGCTGCGCCTCCTGTTCGCCTTCCTGCGTGTAGGTGACAAAGTCAGCATTCACATAGGTGACCGTAAATACGGCATTCAGCCCTGCCGCAACAACGGCGGCAAGGAGCAGGAACGCAACAACAGTTGTCAGAATACTTCTCTTCTTCATTGGTATCTCCCGAGGAGAGTCAGACGTGCACGCGCCTGATATTGGCTCCGAGTTTTTTTAATTTCCCGCGAAAGTCCGCGTATCCCCTGTCAACATGAGAAAGGTCAAGGACTTCGGAAACGCCTTCCGCGCCGAGCGCTGCAATCACAAGCGCCGCGCCGCCTCTCAGATCGCCTGCAGTCACACTTGCTCCGTGCAACCTGCCGACCCCGCGGACCAACGCGGTCCTGCCCTTTACTTCAATATCCGCACCCATCTTCTGCAATTCGGGCACGTACTTAAAACGAGTCTCAAAGAGATTTTCGACAATCAGCGCACTGCCCGAACAGGAGGCATTGAGTGCCGTCGCCTGCGCCTGCAGATCGGTGGGAAATCCCGGGAACGGCATTGTCTCGATGCGACGATTGCATTTAAGACGCCCACGGCTTTCTATTCTTATTTTATCATTTTTTGTATGTATTTTGCAACCGTTTTCGCGCAATTTATGCAGAAGCAGGCGAATATTCTCCGGCGTCACTCCGACCACCTCCACGTCGCCTCCGCACGCCGCCGCGGCAAATAAGAACGTTCCTGCCTCGATCCGATCTTTCATGGGCCGGTATGTCGTCGCATGAAGTTCTTTTACGCCCTCGATCTCAATGACATCCGTTCCCGCACCCGCGACCTTCGCGCCCATCGCATTGAGAAAATTCTGCAGATCGACGATCTCGGGTTCCTTCGCCGCACCCGTGAGCACTGTCCGCCCCTCCGCCTTGACCGCCGCAAGAAGAATATTTTCTGTTGCTCCAACGCTGGGAAAATCAAGCAGAATCTCCGCACCCTTAAGTTTTGCACATTCGCAGAATATGAATCCGTCGCGTTCGGAAATATTTACCCCGAGCCGCTTGAGCGCCGAAAGATGTAAATCAATGGGCCGAAGCCCGATATCACATCCACCCGGATAGGCAATCAGAGCACGCCCGAACCTGGATAGCAGAGACCCCAGCATAAAGACGGATGAGCGCAATTCCCTCGTAAGCGAGGAAGGAATTTCATGACAGCAGGCGTTCGCACTGTCAATCGTGACGTTTCCGCCCGAAAACCTTACGCTTGCGCCCAGCTCACGCAGAATTTGCGCCATGCAGGCGACATCGGAGATATTGGGCGCCTCGCGGATGGTCACGCGTTTGTCCGTCAGAATGGACGCCGCAAGCAGAGGAAGCACGGAGTTCTTCGCTGACTGCACGTCGACGCTTCCGATCAGCTTATTTCCTCCCTCGATAACGTATTTGTCCATAAATCCTCTCCTGTTGTATTTCAAAGCATGATCATCCCGCACCTGCACGCAAGAAAATTCGCATTCCGATTTGTAAGGGATGCGGATGATGCTTCACTGCCGCGCACGGGAATCTCATGCACACGATACATTTCATTGTATGAGATTTCGGGACTGCGTGTGTCTGGACACGCCGTAGACAATTCCCATTCCCGTCATCGTCACAATGAGAGAGGTATTACCCGCAGATACCAGCGGCAAAGGAAGCCCCGTTGGCGGGATGCATCCGCTGACGACGAGCGCATTAAGCGCACTCTGTACGGCAAATGCAAGCGTAATTCCGCCCGCAAGCAAAAATCCGTAGAAGTTTCCGCAGCGCGCCGCGATACGGAATCCTCTCCAGACAATAAAGCCGATCAGCAAAAAGAGCGCAAGAACGCCGAAAAATCCTGTCTCCTCCGCAATTACAGAGAGAATGAAATCGCTTTCGGCAAAGGGCAGAAAACGGTATTTCTGTCTGGAATGGAAGAGCCCGACGCCGAATAAATTTCCGTTTGAAAGCCCGTACAAAGACTGAATGAGCTGATAGCCTTCCTCCTTGGGAGAAGCCCACGGGTCCATGAACGCCGAGAGCCGCTGAAGGCGGTACGGTTCCATGAGAATGAGCGCAGGCACGGCGAGCAGAACGGGAATACAGACACATGCGAGCGCCTTTTTCGAGATCCCCGCAAGAAAAAGCATGCCGATCATAATCGCACCCACACACATGGTCACCGACATATTGGGTTCGAGAATAATGAGAAGGCAAGTCGCAAGCCCTGCTCCCAAAACGGGCAAGCAGCCTTTGAGCAACCGCATCCGCGCGGGATCTTTGGCAAAATACCCTGCCGTGAACATGACAAATCCGAGCTTTGCGATTTCTGAGGGCTGTATGGTAAAGGAGCCGAATCCGATCCAGCGCGTTGCGCCGTAATTGCTCTTTCCGAGCCCAGGGACAAACACAAGCGCCAGCAAGATAAGAGAAACGATCAGCGCGGGCAGCCCCCATTTACGCAATTTCTCATAATTCAAAAAACTGATTGCGACCATTGCCGCGGCGCCGATCACAAACCCGACAAGCTGTTTCCGAAAGAAAAACGTTGCATCGCCATACTGCACCTGTGCATTATAACTGCTCGCGGAATACACGCAGAGCACGCCATATGCGGCAAGCAGCAAGACAGCGGAAAGGAAGAGGAGATCCCCCTTCCCCACAGTTTCAGATTTCGCCCTCTTCAACATCGGACTCCTTTTCATCGGGCCCCCTCTGCCCGGAACGGGCAAGCGCTGTCTGTTCGTCTGCAAGCTCCTTCATGAGCTGCGCAAATCGTTCGCCGCGTTCTTCATAGCTTTTGAACTGGTCAAAGCTCGCCGAAGCAGGGCTCAAAAGCACGTTTTGTCCTTTTTTTGCCGTCATAAACGCAACCCGTACGGCAAGATCAAAGGGACGGCAGAGCGTGATGCGGTCAAACTTTTCATGGGCGGCGGCATCCAACAGACGGAACGCATTTTCTCCGCACAGCACCGCATGCACAACATTCGATTTTTTAAGTGCGGCAAAGAGCGGTTCATAGGCGTATCCCTTGTCCTTTCCGCCGAGCAAAATGACGCTCTCTCCTTTGACGCTCTCCACGGCTTTGATCGCCGCGTCGACGTTGGTCGCCTTGCTGTCGTCGATAAACGTTACGCCGCGCACCTCTCCCAGTTTCTGCACCCGATGCGGAATACCGCGGAAGGATCTGAGCGCCGAAGAAATCGCCGCATTTTCCACACCCATCAGCTTGCATGCGCATACAGCCGCAAGCACGTCCGCCTCGTTGTGCCTGCCCTCAATCGGAAGATCGGAAACCGATATGATGCGCTCTCCCTTCCAATAGATCGCTTCATCTTCGATGTAGGCTCCCTCAGTTTTCCGCGAAAGTGAAAACCAGACAGTTTTTGCGTGCGTCTTTTCCGCAAAGGAACGCACGATTTCGTCATCTGCATTGAGTACGGCAAATTCACTCTCCGCACAATTTTTGAGAATGCGGGATTTGAGATAGACGTAGTTTTCCATCGTGTAATGCCGATTGAGATGATCTTCGGTGATGTTCAGAACAACGGCAATATGCGGACGGAGCGAGGTAAGCGTCTCAAGCTGGAATGACGAAATCTCCGCCACGGCAATTCCGTTTTCCCCAAGCTCGTCGAGACAGGATGTAACAGGTTTTCCGATATTCCCGCAGACAATGGCATTTTCTCCCGCCGCACACAAAATATGTCCGATGAGAGAAACTGTCGTCGTCTTGCCGTTTGTTCCCGTCACCGCAATAACTGGGCCGTGCAACTCGCGTGCTCCAAGTTCCGCTTCCCCGACGATTGTCTTCCCAGCCTTTTTGAATGCGACCGAAAGCGGATGATCGATCGGAATCCCCGGGCTGAGCACCAGAACGTCGCAATCGGAGATATGAGAAAAAACCTCTTCTTTTTTAAGATGCAAACATCCCTTTGCCGTAAGCCGTTCGATTGCGTTTCTGACATTGTCATCCTGAACGTCATCATAGAGATAGACGGTCTTTGCGTGTTTCTTGAGAAGAAATTCTGCGGCGGCGATTCCCGATCGGGAAATCCCCGCCACAAGAAATGACTGCATCGGAAAGTACATACATCCTCCTTTTCCCTGTCGGGATCAGGCAAGCGGAAGAATGAGGGTAACACCGAGAAGCGCCGTCGTCAGTGCGTAGCAATAAGCGATCTTTGCCTCGGAATATCCTTTCTTCTGAAAATGATGGTGTATGGGTGCCATCAGAAAAATCCGTCTGCCCGTTTTTTTGTAATATATGACCTGAAGGATGACGGATATGCTTGAAAGGACAAACATGATGCCCAGAATGGGAATGATCAGAGCGTTCCCCGAAAAGAGCGCGACGGATGCGGCGAACCCGCCCAAAGACAGGGAACCGGTGTCCCCCATAAAGACGGACGCTTTATTGGTATTGAACACAAGATAAGCCGCCAGTGCACCCGTAAGGCACACGCACAGAAGCCCCAGCGAGGCGCTTGTTCCCTGGAGCCCGAGAAGAACGGAAAGCGCGAGAAAAAAGACGGCGGAGACGCCGCCTGCAAGCCCGTCCAGACCGTCCGTAAGATTGACGCTGTTCACCGTTGCAACAAATACAAAAATTCCGAGCGGAAGCATCCACCAGCCGATATCAAAAGCAATCTGCGTATAGGGAATGCGTAAAATTGTCATTCCCTCCATACAGCAGTAGACAGACGCCATGACGGCGACTCCAAGCTGGAAGATGATCTTCTGATAGGCGCGAAGCCCAAGATTGGTTCCCCTCTTTTTCTTGAGAAAATCATCAAGGAATCCCACAATGAGATATCCGAGCCCCACTGCAAAGGTGACCCAGAACGGCTTGTCCGCCCCGCGCACAACAAAAACTGCAGCGATGAGCGCGGCAGGAATAAAGGCGAGCCCGCCCATTGTGGGCGTGCCCTCTTTTTTTTCATGTTCCTTGACATAGACAAGGATGTGCTGTCCCCCCATGCGTCTGAGAAGCGGAAGCATCAGAAGACAGAGAAACAGCGAAAGCGAAAAGGATAGCAAAACGGTAAGAAGATAGATCTGCATATCAAGATTTCCCGACAAGGTTTTCAATCACAGCTTTGTCATCGTAGTCGTATTTGATACCCATGATCTCCTGATATTTTTCCGCGCCTTTTCCTGCAACCAGTAAAACATCCCCCTCCGAGAGAATCCCGAGCGCATATGCGATCGCCTTTTCCCGCTCTTCAATGGCGATATATTCCGACGAAACACGGCAAAAGCCCGCTTCGATCTCCGAAATAATGGCATATGCATCCTCATATCTCGGATTATCGGACGTAATGACGGTGAAATCGGCACAGCGCGCCGCGATCTCTCCCATCTTTGCGCGCTTCCCGCTGTCACGGTTTCCCCCGCAGCCGAACAGAGCAATCAGTCTTCCGGTACAGTGTTCACGGAGCGCGGAAAGCGATTTTTCAAGACCGTCAGGCGTATGTGCAAAATCGACAAACACATCTGCGCCGCGGACACTCGCTACCCATTCAAGGCGGCCTTCCGCTTTTGTCTTGGCAAGCCCGCGCGCAATTGCATCCACACCCACCCCAAGATGCCGCGCCGCGCAGGCAGCCGCAAGCGCATTGGACAGATTGTAACGCCCCGTGAGCGGAATGCTCGCTTCGCAAAGTTCATCCTGCAGATTGAGTACCGCCCTACAGCCGCGCAGCGTATCACTCTCCACCAGCGCAAACGCATCGGCAGGCGTCTCCAGTCCGTAGGTTATATGCGGGATATTCTCGCATGCAAGCTCACGGGAAAACACATCATCCGCATTGAGTACGGCAAAGGCGCATTTCTGCAGCGTAAACAACAATTTTTTGGCGGCGGCATACCGCTCCATGTCTCCGAAGAAATCAAGGTGATCCCGCGTCAGATTGGTAAACACCGCGACATCGTAAAAAATCGGCGCATCTTTCTTGAGCGCAAGCGCATGCGCGGACACTTCCATGACTGCCGCTTTCATTCCCGCATCCGCCATGTCCCGAAGAAGAGAAAACAAACAAATGGGATCAGGCGTCGTCAAAGAGGGCGCAACATGAATGGAGCCGTATCTTGCGCCCAATGTCCCAATCATGCCGCAGGGAAGTTGCGCCTCTTCCAGAATTTCCCTGATCATCGTCGCGGTGGTCGTTTTTCCGTTTGTTCCCGTCACGCCGATCATCTTGAGAATGCGTTCGGGATGCTCATAAAAGGCGGCGGAAATGCGTGCCATTGCCTCCCGTCCGTCGGGAACAATGACCTGCGGAACGGAGATCGGCAATTTCTTTTCACAGACGATCGCCGCCGCTCCGCGCTCCGCCGCTTCCCGCGCATAAATGTGCGCATCCGTGTTTGTCCCGCGAAAACAAAAAAATAAATCCCCTTCTCCTGCCACACGGCTGTCCGCACACAGACCATACACCTGCACATCATTCGTAAGTTCCGCTCCATGAATTTCCTTGACAAGCTGAGACAGTTTCATGATTTACTCCGAAGGGGGCAACTTGAACAAATCAATGATGCCCTCAAAAATTTCCTTTGCGCAGGGCGCGGCAACGGTACTGCCATAGTATGCCCCCTGCGGTTCATCCACAATAATGAGCGCAAGATAGCGCGGGTTATCTGCTGGGAAATATCCGAGGAAAGAAGATACATATTTCCCCTGCGCGATATGTCCGTCCTCATACTTCTGCGCGGTACCCGTTTTCCCCGCAACGCGATAGCCCTCGATATACGCTTTTTTTCCGCTTCCGTCCCGCACAACGCCCTCCAGCATGGAGGAGAGAATCGAGGACGCCTCCTCACTGACCGTGCGTCCGACAAAGACGGGCTCCGTCTTCTCAAGAACAACTCCGTCCTTGGATACGATCGCATCCACAAGACGAGGCGCATAATAATACCCGCCGTTGACAGCCGCCGCGCCCGCACAGGCAAGCTGAAGCGGCGTCACGGCAATGGTCTGCCCGAATCCGATTCGCGCAAAGTCGCAGTCTCTGAGCGTATGCTCGGGAAGAAGCATGCCGATCGCCTCTCCCGAGAAATCCAATCCCGTCGCCCTTCCGAAGTGAAATGCCGACAGATAGTCGTAGAACGTCTCTTTCCCGAGAGCGAGCGCTATATCCACAAAACACGGGTTGCAGCTGTTATTGAGCGCTTCGGCAAGCGTCTGATTGGAATGCTTTCCGTTGGCATGATCACTCCAACATCGGATGGTCGTGCTGTCCACCGTACGCGTGCGCGCCGAAGAAAAGACGTAGTTCGTTGCAAAGGCGTTCTTGTTCCCCTGCAAATATTCCTCGATGTTTGCCGCGGCTGTCACAATCTTAAAGGTGGAACCGGGCTCATAGACATCGCTCACAAGCGCATTTCTCGAAAGCGAATTGAGCGCGGAAAGATCATTGCGCGGGATATCATTGAGGTCATAGGAAGGAAGATTGACCATCGCAAGCACGGAAAAATCGGACGGATCCAGGATCACGGCTCGCGCCGCCTTGGCTGAATATTCTGTCAGCGCCCTGTTCATCACTTCTTCGGCAAGCGCCTGAATGCGATAATCAAGCGTCAGACGGATATCCTGTCCGTCCGTCGCAGGGATATATGCCGCTGTTGCACCCTCAAGGTCCACCCCGACAAGATCTGTTTCAAACAAAATTTCCCCTGCCGTACCTGCAAGATATTTGTTATAGTATTGCTCGATTCCCGTCGAGCCCGATCCGTCATAGGAAGTAAATCCCAGCACCTGACAGGCGAGCGAACCATGCGGATAGAACCGCTTATCGTCGCGGGCGTAATACACTCCGCCTAAATCGGCGCCCTCGACTTTCTCAACAACGGATTTTTCCGCCTGCCGCACAAGTACGATTTCCGAACGGCTCCCGTCCGTCAGTTTGGTCAGCAGATCATCATAGTTCATCGAAAGCGCACCCGCCAAAATCTGCGCTGTCCCCTCCGCATCCGTCACAGCGTTTGCACGAGCATACAGGCTGTAGGCGGCAATATTCCCCGCCAGCAGCTCTCCGTTGCGGTCGTAAATATTTCCGCGGAGTGCTGAGACAGGGATCTCCCGCGTCCACTGATCAAGTGCACGGGCATTGAGATCATCCTCCCAGATGACCTGAATATAGAAGAAACGCGCAAGAAAAAGACAAAAAAGAAAGGTTATCGCCGTAAGCACGGCAAATAACCTCTTTCGTAGGACAGACAAGGAATAGTCCTTCTGTTTGATATTCAGTTTCCTCCACGAATTTTTGTTGATGTCGTCACTCGCCGCGCACCATTCCGTTCTGCTGCGCCCAAGCGTCGATGTACTCGTCGGACTGAAGATAGTTCAGTTCTTCCTGCATCTGCGTGTACTGCGACTGAAGATCGCGAAGCTGCGCTTCCTTGACGACAATTTCTGCATTTGCCGCACTCAGAATGCCCGTATTGACACAGATGAGCGCAATAATGAGTACGATCGTCGCCGCAATCGCGCAAAGGATGAGTTTTGTCTTCAGAGAAAGCGCGGCAAGCAAACCCGTTCTGGTCTGCTCTTCCGTCTGCGTCATTTCCGCACCGTGCTGAAGCGTATCCAGCGTACGGCGGGTGGGAAGTGCGTCGTCCTCGGAAGGTTTGACGGCAGGTGCCGCAGGCGCTTGCACAGGTGCGTAAGCAGGCGCTGCAGGCGCAAACACGGGAGCGGGAGCAACAGCGGGTGCAGCAGCCGCAGCACGCGTGTCGATCAGCTCGCCGTTCTTATATGTAAGCCCCTCAAAGAGCATGCGCTTGCCCTGTGCGGGCGCATAGGCGACATAGTCCGCAAGGCGATGTGCGGTATTGTCAGAGAAATCCTGCGCCTGCTCCTTTTGAGCGGGCTCGGCAGGAGCAACGGACTCATGCACAGGCATGACGGGCGTGCGCTCGAGCGTCGCCGTAGCCGTCGCGGGCGCAGCGTAGCTCTCCGCATGCGTCTCATTTTCGGCACTTGCGGTTGCCCATGTCTCGCTGTTATCAAAAAGCAGCTTACGGTAATTTTCAGAAATACGGCTCGTGTGTTCTTGTTCTGCAGCCGTACGGCGGTCTTCGCGCCGTTCATCGCGTCGTGTGACGGTCTCTTCCATAATAGCCGTATTTGCCATGATGTTCCCCTTTATGATTGTATTCATATTCCCGCCCGTTCATTCAAGTTTTCGGGCAATGCGTAACTTTGCGCTGGTACTTCTTGAATTACTCTTCTGTTCTTCTTCGCTTGCCGTGATCGGTTTCCGATTGACAAGTTCGATTTCCTCTTTCTTTCCGCATACACAGACAGGAAAGCTTTTCGGACAGGTACATCCTTCGCTCATGGAACGGAACACATTCTTTACGATTCTGTCCTCAAGAGAATGGAATGTAAGAATACATGCTCTTCCGCCCTTTTTCAGCCGTCGCGTGAGTCCTTCGACACACTCTTTGAGTCCGTCAAGTTCTCCGTTGACTTCGATCCGGATCGCCTGAAAGGTCTTGCGCGCACAGGCGTTATATCGGTAATGCGCCGGGACGCTCTCCTCAACGATGCGCCGCAGTGCTCCGCAGGTCTCGATTCTTCCTTTTTCCCGCTCCCGCACAATGTTCCGAACAATGGATGTTGCAAAGGATTCCTCTCCGTATTCGCGCAGGATGGTCAGAAGCCGCTCTGCGGGGTATTCGTTGACAACGATCTCCGCCGTCAGCGATGCCCGATCGTCCATTCGCATATCAAGCGGCGCTTCCTCTGCCATATAGGCAAATCCTCTCTCGCGGGCATCGATCTGATGGGATGAAATTCCGAGATCGAGAAGATATCCGTCCAGCTGTTCCACACCCGCCTCGGCGAGTACCCTTTCATATTCCTTGAAATCGGAACGAAAGAGCTGAAAACGTTTTCCAAAAGGCGCAAGCCGTGCGCTCGCCTCACGGATGGCGTCTCCGTCTTTGTCGGTGGCGATGAGCCGAACGGTCGGATCAGACGAAAGGATCGCGTATGAATGTCCGCCCCCTCCACAGGTCCCGTCGAAGTAAACACCGTCTTTTTTGATGTCCAGCCCCGCAAGCACCTCGTCAACCATGATCGGCTGATGATATTCGCTCATCTCACTGCTCCGAACTCTTCTTGTATGCCACCCTGTTCGCCTGCTCGATGGTCATACTGCCCACAGAATTCTCGAACTTCTCCTGTGCCCAGATTTCGATGTAGTTCCCCATACCGACGGTCACAACATCTTTGACAAGTCCCGCGTATTCACGGAAAGACTTCGGGATCTGCGCACGGCCCTGTGCATCCTCCGCAACTTCATCGATGGAACACAGGATTCTGCGTTTGGCGTTCATCATCACGGGATCGCCGGGGTTGACTTCATCAAAGGACGCAAGCCGCTCTCCGAGTACGGATTCCGGCATCACCGAGATGCAGTCGGGTGCATATTCAACGTAGTACAGTTTCTCGTTCTCCGGGAAGGCATTTTTGTACTTCGCGGGAATGCGTATTCTGTTTTTTGCGTCCAGCTGGTGGGCGACTTTTCCGCTCAGTAATTTCATGCGTTCCTTCCGTCTCGTTTTTGTCTCAAACTTTCCGAATTCTGTACTACGAAAACTATTATACCACCACTCTCGACTACTGTCAACCACCATTGACCACTTTTTTCCCTTTTTTGAAAATTATTTTTAGAAATTTTTAAAACAAATGTTCGCCATTAGGGCCTGTTTGTTGACTTTTGGGCTGGTTCCAAGAAAAATAACCTCATTTTTTGTCGTTTTTTTATACTTTTTGATAAAACATTTGTTCGGATTATATTGGGGTTGCGGGTGGTCATCCGTCCCTGAATTTGAGCAGTTTTTGGAGGTCTCAAGAAGCTTGGCAAGGTGATTTGCCGTGCCCTGCGCCCCATCGAAGACGGGAGCATGGTAAAACATGCCGATTTCCCTCCGAAAAAAGGCATAATGCGTACAGCCGAGCACCACGCCGTCACATGCAATTTCAGGGAGGTGGTCAGAAAGGGTCAACGGTTCACGGACGGAAAAATACCGTTCGATCGCACCCGCCAGATCGGGCAGCGCCGCAACCCGAAATCGGCAGTCAGGAAATCGCGCAATGAGGTCGTGCAGGCGGCGGCTGGAAGCCGTCAGCGGCGTAGCGAGTACAAGCACATTTCGACATACACGCGCCGCAGGCGCGACGGCAGGTTCCATTCCCAAAATAGGAAAGGGAAACTCCTTGCGCAGTTTCTCTGCACACACTGCTGTTGCAGTATTGCAGGCGAGCACGGCGGCGGACACACGAAGTCTTAAAAAGACATTCATCGCCTCCCGCACATATCGCTCCACCTCTTCGGGCGGACGGCTGCCATAGGGCGCATGGGTATTGTCACCATAATAAAAAAACTTCTGTGAGGGAAGCCGATGCATACAGGCAGCAAGAACAGTGAGCCCTCCTACCCCGCTGTCAAATACCCCCACCCGCTCCCCCGCCTTTTGTAAACGGAAAAACAACTCTTTCCGGGAAAGTTTTTTCAAAATTTCCTTAAGCCCCCATAAAAACAGTTTACAATCGATTTATTTTATGCTAAAATAACGAAAGTTATCAAGACAAAAGTTATTTGGAAGGAGTAATATCGTGCCCAATATCAAATCTGCGAAAAAGCGCGTGCTGGTTACCGAGAAGAAGACGAAAGAGAACAAAATGATCAAGTCCG
>ERZ1643251.3041-NODE-3041-length-16105-cov-6.484548_pt1 | contig 16105 bp, 14 predicted proteins | sample MGYA00579261_ERZ1643251 | MGnify/ENA primary metagenome ERZ1643251 (study PRJEB29033, sample SAMEA4952267) | chicken gut metagenome | biome: Broiler Chicken; feature: Gastrointestinal Tract; material: Caecum | place: Ireland | collected 2018 | study: Broiler...
CGATGACCACCTGGCCGTCCTTGATGACGTAGTCGATGTCCTTCTTCATCACGCCATGGGCCTTGATGGCCTGGTTGATGTGGTGGGCCAGGGTGGCGTTCTCCGGGTCGGAGAGGTTCTCCACATGGAAGAACTCCTCGGCCTTCTGGATGCCCCGGGCGGTGAGGGTGGCGGTGCGGGCCTTCTCGTCCACGATGTAGTCCGCGTCGATGTTCACATCCTCCTCGGCCTTCTCGTCGGTCTCGGCGATGACCAGCTTCTTCAGGGGCCGGACGAACATCTCCGCCATGTCGTACATCTGGGTGGACTTCTCCCCCATGCCGGAGATGATCAGGGGGGTCCGGGCCTCGTCGATGAGGATGGAGTCCACCTCGTCCACGATGGCGAAGTTGTGGCCCCGCTGGACCAGCTCGTTGGCATAGAGGGCCATGTTGTCCCGCAGGTAGTCAAAGCCCATCTCATTGTTGGTGCCGTAGGTAATGTCAGCGGCGTAGGCCTTCTGCCGCTCCGCCTTGTCCATGTCGTGGATGATAAGACCCACGCTGAGGCCCAGGAAGCGGTAGACCTTGCCCATCCACTCGCTGTCGCGCTTGGCCAGGTAGTCGTTGACGGTAACGATGTGGACGCCCAGGCCGGTGAGGGCGTTGAGGTAGGCGGGGAGGGTGGCCACCAGGGTCTTGCCTTCACCGGTCTTCATCTCGGCGATGCGGCCCTGATGGAGCACCACGCCGCCCACCAGCTGTACCCGGTAGGGCCTGAGGCCCAGTACCCGGACGCTGGCCTCCCGAACGGTGGCAAAGGCCTCGGGCAGGATGTCGTCTAATGTCTCGCCCTTGCTCAGGCGCTCTTTGAACTCAGCGGTTTTGGCGGTAAGCTGCTGGTCGGAGAGGGCCTTGTATTCCGGCTCCAGGGCCTCGATCTTGTCCACGATGGGATAGATCTGCTTGAGCTCCCGCTCACTGTACGTGCCAAAAATTTTCGTGATCAAACCCATTATCGAAACACTCCTCTTTCGTAAGAGTAAAAATCCACACACAAATACAGCGTACAGTATACCACAATAAAAAGTATTTGCAAAGGGGAAAAAGGGAGAAGTGGTGGGGGTTAAATGGCAAACTATGGTCAAAGCGACGGCAAAAGAGCGGAAAGAGGCAGGGAAAAGACGATTGTATTTTAGAGGGAAAGGCGGTATACTGTATACTGAATTGGTATGCGCCCTCACCGGCGGAGGAGGAAACAACAGTGAAACTCATGGTCATCGACGGCAACAGCATCATCAACCGCTCTTTTTACGGCGTGCGGCCCCTTACCACCCGGGAGGGCCTGCCCACCAACGCGGTATACGGCTTTGTCACCACCCTGCTGCGCCTTTTGGAGGAAGAGAAGCCCCAGGCCCTGTGCGTCACCTTTGACCGCCGGGAGCCCACCTTCCGCCATCTTTCCTACGAGGGCTACAAGGCCCAGCGCAAGGGAATGCCGGAGGAGCTGGCGCAGCAGATGCCCCTTCTCAAGGAGCTGCTGGACGCCATGAGCATCCCCCGATACGAGCTGGCGGGCTACGAGGCCGACGATCTCATCGGCACCATCTCCCGCAAGTGTGAGGCGGCGGGATGGGACTGCGTGGCGGTCACCGGGGACAAGGACAGCCTCCAGCTCATCACCGACCACACCATGGTCAAGCTGGTGTCCACCCGCATGGGACAGACCACCACCAGGGACATGACGCCGGCGGCCTTTACCGCCGACTACGGCTTCGCCCCCATCCACATGGTGGACCTGAAGGCCCTCATGGGGGACCAGAGCGACAACATCCCCGGGGTCCCCGGCGTAGGGGAAAAGACCGCCATGGCCCTGGTGCAGAAATATGAGAGCGTGGCGGCCATCTACGCCGCCCTGCCGGATATTGACGCCAAGCCCGGCGTCATTAAGAAGCTCCAGGCGGGGGAGGACTCCGCCCGCATGAGCTACCGCCTGGCCACCATTGTCACCGACGCGCCCCTGGACTTTGCCCCGGAGGACAACCTACGCCAGGCGGCAAAGCCGCAGCTGCGGGATGTTCTTCTGCGGCTGGAGTTTACCAAGCTCTTGGACAAGCTCCTGGGCCAGGTTCCGGCAGCGGAAACGGCTCCGGAGGCCCCGGCGGAGCTGACCGGCACCTGTGAGAGCGAAGTGGTGGAGTCGGCGGAGCGGGCGGAGGAGCTCCTGGCCCTCTGGCGGGGCCGCTCGGAGCCGGTGGCCTGCCTGGCTCTGCCGGAGCTGGGGGGCCTGTGCGTGGAATGGGGACCCGACGCGGCGGGCAAGGCCGCGGTGTTCCTCCCCGGTCGTCTCGCGGGCTACAACGACTTTCTCCGGGCCTTTTTCGGCTCGGAGATCCCCAAGGCCTCCCACGAGGTGAAGGACCTTACCCGGGCCCTCCTGGCGGAGGGGCTGCCGGCGGAGGGCTTTGTCTTTGACACGGCTCTGGCGGGCTACCTTCTGGACGCCACCGCCGGCCGCTACGACCTGGAAAAGCTGGCCATGAGCTGGTTCCATACCTCTGTCCCCAAGGCGGAGTGCTATCTGGCCCCGGAGGCCTTTACCGCTCTGGGGGAGGATCCCCAGGCTCTGGGGGCCTTTCTCAGCCACACCGCCCTGGTGGCGGCTCTCCACCGCTCCATGGCGCCCAAGCTGGCGGAGACGGGGATGGAGAAGCTGTTTTATGAGGTGGAGCTGCCCCTGTGCCGGGTGCTGGCGGAGATGGAGCTGGCGGGCTTTCGGGTGGATGCCCGGGCGCTGCGGGCCTTCGGCGAGACGCTGGACGAGGCCATCGGGCAGCTGGAGCAGCAGATTTATGCCCACGCCGGGCCCTTCAATATCAACTCCCCCAAGCAGCTGGGAGAGGTCCTCTTCGAGCGCCTGGGCCTGCCCGCCCAGAAGAAAACCAAGACCGGCTGGTCCACCAACGCGGAGGTGCTGGAGAAGCTGCGCTTCCAGCATCCCATTGTGGACGAGGTGCTGTCCTACCGGCAGTATGCCAAGCTGAAAAGCACCTATGTGGACGGCCTTCTCAAGGTGATTTCCCCCGACGGCCGGGTCCGCACCAGCTTCCAGATGACGGTTACCGCCACCGGGCGCCTGAGCTCCACGGAGCCCAACCTCCAGAATATCCCCACCCGGACAGAGCTGGGCAGTGAGCTCAGGCGGATGTTTGTGGCCGGGGAGGGCATGGTGCTGGTGGACGCCGATTACAGCCAGATCGAGCTGCGGCTCCTGGCCCACATTTCCGGCGACGAGGCCATGCGGGAGGCCTTCCTCTCAGGGGAGGACTTCCACACTGTTACCGCCGCCCATGTGTTCGGCGTGCCTCTGGGAGAGGTGACGCCCGCCATGCGCCGGGCTGCCAAGGCGGTGAACTTCGGCATCGTCTATGGTATCTCCGCCTTTTCTCTCAGCCAGGATCTGGGGGTGACGGTGGCGGAGGCCAAGGAGTATATGGAGGCCTACTTCGCCCGGTTCCCCGGCGTGAAGCACTATATGGAGTCGGTGGTGGAGAAGGCGAAGGCCGACGGCTTTGTGGAGACCCTCTGGCACCGCCGCCGGAGCCTCCCGGAGATCAAGGCTTCCAACTTCAATACCCGCTCCTTCGGTGAGCGGGTGGCGCTGAACATGCCTATCCAGGGCACCGCCGCTGACATCATCAAGCTGGCCATGGTCCGGGTCCACCGGCGGCTGAAGGAAGAAAATCTCTCCGCCCGTCTCATCATGCAGGTCCACGATGAGCTGATCGTGGAGTGCCCCGGCAGCGAGGCGGAGCAGGTAAAAGCCCTTCTCACAGAGGAGATGGAGGGGGCGGCGGTGCTGTCTGTGCCCCTTACCGCCGAGGCTCACAGCGGGAGCAACTGGCTGGAGTGCCACTAAGATAGGCTGTACCACGATAGGTTGCCGGTCATACCGGCGGCCTCGCCGTGCCGGGGAACGGCCCGGTGATTCTGACCGGCCCCGGCTGGGGCAAAGGAGACGCTATGAACTATCAACTGATCCCCATGACCAGTGAGCACCTGGACCAGGTGGCGGAGATCGAGCGGCTGTGCTTTTCGGACCCCTGGTCCCGGCGCATGCTCTCGGAGCACCTGGAAAACGAGTGTGCCGCCACCATCGTGGCCCAGGGGGAGGACGGCACCGTTCTGGGCTATGCGGGGCTGCTGGCGGTGCTGGACGAGGGCTATATCACCAATGTGGCCGTCAGGCCGGAGTACCGCCGACAGGGCGTGGCCTCCCAGCTGCTGGACGCCTTCCGCCGCTTTGGCGAGGGCAGCGGCCTTTCCTTTCTCACCCTGGAGGTCCGCGCATCCAATACTGTTGCCCGGGCCCTTTATACCAAGCACGGCTATGCCGAAACCGGCTGCCGTAAAAACTATTACGAGCATCCCAAAGAGGATGCCATCATTATGACATTGGAGTTTACGCAAGATGGAACTGAGACTGCTGACGGCCGCTGAACTGGCTGCCGCCTATGATACCGACCTGAAGGAGGCCTTTCCTCCCGCTGAGCTCAAGCCCCTTTCTTCCATGGAGGATCTGAGGAGCCGGGGACTGTACGATCCCCTGTGCCTTTTTGATGATGACGGAGAGGCCATGGGATATATTCTCCTGTGGAAGCATCTGGACGGGCGCTACCTTCTTATTGACTACCTCTGTGTTCCCGCCCGCCGCCGCAACGGCGGCATTGGGGCAAAGCTTGTCCGCATGGCCATCGATCACTATCCGGTGGGGACAGTGTTCATTGGCGAGTCGGAGGCGCCCACCGGCGATCCCGCCCGGGATGAGATGATTCTTCGCCGCCTGGGGTTCTACAAGCGCTGCGGCGCTGTGACCCTGGGCTATGACTGCGCCCTTTTCGGCGTCCACTTCAAGACCATCTGCTGGGCGGAGCCCATGCCGGAGGAGAGTGAGATCCTCCGCAAGCACCAGGAAATCTACCTCAACCAGTTCGGGCAGGAGCGCTACGACCGCTACATCCAGCTGCCCCTGAAGCCGGGAGAAACCATCCGCCCGGTCACCGACTGGACGGAGGACTGACATGCGAAAGATCCTGCTGGGTACCACCAACCCTGCCAAGGCGGACTATTTTGCCCACATCCTGGAGGGGTATGACGTATCCTTTCTGACCCTGAAGGACCTGGGAATCGGGCAGATCCCCGACGAGGCGGGGAATAGCCCCCTGGAGAACGCCAAGGCCAAGGCGGCCTGGTACGGAAAGTTCTGGGACTATGTGATTGCCGCCGACTCCGCCTTATATATCCGGGAACTGGCCCTGGACGACCCCCGACAGCCGGGGCTTACTGTCCGCCGACGGCCCGACGGCCATGTGATGACCGATGAGGAGGCGGTATCCCATTATGCTGCTCTGGCCCATGAACTGGGGGGCCGGATGACCTGTTGGTACCAGGACGGTTATGCCGTGGCCAATCATGGCAAGGTTACCGGCTTTATGGATGACGGCCCCATCAATGATGTCTATCGTTTCTACATGGTGGACACCCCCTACCCCGGCTATACGCCGGGGTGGCCCCTGGACAGTATTTCAATCCGCCCCTCCACCGGCAAGTACTTTGTGGAGGACCGGGAGGCATACCTCTCTGCGGTGGATCAGGTGCTGGCCCGGGATTTTGCCCAGGCCCGGCTCCGTTTTCTGGCGGAGGGCCTGGCGCTGGAGAAGAATGGCTGACGCCGACGCCCGGGCCTTTGCCCGGCTGCCGTTGGATTTTCCTGATAAGGAGCGTGTGTTTTATGCTGATCTTAGCGTTTGAATCCTCCTGCGACGAGACCGCCGCCGCGGTGGTCCGGGACGGGCGGCAGGTCCTCAGCGACGCCATACTCTCCCAGGCGGACATGCACGCCATCTATGGCGGCGTGGTGCCGGAGATCGCCTCCCGCAAGCATGTGGAGGCCATTGCGGGCCTGGCGGAGAAGGCCCTGGCCGATGCCGGAGTGACGAAAGGGGATATCGACGCCGTGGCGGTGACCTACGGCCCGGGGCTCATCGGGGCGCTGCTGGTGGCGGTGAATTTTGCCAAGGCGGCGGCCTACGCTCTGGGTAAGCCCCTGATCCCGGTGCATCACCTTCGGGGCCATATCGCCGCCAACTATATCGCTTTCCCTGAGCTGAAGCCACCCTTCCTGGCCCTGTGCATCTCCGGCGGCAACTCCATGCTGGTGGACGTGCGGGACTATACGGATATGGAGATCCTGGGCGCTACCCGGGATGACGCGGCGGGGGAGTGCTTTGACAAGATTGCCCGGGTGCTGGGTCTGCCCTACCCCGGCGGCAAACCCATGGAGCTGTTGGCAGAGGGGGGCGACGATACCCGTTACCCTCTGCCCCGGGCCAAGATCGCGGACAACGACCTGGATATGTCCTTCTCCGGCCTGAAGACGGCGGCGGTGAATCTGGTTCACAACACCCAGCAGAAGGGGGAGGAGCTGGATCGTTCCAGTCTGGCGGCGTCGGTAGCGGCGGCCATCAGCGAGGAACTGGTACCCCGGGCAATGGAGGCCGCCCGCCGCTGTGGCCGCACTACCCTGGTAGCTGCCGGCGGCGTGGCTGCTAACAAGCGGATCCGGGGGGATCTGGAAGCTGCCTGCCGGGAAAACGGCCTGAAGCTGTATCTGCCGCCTCTGTCCCTGTGCGGCGATAACGGCGCCATGATCGGCAGCCAGGCCTATTATGAATATTTGGCGGGATCCCGGGGGGATATGAGCCTCAATGCCTACGCCAATCTGGACATATGAGAAACCGTCAGGAGCCGGATAAAATATCCGGCTCCTTTTTTGTGGGCTGGGGTCCGGCGCTTTTTTGCAGGGCAGGGGGGTGAGGGGCATCGGGAAAGGCGGGGGAATGATGAATAGATGCATAAAGTGTCGTTATGTAAACTAAAATGCGACTAACTGACATCCACGAAACTCCGTTTGCGGATTTTTACAAAAACTGGCAATATGCTTTGAAAGCATTGAAAATACTGGGGAAATCGGGTGTGGAAAACTGTGTGGATAATGTGTATAACTTTTTGTAAAGAAAAATTATTGGAAATTTTATGTGAACTTGTCGAAGAAAATAAGAAGAGAAAAAAATGGGGGAAAATGTTGAATCTTTTATATTGAATTTACAAAAATGTAAAATATTTGGGGAAAAGGTGACAGGAAAAATTTGGCGTATTTCTGCGAAAGCGGAAAGCGGTATGCACGTTGGGACAGAAAAAACTGCAAGAGGCGCTGCAAAAATACGAAGAGTTATCACAGTGGAAAAACCTGAGGACAAAAAGAAAACAGGCTTGACGGGCATAAAGAAATATGATATATTCTAAATGTTGTGTAGTTGTGAGATAATACTGCTCTGCGGGAGACTTCTCCAAGGGGAGCAGATGTACCGGAACAAAGATAATAGTGTGCTGGAATAGCTCAGTCGGTAGAGCAGCTGATTCGTAATCAGCAGGTCGCGTGTTCAAGTCACGTTTCCAGCTCCACGCCGGAGTAAGCGTTATATCGCTTACTCCGGTTTTTTAACCGTCAGGACATGTACAGTTTGCTGCCCCGCTTTTAAACAGAAACATTGCCGGATGTGGTTTGTCTGGCTGCTCTCGGGGCGGCTTTTTTAAAACAAAACCGCCGATGATACCTACCCACTGTCAAAAAGGTAGACACGCTGAGAAGCGTGCCTACCTTTTCCATTTCACCGCCTGACAGGCGGCTTCATTTTTCGTTTTCCCTCCCAAAGTCAGAGAACAAGCTGGAAAGATCAGCCGATGTCACCCTTCTTAATGGCGTCGGCCAGATCTTTGGCATAGTAGGTGATGAGCATGTCGGCTCCGGCCCGGAAAATGCTCAGGGCGGTTTCGCACATGACACGATACTCATCCACCAGCCCGGCGGCGGAAGCGGCTTTGATCATGGCGTATTCCCCGGATACGGAGTAGGCGCACAGCGGCAGATCAAAGGCATCCCGGCACTCCCGGATCACGTCCAGATAGCTCAAAGCGGGCTTTACCATGAGAATATCGGCCCCCTCGGATACGTCCAGAGCGCACTCCTTCAGAGCCTCCCGGCGGTTGTGGGGATCCATCTGATAGCCCTTGCGGTCACCGAAGGCGGGGGCGGAGCCGGCGGCGGAACGGAAGGGGCCGTAGAAGGCGGAGGCGTATTTGGCGGAATAGGCCATAATGGGGGTCATGGCGAAGCCGTGGTTGTCCAAAGTCTCCCGGATGGCGGCAATCCGGCCGTCCATCATGTCGCTGGGGGCCACCATGTCCGCCCCTGCCGCCACATGGCTGAGGGCGGTCCGGGAGAGCACCTCCAGGGTCTTGTCATTGTCCACTTCCTCACCGCAGAGGATGCCGCAATGGCCGTGGTCGGTGTATTCGCACATACACACGTCAGTGATGACATGGAACTGAGGGTAGGCGGCCTTGATGGTGCGGACAGCCTGCTGGATCACGCCATCCTCCGCCCAGGCGGAGGAGCCGCAGGCGTCCTTGTGCTTGGGCAGGCCGAAAAGAACGCAGTGGGTGATGCCGTGAGAGAGACTCTCCTCCACTGCCTGGGTCACGCTGTCCAGGCCATAGTGGTTCTGTCCGGGCAGGCTTTCAATAGGCCGCACGCCGGAGAGGGATTCATCCACAAAGATGGGGTAAATCAGGCTGTCAGAGGACAGGCGGGTCTCCCGGCACAGACGGCGCACCTCGTCGGAGCGGCGCAGGCGACGGGGTCGGTTAATGAGATTCATAGCATAACGCCTCCAAATGTGTATTCTAAAGAAGATGCCGCATCCTGAGTCAGCTCCACCAGCGCGTCGATGGTGGCCTGGGCGGCGATTTTGATGGTCATATTGTGTTTCCGGGCCTCGGTGGCGGTCTGTTCCCCGATACACAGAGCGGTGACACGGGAGAGATCCGCGTCAGCGCCCACGGTGGCCAGAAGCCCCTTGACGGTGGAGGCGGAGGTAAAGGTAACAAAGGGCACCTCTCCGGCCTCCAGGGCGGCGCGCAGCTGCTCTGAACGGGGGTTGTCGTATACCGTGCGGTACACCGGAATGTCGTCGTAAGGGATGGAGCGGCTCTCCAGAGCCGCTGTCAAAGCGGGAGAACCGATTTCCGCCCGGAGGATCAATACCTTTCCTTCGGCGGGAAGACCCTCTCCCAGGTGGGCGGCGTCGTAGACCGGGGGAACGTAGTCGGCGATGAGGCCCATGTCCGCCAGAGCCCGGGCGGTGCCGGAGCCGATAGCGGCCAGCTGGACTCCCGAAAGGTAGCGGCCATCCTTTTTCATCTCCTGAAGGACCCGGCGGAAGGCGGCCACACCGGCAGGGCTGGTAAATACCAGCCACCGGTAGTTTTCCAGATGTTCCAGGGCGGCGGTCATGGCGGGGCAGGGCCAGATGGGACGGGTCTCGATGCAGGGGTATTCCCACACATCCGCCCCCAGGGCCCGCAGCTTGCCGGAGAGGGAGCCGGCGCGGTCGCGGGGCCGGGTCACCAGGATCCGCTGGCCCCGGAGAGGCAGGTGGTCGAACCAGCAGAACCGCTCCGCCAGGGCGCAGACCTGTCCCACCAGGATGATGGCGGGGCTGTGGATACCCATGGCGGCGGCCCGCTCCGGCAGGGTGGCCAGGGTGGCGTCGCACCGCCGCTGGGTGCTGGTGGTGCCGTTTTCCACCATGGCGGCGGGGGTGTCAGGGTCCATGCCGGCTTCCAGCAGGCCCTCCACAATGGCGGGCATGGCAGTAACGCCCATCAGGAACACCAGGGTGCCCTTTGTCCGCACCAGGGCCTCAAAGTCGATGGTCAGGGGTTTGCCTGCCCGCTGGTGGCCGGTGATGATGTGGACGGAGGAGCAGTAGTCCCGGTGGGTCACCGGAATCCCCCCATAGGCGGGGGCGGCGATGGCGGAGGTGATGCCGGGGATCTCCTCGAAGGGGACGCCCCGCTCCGCCAGGGCCTCCAGCTCCTCTCCGCCCCGGCCAAACACGAAGGGGTCGCCTCCTTTCAGACGCACCACGTTGTGCCCCGCCAGGGCCTCCTCCAGCAGGATGCGGTTGATCTGCTCCTGGGGCACCTTGTGGTGGGAGGCCTCCTTGCCCACGTCGATGGTGCAGGCCTCCGGCGGGATCATGGCCAGAATGGCGGGGCTTACCAGGCGGTCGTACACCACCACGTCCGCCCCGGCCAGGGCCGCCCGGCCCTTCAGGGTCAGCAGGCCCGGATCCCCGGGACCTGCCCCCACCAGCGTTACTTTTCCGCCCATGATGCCTCCTCCTTCAGCTGCAGGGCCAGCTCCGCCGCCAGGGCAGGCCCCTGTTCCCGGGGACCGGAGATTTTGCCCCGGTACAGCCGGTTTGCTTCATCTACATAAATGCCTTCCATGGTAATGGTGCTGCCTGCCACAGTGGCGTAGGCCGCCACAGGGGAGGAGCAGCCTCCGTCCAGGGTCCGGACGAAGGAACGCTCGCTGCGGGCGCAGTCCCGGCTGTCTGGGTCGTCCACACAGGCAAGAAGGGACAGATCAAAGTCTGCCCGGGTCTGCACCGCCAGGATCCCCTGGCCGGCGGCGGGGAGCATCTCCTCCGGGGAGAAGGTGCGGCAGATCCGATCCTCCAGACCCAGCCGCCGCAGGCCCGCTCCCGCCAGGATCAGGGCGGAGAACTGCCCCTCGTCCAGCTTCCGCAGCCGGGTGGGCACGTTGCCCCGTACCGGAGCCACCTGGGCCTGGGGATAGAGGGCCTGAAACTGGAGGGAGCGCCGCAGGCTGGCGCAGCCCACAGGCTTGGAGAAGTCGATCTCCGTCTGCCCCTGGGGCAGCACCAGTACGTCCCGGGGATCCTCCCGCCGGAAAAAGGCTGTCAGGGGCAGATCGGGATCCTCCTCCATAGGGAAATCCTTGCAGCTGTGGACGGTAAGATCCACCCGGCCCTCCCGCAGGGCGGCACAGAGTTCCTTGACAAAAAGGCCCTTGCCGCCGATCTTGTCCAGGGTCCGGTCCAGAATCCGGTCGCCGGTGGTTTTCATGGTAAGAAGCTCCAGGGTGAGCTCCGGATGGGCCTTCCGGATGGCCGCCATGACGATCTCCGACTGGATGACCGCCAGGGCGCTCTCCCGGCTGCCGATGGTGATGGTCATGACAATCCCTCCCAGGCTTTGCGGATCCGGCGGGCGGCCTCCGCGGTTTTGTGATGGTCGCTGCCGTCGCCCACTACGCCGGCTACCAGGCCCTCCCCCAGGCAAATAGCGGGGAAGAAAAAGTCGCAGCGGCTCTGGTCGTCGGCGCGGTTGAAGAGAATGCCCAGACGGCGGGCCTCTTCCTCGGCGGCATCGTTGACAGCGTGGTCATCGGCGGCAGCCACCACCAGGAAGGCGCCGGCCAGATCCCCGGGCCGATAGGGCCGGGGCAGGTGCCCAAGGCCCTGGGCGGGATGGGCCAGGGTGGGGGAGATCACCGTCACCTGGGCGCCGAAACGGGAGAGGACCTCCGCCCGGCGAAGGCCCACGGCGCCGCCGCCGATGACCACAGCAGCCCGGCCGGTGAGATCAATAAACAGGGGAAAGCGGTTCATGCCTTGGCCCCCTTTTTCACCAGTACCACGGAGAAGTAGCCGGTGTCCTCGGGCATATCGGCAAAGTGGGGGAACACCTGCTCGCCTTCCATGCCGCAGTTGGCCACCAGGCTGGCCTTTTCCAGAAGGCCCCGGGAGCGGAGAGCCTCCCGGAGGGCGCCGATCTCCCGGCCCGCCTTCATGAACACCAGGTTGGCGTCGGCGTCCAGGCAGTCGTCCATGTCCCTGTGAGAGGCGGGGACGATCATGAGGCGCTCGCTCTGCTCGCACAGGCTCTGGCCCAATCGGGCGGCCACGGCGCAGAAGCTGGGAACGCCGGGCACCAGCACCGCCTCATAGCCCCGCTCCAGGACCCGCCGGTGGACGTACATATAGGTGGAGTACACCGTGGGATCCCCCAGGGTGATGAAGGCCACAGTTTTTCCCTCCTCCAGAAGGGCGCAGATGCTGTCGGCGATCCGGTGGTGGGCGGTGTCCAGGACCTGCTGGTCCCGGACCATGGGGGTGGCACAGGGCAGCAGAGGCTTGCCCTGGATATAGGCTTCCACGATATGTAAGGCGGTTTTTTCTCCGCTGCCCTTGTCGGGGACGGCGATCACGTCCGCCTCCTTCAGGATGCGCACCGCCTTCAGGGTCAGAAGCTCCGGGTCGCCGGGGCCCACGCCCAGGCCGTAGAGGGTTCCTTTGCTCATGTCGCGTTCTCCTTTTGCTTTGCAGATAGATGGAAAGCCGGTTCTTACGGCTGATGGTCATGACAGAAGCCCGGCGGGGAAGGCCCCGGCGGGCGGAAAAGGGCTGGGAGCCCGGCGGCCTACCGCTCCCCGTCCAGCAGCCGCAGGATCTCCTGACGGGCAGCGGAAATGGTGGCGGCGCCGCGGTTTACGTCCACCCCGTCCCGATCCCGGAGGATCTCCATGAGATGGGCGATCCGGGGCAGCCGCAGGTGGTTTTCCCGCAGAAGCTCCGGGCGGCGGAATACCTCCTCCGGGGTGCCGTGGGTCACCATCCGGCCGCCGCTGAGAAGGTACACCCGGTCACAGTAGAGGGGGACGATGTCCATGTCGTGGGTGGCGAGAATAATGGTGACGCCCAGGGACTTGCGGATGTCCCGGAGAAGCGTCATGATGTCGCTGACCCCCTGGGGATCAAGGCCCGCCGTGGGCTCGTCCAGGATCATGACGCTGGGCTCCATTACCAGTACCCCGGCAATGGCCACCCGCTTTTTCTGGCCGTAGGAGAGGGCGTGGGTGGGCTTGTCCCGGAGGGCGGAAACGCCGGTACGGGTCATGGCGTCCTCCACCCGGCGGCGGACCTCCGTCTCCGGCAGCCCCAGGTTCACCGCCCCAAAGGAGATATCCCGGTACACGTCGGCAGAGAAGAGCTGATCGTCCGGGTCCTGAAATACCAGGCCCACCCGGCGGCGCAGTTCCGGCAGGTTCCGCCGGGCGTAGGAGACGGGCTCCCCGTCCAGCAGCACCTGCCCGCCCTGAGGGGTCAGCACGCCGTTGAGGTTGAGAAACAGGGTGGATTTGCCCGCCCCGTTGGAGCCCAGAATGCCGGTGACCTCTCCTTGCTCCGCGCCAAAGGAGACACCCTGTAAAGCGGGGGTGCCGTCGGGGTAGGCGTAGGTAAGATCCTTCACTTCGATGGCACAGCTCATGGCAGGAGCCTCCTTTCCGCCAGCAGGATGAGAAGCTGGCAGGCGGCGGTGGCAGCAGCCAGGCCGTAGAGCCAGCGGCCCGGGACATACTGCCCGGGCAGGGTGGTGAGGGTGCCGGTATAGCCCCGGCTCTCCAGGGCGGAGAATACCCGCTCTCCCCGGCGGAGGGACCGGACGAACACGGTGCTGAGAAGCTCCCCCATGGAGCCCAGGGACCGCCGGAAGCCCTGGTAGCCTAGACGGGACTCCTGGGCGGTGCGGATGCGCCCCGCCTCCCCGGCCAGGAGAAAGATGAAGCGGTAGATCAGCTCCGTCAGCTCCACAAACAGCTTTGGTACATGGAGCCGCTCCAGAGCCAGGGTGAGGTCGGTCATGGGAGTATTCATGGAGAGAAAGTATACGGCGGACACGGCCCCCATGGCCTTGCCGCATACCAGCAGGCTCAGGCGCAGGTTCTCCGCCGTGATCCCCCAGTTCCACCGCCCCAGGAGGCGGAAGGCCCAAAGGGCCTCCGCCTCCCCGATGGGACGAATGGCAATGGTCAGGCAGCCGATGACCAGAAAGGCCAGGGGTATTTTCAGAAAGCGGAGCAGGTCGCCGGCCCTCTGCCCGCCCAGGATAAGGTTCAGTACCGACAGAGTCACCAGGGTGAAGAGTCCCACCCCCAGGCTGTCCGACAGCACACAGACCAGCAGGGCGGCCAGGGCAAACCACACCTTGGGGATGGGATCCACCCGCCGCAGCCGGGACAGGTAGGCGCAGCGATCCGTTCCCATACTACGCCTTCTCCTCTGGCTTTTTGGCGGTCATCCGGCCCAAAACAAAGCCGATGACCCCGGCTCCCAGAGCCGCCTGGAGGGCAAAGAGGAGGGATTCGATCTCCCCGCTGGCGGGCTCAAAGATGGGGGAGAACCAGGGCTCGTAGTCCGGATGGGTCTCCACGATCAGCTCCTCGGCCAGACCGTCGGCCCCGCCGAATTCCGCGTCCCGGCACAGCCACAGAGGCACCGCGGCGATGAGCACCACCAGCAGTACCAGAATCAGATTTTTCTGCCACAGTTTCATGTCGCCGCCTCCTTTACAGCACCGCCAGGGCCCGCAGGTCCTCTTTGGCGTATTTCTCCAGCACGTTGAACACCACCACGGTGAGAAGCCCCTCGGCAATGGCCAGAGGGATCTGGGTCAGGGCGAAGATGGAGAGATACTGGAGGAAATTCCCGTAGACCACGCCCAGCTGAATAGAGGTGGTGACATAGGTGGCGAGATCCCCCAAAGCCGCCGCCGCAAATACTGCCAGGGCGGGCCTTGCTCCTGCCTTTTTCAGCAGAGCGTAGAGGCCGAAGGACACAAAGGGTCCCACGATGGCCATGGAGAATACGTTGGCGCCCAGGGTGGTAAGGCCGCCGTGGGCCAGCAGCAGGGCCTGGAAGAGAAGGACAATGAGGCCCAGCACCGTGGTGGCCGTGGGGCCAAAGAGGATGGCGCCCAGCCCTACGCCGGTGGGGTGGGAGCAGGAGCCGAACACCGAGGGAATTTTCAGGGCGCTGAGGACGAAGGCGAAGGCTCCGCACATGGCCAGCAGCACCTTGGCCCGGGGCTCCCGGGCCGTTTTTTTCTTGATGGACAGGAAGCCTGTCACCACAAAGGGAATGCATACGGCCATCCAGCCGAAGGCCCAGGGGGCCGGCAGATAGCCCTCCATGATGTGCATGGCCCCGGCAGGGGCTGTAAGCAGCACCAGCGCCATGGGCAGCAGGAAGCAGAGTTTCCAGGCAGAACGTTTCATAGCGTCATTCCTTTCTTTTTTATATGGTTTGGCGGAAACGCTCCGGGGCCCTACCCGGGATCTGCTTTACGACAACCGATCATTGTCTCACCTCCTCCATCGCTCGTAGAGTAGTGGCTCTGATCCCCGGCAGGTATTCCGACTTGGATTCATGGCCCCTACCGCGCCTTCCCGGTTTCCCAGTGACATCATGCGGCGGGGCTCCTCCTTACGGCAGCGGGACTGTGTGGGATTTGCACCCAGCTTCCCTTTTGATCCCCCTCCGGAAAGGGGGAACCGAGGATCCTCGTATATATGAAGGGGGGCTTGGCCCCGTCCTTCCTCTTGTTATAAGTTACTGCGCCGCCGCCTCCAGGGCGTGGCGGACGAAAATGGCCCGGACGGCGGGGTTTTCCCCCAGGCCCTCCAGGATGCAGCGCACCTGGTAGCCCCGGGCGGTGAGGAGGGACCGCCAGGAATCCTCCCCCTCCCCCGCAAGGTCGTTTCTCGCGTGGTCGCCGGCCACCACCATCAGGGGCAGGCACACCACCCGGTCCACGCCGCCCATCTCCTCCAGGCGGCGGTATACCTCCTGAAGCTCGGGGTAGCCCTCCACGGTGCCGATGGCCACGTCATCCCGGCCAGCGTCCCGGAAGACATATTCCAGGGCGGCGTAGACGGCGTTGGCGTGGTGGGGGGTGCCATGGCCCATAAGGACCACCGCCTGGCCCGGAGTTTTCTCCGGCAGCCGCTCCAGCATGGCGGAAACCATCTCCTGGTAGTCCCGGGTGGAGGTGAGGAGAGGCGCGCCGAAGGAGAGACGGTCAAAGGCCTCCTCATAGGGGGCCGCCAGGGCCCGGAGCTTATCGTACTCCTCGCCGTTCATCACATGGGTGGCCTGGATCACCACGTCGGAAAAGCCCTCCCGGCACAGCCGGTCCAGGGCCTGGGCCACGGTGTCTACCTCCACACCGTCCCGCTCCGCCAGGCGGCGGATCACCATGCCGCTGGTGAAGGCCCGGCGCAGGACCCGGTCGGGAAAGGCGGCGGCGAGATCCGCCTCAATGGCGGCGATATTCTTTTCCAGGGGATCGGGGAA
>ERZ1643251.3042-NODE-3042-length-16101-cov-5.438302_pt1 | contig 16101 bp, 18 predicted proteins | sample MGYA00579261_ERZ1643251 | MGnify/ENA primary metagenome ERZ1643251 (study PRJEB29033, sample SAMEA4952267) | chicken gut metagenome | biome: Broiler Chicken; feature: Gastrointestinal Tract; material: Caecum | place: Ireland | collected 2018 | study: Broiler...
GATCTGACAGCAGATACAGTCCGGACTCTTGCAGTCAAAGCAGCTTCCGTTTTTCACGCAGGGCGTATCAATACCGAATCTCTGCGTATTGATCGGAGCCGCCTCGTTCCTTGCCCTGCTCATGGCGTCTTTCTCTGTCTTGACAACCTTGTTCATCCCCACGATGAGAAGAACATTTTTCGGACCGAAAGCATACGCGGCCACGCGGTTTGCATTGCCGTCAATATTAATAAATACGCCGTCCTCACTCATGGCGTTGACGCTCCCTAAAAACCAATCGCAGGTAAATGCTTTCAGCGCGATCTCGTTTTTCTCTTCCGGCGTAGCCGCTTTATCCCTGTCATAAAACTCATAGTTTCCCGAACAGACCGCGTCTAAAAGTCCCACCTCACGCACAGACATCGAGCCGCCCATATTGATACTGCTGCCCTCCGGGATCAGTTCGAGCGCCTTCTTCACAGCTTCTTCCTTTGTCGCCGCATAATAGGCTTCCATGTTTCTCGATTCCAGCGCTTTCACAACACGCTTTCCAAGCGCTTCATTTCTTTTCTGTCTTACATCCATCTTGATAACCTCGCTTTCTTTCCTTCCCAATAAAATTACTTTAAAGATAGTCTATCATAAAAGACACCCTGTCCGGATGTCTTTTATTATTCACTGATTCCTATACTATTCTATAGCATTTCCTCTATTTTAGCAATGTTCTTCTGAACCATTTACCTTTCCCGCAGCAGCTCAGCCATTTGATTCGGCAGCTTTCCGCTTTATACAGTACGGGAAGCGGTCAATAAATTGGAAGAAAGAAGCCGTCAGCGGCGGGGAGGGTTGAGCTGTGACTTGGAAGGAATCTGACGGAATATCTTACCGGACTGAGGAGTGGTTGTTAGGCAGTGTGAGGGGATTGTCTGAGGCGAAGCCAAGTTGCCCCTCACACTGCTTCGCTTTTAAACAACTTCTCAGTCCGTTAGATATTCCCAGATTCCGGAACGGAACAGCGAGACCTCTCCCTGACCGCTGACTGCCCTTTCAAAGACTCCTCCGCTTCCAGGCGTTATCACAAAGAAATGCCACCGAATCAAATGGCTGAACTGTCACCCGCGCAAGGCGTATTTGGGGTTTGCTTTTCAGAGGGGAAACGGGTATACTGTTAGAGTAGCGCCGAAAAGGTGTTTTACAAAAAAGGAGTTTTATCATGGCAGAAATGATTTGGAACACAGTGGTGACGGTCTATGATTTTATCATGGACAATATTGTCATCATCAATATCCTCTTTGCGCTGGTCATCGTCTTTTTCCAGAGGAGATCTCCGCAGACTGTGTGGACATGGCTGCTTCTGCTGTATTTTATACCGATACTCGGGTTCATCCTGTATCTGGTTATCGGACAGGATTTCCACAAGAGCAGGATGTTCAAGGCGAAGGAAATAGAGGGTGAGTTAAAATACGCCGTGCGCCGTCAGGAGGAGACGATCTATCACAAGAGGCTTCGTCTGGCGAATCCCGAGATGGCGAGATTCAAAGATCTTATTCTTTATAATCTGGAGGCCGGAGAGGCAGTGCTGACGGACAATAACGACATCAGAATCTACACAGACGGAAAGGCGAAGTTCCGCGCACTCATGGACGAAATGAGACAGGCGAAGCGCTATATCCATGTGGAGTATTACATCATCCGCAATGACGAGCTGTGGGGAGAGATAGAGAAGGTGCTGATCCAGAAAGCGAGAGAGGGCGTAGAGGTGCGCGTTCTTTTCGACAGTATGGGATGCCGCACAATGAAGAACAGAGACTGGGAACGACTGGAGAAGGAAGGGATCATGGTCGCTGAGTTCTTTCCCGCGCTTCTGGGACAGCTCCAGCTTCGCGTAAATTACCGCAACCACAGGAAGATCGTGGTTATTGATGGCCGGATCGGCTTTGTGGGCGGTTTTAATGTGGGAAGGGAATATATCGGAAGAGATAAGAAGTTCGGCTATTGGCGGGATACGCACCTGTGCATAGAGGGAGCGGCAGTGACATCTCTGGCGGTTCGTTTTGTGCTGGACTGGAACTATGCCGCCAAAGAAAATCTGTTTCTTGAAGATACGCTGTTTGAGATCCCCCAGTATGTGAGGAACGGGCGCGATCCCGTTCAGATCATATCCAGCGGGCCTGATTCGCAGATAAAGACGATTCACGACAACTACCTGCGGCTGATCCACAGCGCGAAGGATCACGTTTACATCCAGACACCGTACTTCATACCGGATGAGTCGATATTAGACGCATTGAAGATCGCTGCCAGATCAGGGATTGACGTGCGCATTATGGTGCCCTGCAAGCCGGATCATCCCTTTGTTTATTGGGCAACCTATTCTTACATAGGGGACATGGTGGCGGCCGGAGCAAAATGTTATGTATACAATAACGGCTTTCTTCATGCAAAGACATTAAGTGTAGACGGTCTTGTAGCGTGTGTCGGAACTGCGAACATGGATATCCGCAGCTTTGGCCTGAACTTTGAAGTTAACGCGGTGATTTACAGCGAGCGCACCGTGCAGCGCTTAGAGCGGGCGTTTGAGAACGATATGACCCAGTCCACGCAGGTGACGAGGAAGGTCTATGATGAAAGAAGCCTCATTATTAAAGGGAAAGAGCAGTTCTCCAGACTGCTGTCCCCACTCTTATAAAATATTTTCGATAAAGAGGAGAAAAGATCTATGAAAAAGAAAATCATTGCGGCGGCGCTTGCCGCGGCAGCAGCAGTATCACTTATGGGATGCGGCAATGAATTGTCTAACGAATATGTGATTGTAAAGCAGTATAAAGGACTGGAAGTGCCGCAGGCGCAGGCAGCGGCCGGGGTGACGGAGGAAGAGATCGAACAGGCTATACAGGTGAACCTCCAGAGGACGGCTCAGCAGAACCCGGTGACGGACCGGGCGGCTGAATCGGGTGACTGGGTAAATATAGATTATGCGGGAACCGTGGACGGGGTCGCGTTTGACGGCGGTACGGCACAGGCGCAGGATCTTTTGCTTGGAAGCGGCAGCTTTATCGGCGCAAGCGGGGAGTATGAAGGGTTTGAGGATCAGATTATAGGGCATAAGACGGGAGAAGAATTCGATATTACCGTGCAGTTCCCGGAAAATTATTCTCCCGATATGGCGGGAAAGGTAGCGGATTTTCACATTGTACTCAATGAAATCTATGTGGAAGACATCCCGGAGCTGACGGATGAGTGGGTCTTAGCCAACAGCGAGGGCGCTAAGACGGTGGACGAATACAGAGAAGAGATCCGCAGCCAGATTGAGGAAAATAATGATATGCAGGCTGAGTCGGAACTGACAGAAGCTCTCTGGGGCGCTCTGATGGAAAATGTCGAGATAAAGAAATATCCGGAAGCCGCAGTAGATGAGCACATCGAGCAGACGAAAGAGCAGTATGTCCAGATGGCGGAACTGTATGGTACAACGCTGGAGGATATGATCACAACACAGTTTATGATGACAGAGGAGGATTTTGACGAGATACTCAGAGAGTCCGCGCAGGAAGCGGCTGCATTTGACGAGGCGGTGAAGCTGATCGCGGATAAGGAAAAGCTGAATCTGTCGGATGCGGAGTACGAGGAAAAGATCGCCGGGTATGCCGAGGAATATGGTTTTGAAGTGGAAGAGTATAAAGAGCAGATGGGCGAAGAAAGGCTTAAGAATACCATCCTGCGGGAGACAGTGATGAGATATCTTATAGATGAGTGCGTTCAGGTAGAGCAGAGCAGCGCTGAATGAAAAGTCTAAAGGAGGGATACGGATGAAACTTGAAAATGAAAGGCTGTGCGTGGAGATTTCAGCGGAGGGCGCGGAACTGACGAGGATTTACGACAAAAAGAGGGGATATGAGCTTCTGTGGGAGGCAGATCCTGCTTATTGGGTCAGACATTCGCCGATCCTTTTCCCGAATGTAGGCAAAACCTATCGCAATACCGTGAGGATCAGCGGGACGCAGTATCCGACGTCACAGCACGGGTTTGCACGGGATAATGAGTTTAGATGCGTCAACGCAAAAGAGACGCAAGCTTCTTTTCTGTTTATTTCAAACGACGAGACAAAAGAGGTCTACCCCTATGATTTTGAGCTGGCAGTCACTTATATATTAGAAAAGAAGTCAATCCATGTAAAGTGGGAAGTGAAAAATGCGGGCGAAGAGACAATGTACTTTACCATCGGCGGGCATCCGGCGTTCCGCTTCGCGGCAGAGGGCGAAGGGAAAGGGGATTATGTGTTAAGATTCCCGGGTAAAGACGCCCTTAACTATATTCTGATCGATATGGAGGAGGCTTCGGCAGATCCTTCAAAGGTGTATAAATTACAACTTTCGGGGGAATGCTGTCCGTTGTCTGAGGAAATGTTTGAAAACGACGCCCTGATTTTCGACGGCGGGCAGATCGAAGAAGTGTGGCTGTGCCGTAAGGACGGCAGTCCCTATGTGGGCATGAAATGCGGAGGTTTCCCGAACTTTGGCATCTGGTCTGTGAAAAACGCACCTTTTGTATGTCTGGAGCCTTGGATGGGGCGCTGCGACGACGTGGGATTCGTGGGGGATATTTCTGAGAAGCCAAATATCAACAAAGTGGCTCCGGGAGAAGTATTTGAACAGAGCTATACGATCATAGCGGGAGAATAGCAGCCGGACAGAGCTGTATGACCGTGGCAAGAGCGTAAGAAAGCAGCATAAAGAGACGGAAAAGATAGAAAAAGATGAAGAAACTCAAGATAGGAAATGTAGAACTTAAAAACAGATATATACTCGGACCCATGGCAGGTGTGACGGACCTGCCATTTCGTCTGCTGTGCAAAGAGCAGGGCGCGGGACTTCTGTGCATGGAGATGGTCAGCGCGAAAGCCATCATGTACAATAACCGCAATACAGAAAGTCTTCTTACCATCCACCCAGAAGAGCAGCCTGTGTCCCTCCAGCTCTTTGGCTCGGATCCCGGGATCATGAGCGAGATGGCGAAACGCATCGAAGAGCGCCCATTTGCCATATTGGACGTCAATATGGGGTGCCCTGTCCCGAAAGTGGTGAAAAACGGAGAAGGTTCAGCGCTTATGAAAGAGCCAAAGCTGGTGTATGAGATCGTCAGAGCGCTTGTAAGAGCGATTAAAAAGCCGGTTACTGTTAAAATAAGAAAAGGATTTGACGACGAGCATGTAAACGCGGTGGAGATCGCCAAGATCATCGAGGAGGCGGGAGCGTCGGCGGTGGCAGTGCACGGCAGGACGAGAGAGCAGTATTACAGCGGCGAAGCAGACTGGGATATCATCCGCCGGGTGAAAGAGGCAGTGTCCATCCCGGTTATCGGAAACGGGGATGTGACCAGTCCTAAGAAGGCGGATGAGCTTATAGAAAAAACAGGCTGTGACGGGATCATGATCGCCAGAGGAGCACAGGGAAATCCGTGGATCTTCTCCCAGATGTGTGCATGGGAAGAAACAGGAGAGCTTCCGCCCCGTCCGGACAAAGATGAAGTGCGTGAGATGATCCTGAGGCATGCCGGACTGCAGCTTGAATTTAAGGGTGAATACCTTGGGATCAGGGAGATGAGAAAGCATGTGGCATGGTACACAAAAGGGATCAAAGGAGCGGTCAGAATAAGGGAAAAAGTGAATTCAGTAGAGAGTATTGAGGAGTTGGAAAATCTCTTGACATCATTATAGACTTTGGTTATAATATTGAAATTGCGAAATAGACTAGAGTAAAAGTGTACAAGGCATCCGGGCCGGTACATGAAATATACAGAAAAAAAGAAACAGAAAGGGAGCATTACCAATGGCAGAGGCGAAAAAACGATTACTTACTTATGCCGGATTGAAGGCGCTTGAGGATGAGCTTGAGAATCTCAAGGTCGTTAAGAGAAAGGAAGTCGCAGCCAAGATCAAAGAGGCCAGAGAGCAGGGGGATCTTTCCGAGAACGCGGAGTATGATGCGGCGAAGGATGAGCAAAGAGATATCGAGGCCCGCATCGAGGAGTTGGAAAATATCCTGAAAAATGCTGAGGTAGTCGTTGAGGACGAGGTTGATCTTGACAAGATCAATGTGGGATGTACAGTAAAAGTATTTGACATCACATATGACGAGGATATGGAGTTTAAGATTGTCGGCTCCACAGAGGCGAACAGCCTAGAGGGCAAGATCTCCAATGAATCTCCGGTCGGTCAGGCGCTGATGGGAAAGAAAGCAGGGGACATGGTCACAGTGGAGACACAGGCAGGAGATATCCAGTATAAGATCCTTGAGATCAGCCGTTCAAAGTAAACATAGCTCATGATGCAGACCTCTTTTTACAAGAGGTCTGAATTCGCTTGTAGGGCAGTTGAACGAAAGACAGTAAAACAGAAAGACAGTAAAATATGTATGAGCCGGGGCGGACGGGGAAAGAACCGCCGCATGAGAGGAAGGAGAAAGAAAAGTGGCACAGGAGCAGAAAAACGTACAGGAACCAGATCTGAATCAGCTTAGAAAGGTGCGCCGTGAGAAGCTCGCAGAGCTTCAGGAGAGCGGCAGAGACCCGTTTGTCATCACAAAATATGACCAGACACATCACAGTCAGGAGATCAAAGATCATTTTGAAGAACTGGAAGGAAAGAAAGTATCCATCGCGGGACGCATGATGTCCAAGCGCGTCATGGGAAAGGCCTCCTTCTGCAATGTTCAGGATCTTAAGGGAAATATCCAGTCATACGTGGCGAGAGACAGCGTGGGCGAGGAGAACTATAAAGAGTTTAAAAAGCTGGACGTGGGCGACGTAGTGGGCGTCGAGGGCGAGGTGTTCCGTACAAAGACAGGTGAGATGTCCATTCACGCATCCCATGTAGAACTGCTCTCAAAGAGCCTTCAGATCCTTCCTGAGAAGTTCCACGGACTGACGAACACAGATATCCGTTACCGCCAGAGATATGTGGATCTTATCATGAATCCTGAGGTAAAGGATACTTTTATTAAGCGTTCAAAAATATTAAGCGCCATCAGAAGATATCTGGACGGCGAGGGATTCATGGAAGTGGAGACGCCCATGCTGGTGAGCAACGCAGGCGGCGCGGCGGCAAGACCGTTCGAGACACATTTCAACGCGTTGGACGAGGACTTTAAGCTGCGCATCTCACTTGAGCTGTACTTAAAGAGATTGATCGTGGGCGGCATGGAGAGAGTGTACGAGATCGGCCGCGTGTTCAGAAACGAAGGACTGGATACAAGACACAATCCTGAGTTCACGCTCATGGAGCTTTATCAGGCATACACAGACTACAACGGCATGATGGACCTGACGGAGAACCTGTACCGCCATGTGGCGCAGGAGGTTCTCGGTACGACGAAGATCAGCTACAACGGCGTGGAGATGGATCTCGGCAAACCGTTCGAGCGTATCACCATGGTGGATGCCGTCAAGAAATACGCTGGTGTTGACTGGAACGAGGTGGAGACACTGGAGCAGGCAAGAGAGCTTGCGAAGGAACACCATGTAGAGTTCGAAGAACGCCACAAAAAGGGCGATATCCTCTCGCTCTTCTTCGAAGAGTTTGCAGAGGAACACCTGATCCAGCCGACATTTGTCATGGATCATCCAATCGAGATATCACCGCTTACAAAGAAGAAACCGGAGAACCCGGATTATGTGGAGCGCTTTGAGTTCTTCATGAACGGTTGGGAGATGGCGAACGCCTACTCCGAGCTCAACGATCCGATCGACCAGAGGGCGCGCTTCAAGGCGCAGGAGGAGCTTCTGGCGCAGGGGGATGAGGAAGCAAACACCACGGACGAGGACTTCTTAAATGCCCTTGAGATCGGGATGCCGCCCACAGGCGGTATCGGCTTCGGCATCGACAGAATGTGTATGCTCATGACTGACAGCGCGGCTATACGTGATGTGCTTCTGTTCCCGACAATGAAGAGCATTGGCGGTGTAAAGAGTGAAAATGGTGTAAAAAATCAGCCTTTTGAAGCACCGAAAATCGAGCCGGAAAAGATTGATTTCTCTAATGTGAAGATTGAGCCGATTTTTGAGGAAATGGTTGATTTCGACACATTTGCAAAGTCGGATTTCCGTGCAGTTAAGATTTTAGCCTGCGAAGCCGTACCGAAGTCAAAGAAACTTCTCAAGTTTACCTTAGATGACGGAGAACGCAAGGATCGCGTGATTTTAAGCGGTATTCACGAGTATTACGAGCCGGAAGAACTGGTTGGCAAGACGGCAATCGCTATCGTAAATCTGCCGCCGAGAAAGATGATGGGCATTGATTCCGAGGGGATGCTGATTTCAGCAGTACATGAGGAAAAAGGTCAGGAAGGACTCAACCTTTTAATGGTTGATCATCACATTCCGGCAGGGGCGAAGCTGTACTAAAACGAGATGTACTTCATTTTCTGAAAATCTCGGATTTTACACAAATACACCAATTTTACACCAAATTTTTTAAAAGTTTGAAATCCTCGGAAGAAAATGTATCTTCCGGGGATTTTTTTAAGTTCAAAGATTTATTTAGGAAAGGTGGGAAAAGTATGGATTACATAGCAGAAACGGTACAAAGCATGACAGGATAAGGACAGGGCGGCAGGAGGGTTCCTGCCGTCTACGAGGGAAGAGAAAATGAAGATGAGAGAACGGCTGTTGTATTGGCTGATGAAAAAGCTGTGGGATGCGTAATAGCATATGATTCTTGAAAGTCCGGTTTGCTTTTGTTACAATGAAATAGGAAATCAGAGGGAGGTGTCTGGAATGCTGCCGGAGAGGATGAAAGACGAACTGATACATGGACTAAGGATATGGATTTAAAGTATGACAGAGTATTTTCGATTATAGACATCCCAGAGGAGCGTATGGAAAAATGGGGAAAGATACTTCCATTCTATAAAAATGTGCAGGAGGAGGGAATCATACTTTGGAAGGTAGCTTAAAAGAATTAGCAAGATACCGGATGGAGACGGCAGGGGAACGCATGGAAAAGGGGTGATAGTATGCCGGAATCTTTAGAAGGATTATTGCAGGAGTACCGAGCTAAATTGCAGAATGTGTCAGAAGAACATATTAAAAAGGTCATTCTTTATGGTTCATATGCCAGAGGAGATTTTCAAAAAGATTCAGATATAGATATTATGGTACTGGTAGATTTAGATGAAAAAAGTTTAAAACCATGTGAAGATAAGATATACGATTTGACTTATGATTTTAATTTAGAGCATGATACGGAGATTATGCCCGTAGTTCAGAATGTAGATCATTTTAATTATTGGAAAAAGGCATATATGTTTTATAAAAATGTGGAGGAAGAGGGGGTTGTTCTGTGAGAGAAGAAGTGCATGCGGGAACCTTTTCTGATATAGCGAAATATAAAATAGAGCGTGCGAAAGACGAATTAGATACAGCAAAGATTGTTTTGGAAGCCCAGAAATATAAGGCGGCAAATAACAGGGTTTATTATGCCTGCTTTCATGCAATTACAGCAGTTTTGGCATTAGAGCCGATTGCGTTTAAAAAGCATAAAGACACCTTGGCATATTTTAACAAAAATTATGTGCGGACTGAAATTTTTCCAAGAGAAATAGGGCGTAAAATTTCAAAATTAGAGATTATCCGGCATAAGAGCGATTATGATGATTTCTATCTTGCCAGTAAGGAAGAAGCGGTTGAACAAGTGACAACAGCGGAAACTTTGATAGATATGATAGAAAAATATGTGGCACAAAAAATACTGCTTTCAGAACTGGAAAAGGGGGAAAAGCGACGGGAAGAATGAGCAATGTAAAATGCAGGGGTAAGCAGAATCGTATCTGCTGAACACCAAACAATAAACATAGTTTAAAGATTCACAGGAGACAGGAAGTAAGAGCCTGTCTCTTTTTATTATGGAGGAAAAACAGATGGCAGTAAGAAAGACAGATGTAAAAGAGGAGCTGGCAAAAAGGCAGAGGTTACAAAGGGAGAAACAAAACTGAAAAAATCTATGAGTATTTCGGACTTGATCAAGGCGATGGAGCCGGAGATTAAGAAAGCCCTGCCGGAAGTAATCACGCCGGAACGGTTTACAAGGATGGCATTATCGGCTTTAAATACCACGCCGAAGTTACGGGAGTGTACGCAGATGAGTTTTCTGGCAGTGTTGATGAACGCCGCACAGCTTGGCTTACAGTTTATTGTGCCACATTGGAAGGCTTGAGAGCAAAAGAGGAAGAGATACGCCGGGACCTACGGGAAGGAATACGGGTAGGAACTGAAAATATAACATTAAATGATGTTTATGAGATGTGGAAAAAGGATAAGAAAGGATTCAAGCAGACCACAAAAGGAAATTATAGTTATATGTACGAGCATTTTGTCAGAGATTCTCCGGGTAAGCATAAGTTACAGAAAATACGCAAATCAGACGTGCGGCGATATTATAATGGCTTACAACCCGTCTGGTAGAGCAAAATATAAATATTAAAGTAGTGCAGAATGTGTTGGGAGGTAAAGACATCAAAACTACGCTGAATATTTATACGGATGTGACGCTGGAATTAAAGCAGAGGGAATTTGACAATCTGCAAAAGAAAGTGGCAAAGGGGAATGATATGCCAGAAAATTACGAAAAAGCTGTTAAAGCAGATGGAAATCCAGTATAATGAAAGTAATTATAAATTGTCAGACTTTAGTGTGATTTGGGAAAGAAGGCGATGATATGCTTGGAACAACAAGCGATATGATAAAGCAATATGTAGAACAGCTTTGTAAAATATATGGAGAGCATTTAAAGACGGTTATCTTGTATGGTTCTTATGCAAGAGGAGACTATACAGAGAATTCGGATATAGATATTATGGTGCTTCTGGATCTGAATGATATGGACATTAAAAAATATCGGCATGAATTGTCCGGCATGACCTATGATTTCAATATGGACTATGATCTGGATATTAAGCCGATAGCCAAAAATAGAGAGCATTTTAATAAGTGGGTGGGTGTGTACCCGTTCTATTCTAACATCGAAAGAGAGGGGGTAAGGCTATTTGACGCAGCATAATGAAAAAGGAACACAAAGGGATTTGGCTCTGTATCGTTTAGAGGTCGCAAAAAGCGATATAAAGTCGGCAAAAATACTCTTGGAAGCAGGCGAATTCAGGGGAGCAAATAACAGAGCCTATTATGGGATTTACCATGCTGTCTCAGCAATTCATGCGCTGGATGGAAATGCCTATAAAAGACATAAGGACGCTTTGGCAAATTTCAATAAAAAATATATAAAGACAGAAATTTTCCCGAGAACTTTGGGGAGAAGAATTGCTGAAGCAGAGGAGATACGGCACGCCAGCGACTATGATGATTTCTATATTGCGACAGAAGAAGAGGCAAAGGAACAGATTGCTACGGCCTTAGAACTGATTGAGAAAATTGAGGAATATATAAAGGGAAAAATTTAATTGATAAGTGTGAGTGATAAGATTAAAGAAAGAAAACCGCAAGTTACAACTGAAAAATTTGATCAGTTTGGTGAGGCTATGTCAGACGGAAGATTAACAATGCCTTCAGATAAAAAAGTATATCGGTTAAGAGAAGCCATTCTTATGTCTAAGCGGTTAGGCAGACCTTTGACAGAAGAAGAAATGAAAAAGTATGAGGTTTGAAAATAATTTAAAAATTGGAATCTTGTACCAATTTTGTACCAATTCCAGTGAAAAACCCTAGAATTATGTAGGGAATCGTGGAAAAACTATAGGGGAAAATATACGGAAAACAGGCTTATAATGAGTGGTGAAGGAGGCTGTAAATAGTTATGCAGGGATATAGAATATACCCCTCAGAGGAGTGACATCTTCTGAGGGGATTTTACTGTATAAAGAGCTGATGAAAAATATGAAATTTTTCGGGAACGACATATTATGTCCTTCCGGCAGGTTATTATATAGCTGTAACAGCGGGTAGACGAAATGACCGAAAGCGGTATTGTGTCGGGAATCCGGTCATTGTTGTCGCGGTAGAGAGGAGAGGTTTGTTATGTTTGATGGATATGGTTTGTTCGGAACAGGGATTGGCACCGGGATTATCGGAAAGATTGAAGATGCTGGATATGATATTAGAAACGCGGTGTCAGATGCTGTGCGCTCGTGGGAAAATGCGGGTTTGGCTCAGGAGGATCAGCAAGAGCAGGAAGAGAAGGAGGAGGAAAGCTCCATGTAAGAGGGACTGGGGTTATCGGGAGTGTATGAGAGATACTGAAGGAAGAAGAAAATGCAGTGTAAAAAATGCGGAAAAGAATTAGAAGAAAATTGGAAAATTTGTCCCGAATGTGGCGAGATAGTGCACTTAGATCAACAAAATGAAAAAGAGAAGTATGGGAAAAAGCCTGTTTATAAAAGGGTTTGGTTTTGGATTCTGGTTGTATTTGCCTGTTTTGTCGGATTGGGGATTTATGGAAGCAGTCTGCCGGATGAAGATACAGAAAAAGAAACCGCAAAAGAGGCGGTGGAAAAGGAAGTTACGGATTTTTCCGAATATGATTTAAAAGAATTGCTCGCTCAGGCGGAAAGTGGGGCGGAAAGTATCGGTTTGAAGCGGGGGGAGCAGGAAAATGTATATGCCGGTTTGAACGGCAGTATTCAGGTGGTGTATGATTCGGGAGCGGTTCAGAAGATACAGATAAAAGGAGAGGCAGAGAACACGCCGTCTCTTTACGGTGTTAAAATTGGAATGGCTAAAACAGAAACAACAGAAAAATTAGCGGGAAATTATCCTGAAACAACAGAAACAGAAGCCGAACAAAAATTTATGAATCTGGAAACAAAAGAAAGTGTAATATGCAGCATTGCAGAAGATAAGGTGAATGAAATTACATATCAAAAGCTGTCAGATGATGAAGTGGCAGAATATGAGAAAGCAAAAGAAGAACAGTTAAGAGCGTATTACATTTTCCCGGACAGTGATAAACAATATCTGTCAGAGGACGAAGTCCGCAGCGTGGAGGCGGATAAGCTGTGGATCGGGCGTAATGAGGTTTTTGCAAGGCATGGATATATATTCGAGAATGAAACGTTAAGACAGCATTTTGAAAGCATGCCGTGGTATCAGGGAACCGTTCCATCGGATCAGTTTAATGCAGACAGCGTGTTTAATGATTTTGAGAAAAAGAACGTGGAGCTGATCAAAAAGGTCGAGGATGAAATAAACGGAAACGCAGAAGAACAGGCGGCCATAGATGGAGCCTATAATTTTATTGCCGGAAAGACATTTCATAAACGAGACACTGAAATGAGGGTTAAGTTTAAGGAAAGCGGAGAATTTGTAGCTGTCGGTTATTACTCTACATGGCCGGAGTTTGTAAATAAGTACGCCTCATATTCTATTACAGCCCGTTATGAGGTCTATCGTGATGACCAGAAAGCATGGCTGGCCTTTATCAACATAGAAGGCGTGGAATATTATCTCAGATATTTTGAAGGCGGCTCCATAAATCTGGCAGGTTATGGTGAATTTGACGGTTGGTATGATCTGACAGATGATATTTCTGAATAAAACAAAATTATAAATACTGCTCCGCCAACCGTCTGCTCTCCGTCCGCATCATCTCCACCACGTTCTCCGGTCCGGTGATGCGGATATCTGCCCCGAGGCTGAACACCCAGCCAAGGAACTGGGGACTTATTGTGACGTCCACATATGCGGTGAATGTGCCGTTGTCCTTTGGAATCATGCGCACGTCCTGACCAAAGCGGTCGATCAGGATACCTGCGATATGATCCTTTGCATCCAGAGAGACGCGCGCCTCTTCACCGCCGAACATTCCGAACATTTTTCTCGAATATGCGGCGATATCCAGTGATTTAAGCAGATGCCTTCCCTCGCGCTTCTTTTCTGTGGCGCTGATCCGCAGCATTTTATCTACACGGTAATGGCGTATCTGCTGAGAAACCGTGTCATAACCGATCATATAATAGTTCTCATTATCCCAGACGAGCGCCCACGGACTGACGTCGTACCATGCTCCGCCATGGCGCAGCACCATTTCTTTTTTAACATTCCACTGAAAATACTGAAATTTAATACAGGAATCCGCGCCGATCGCAGCGTGTATTTTATCTACGTTATAGTAGATACTTTCGTTCATCGTTTTTATCCGGCCGGAGATCAACACCTGACGGTGGAGCTGCTTTGCCTCGTGGCGGCTGACAAGACCCTCAAGCTTTTTGATAAGGGATTGGGATTTTCTTTCGGTGATAAATTTTGCAGACTGCACGGAATCCACAAGCAATTTTAATTCGGCAAGCTCAAACTCCCTTTCCCCGATGTGATAAGTCCAGCCGTTTCCATCGTGTTCGGTGATGATGTCGATGCCGAATTTCCGAAGTTCCTCAAAATCTGCATAAAGTGTCTTCCGCTCTGCCGTTACACCGTGGGCATTCAGCTTTGAGATGAGTTCCTGACGGGTGAGGCCATGGGAGTCGTCCGTCTCTTCCATAAAGATTTTCAGAAGATATAAGAGTTTCAGTTTTTGATTCTGCCCCTTTGCCATAAAGATGCCGCCTTTCTGCTTTCTGTCCTTCAACAACGCGCCGTACGCTCTGTGCTTAAAAATATCTTTGTCGCATGTTTCTATCATATCAGAAAATTATAAAAAAGAAAAGTTGAGGTGGGAAGTTTTTTGGACAGCTATCTGAGTAAGATATAAACCGTGGAAACCGAATCGACAGACATGGACAGAAAGAAGGAGAAGTTATGAAGGGTTATTTAGTAAGCGACGGTTATATGGGTTATGTGGATGGAAGATACATGCTGTTTGCCAGTGAAGCGGATTATAGAGAGTATATGGCGGAATAAAAATGATTGCCTATCTGTTGCGGTCAAGGCCTCTATTTGTTATGATAGAGGAGATGTAACAGATGAACAACATATATGGTCACATTACAGGAAGGACAGAGTATGAAAATTGGAATTGGAAATGATCATTCCGCACTTGAGATGAAAGCGGAGATCATAGAGTTTTTAAAGGAAAAAGGCCATGAGGTAACAGACTATGGGACAAATTCCCCTGAGAGCTGCGACTACCCGGTATACGGCGAGATCGTGGCGCGCGCGGTAGCATCGGGAGAGGTGGAGCAGGGCATCCTTATCTGCGGGACAGGACTTGGCATCTCTCTGGCGGCAAACAAGGTGAAGGGAATCCGCGCGGCAGTGTGCAGCGAGCCGTTTACAGCGAAGATGGCAAGGGCACATAACAACTGCAATATCCTTGCGTTCGGCGCGAGGGTGGTAGGCCCGGAGCTGGCAAAAATGATGGTGGATACATGGCTGAGTACAGAGTTTGAGGGCGGCCGTCATCAGAAGCGGGTTGATCTGATCATGGCGATTGAGGATAAGGAGTAATGAATTCCTATCATTTGACTCAATGGGTGCTGTTCTTTTTCTTTTACAGCTTTGCAGGCTGGATTTGGGAAAGCTGCTATGTCTCGGTGAGAAAGCATCGGTGGGTGAACCGGGGATTTATGCACGGCCCCATGCTGCCGATCTATGGGTCGGGCGCTCTCGTTGTGCTGATCAGCACGATCGGGGTGAGAGAGAATGTGGTTTTGATCTTCCTGTTCGGAATGACGGCGGCGACACTTTTAGAGTATGTGACAGGAGCGGCGATGGAGAGCCTTTTCCATGTAAGGTACTGGGATTACAGCAATCAGAAGCTCAACCTGCATGGATATATCTGTGTGTCCTCCTCTCTGTGCTGGGGGTGTTTTTCTGTGCTTCTTGTGCGGGTGTGCCACGTGCCTATTGAGACGGTAGTTTTAAAGCTTCCGCTTATCGCGGCGGATGGGATCGCTTTTGTTCTGGTTGCTGTGGCAGCGGCGGATCTGACGCAGTCTTTCAACGAGGCTATGGATATGAAGCGTATCCTCGCACAGCTTGAGGAGAGCAAGGCACAACTGCAAAAACTGGAGGAAAAATTAAAAGCTGCGTCCGCAGAAGTCATGGAGGAGTATAAAAAGCGGTACGAGTCAATGGCTGAGGATTACCGCAGACGTGCGGATGAGTGGCGGCAGGAAACAGTATTCCGAAAAGAGGCATTTCTGGAGCGTATCAATCAGCAGCGTGAACAACGCCGTGGTC
>ERZ1643251.3044-NODE-3044-length-16091-cov-12.642991_pt1 | contig 16091 bp, 14 predicted proteins | sample MGYA00579261_ERZ1643251 | MGnify/ENA primary metagenome ERZ1643251 (study PRJEB29033, sample SAMEA4952267) | chicken gut metagenome | biome: Broiler Chicken; feature: Gastrointestinal Tract; material: Caecum | place: Ireland | collected 2018 | study: Broiler...
TTCGGAAACATCGCACGAAAAGATACCCCGTAGCTTGCTGCGGGGAGTTTCATTGGTTTTAGCGATTAAAGTGGGGATTTTATGATGAGAAAGATTTTTGCTCTATTGATTTTGTTGTTTTTTGTGCCTTTTTTAGTACAAGCTAAAGAAGTTTCACAAGTTTGTAAGTATACTTCTAATAATGGATATAATACTCTTTACATTGAGATTTATGATGATCAATCTGCGCATGCTTATGTAAAGAAATATTTACATGAAGACGATGGCACCTTTACTACTTATGATGGTTATGGTAATAGCGAAGATGTTCAAAATTGGGAGGGGCGTTCCACATGCCCTAGTAATGTTTTGATTACTAACGGCTTTTTTGGGTTTGATGTTTATGCTAGCGATCAAGTATCGGAATTGGAAACGCTCAAGGGTAGTAGTGAAGGCTTTATTTTAGGATTGGAAACTGGAGAGGTTTATGCGACTTGTAATTATGAGGTGCCTTACACGCCTACAAGTTATTTTAAGTTTAAAATTGTTATTGTTGATGAAAATTATACAAAAATGTATTATATGAAAAATGGTGAGGAAGAGTATTATGATACAAATTTTGATAAGTTGTTATTGAGTCCTACTTCTTTTAGCTCTACTGGAATTGGGACAGTTCAAGATTTAGGGTCAACTATTAATTCTTCGGAAGTTGTTTATGCGGCTTTTCAGGATAATGGATATAAATGTCCTTATATTATTTCTTCTGATTATGATCGAGACGGTCAGTATTCGATTGCAGTTTCTAGTGATTCTTATCATGATGGAACAAGTAGTTTTGTATCTAGAGTTGAAGCTGAGTATACCGAAAATACTCCAGAGCAAACTACCTTAGAAAGTGAATGTATCTCTCATTTTAAAGATGATACGATTCCTGGTATAAAAGGTGCACAATTTTACTTTCGAACATATTCTGATGATAAAAAAGAATTCTGTGTTAAATTTAACACAATGACAGAACCTTCATGTACTTCTTTTTATGATTTTAATAGGTTTGATGCTATAATTATTACTGATGAACAGGATAATAGTCAGAAAAGTTTTAATCTTTCTTCTTTAAGTTGGGCTGATTTTTTTGGTGATTCTTGTATAGGTAGTAATTTTTATGTTTATGAACAAGCTGGACAGGAAGCAGGTGTCTATATATTAACCACGGACGAAGAAGAGGCTAGCCAAGGCACTCATTATACGCCTGGAGAAGAAGGTGAGTTAGAACCTGGTTCTGGCAATCAAGATTTTAATCCAAATGGATTGTGCTCAGGAGAAAACTGTAATATTTCTTTAGCTTTGTTTTGCAATGATGGTAATGTTGCGCGGACACTCAAGTTTATTGGACTGGTATTTTTTATAGCTAAGATACTTGTACCAGCAATTATTATTGTTGTGGGTATTGTTGATCTTATTAAAGTTATTACTTCTGGTAAAGAAGAGGATATGAAAAAGCATGCTAAAAATATAGGAATGCGAGTGGTTATTGGTGTTTTAATCTTTCTTTTACCTTCAATAATTGATGCGGTGTATGACGTTGCTTCGGATATTGTAAGTAATGGGGGAACTAGTGCTTTTGATAATTGTGAGGCATGTTTAATGACACCAAACTCAAGTGCATGTTATGTTGAAGAAAGCGAAGACTAGTAAAAATTTACTAGTTTTTTTGTAGTTTTACTGATATAATGGTTTTAGCGATTAAAGTGGGGATTTTATGATGAGAAAGATTTTAGTGTTTTTAGTCTTGGGAATAAGCTTTTTTCTATGTATTAATTCTACTTCGGCTAGGGTTTTCAATGATGGTTTTATAGTTGGCGATTCGCTTATTTTACTTGATGATGAGACAGATTATTCTGTTGTTGATACAAATGTTGAGGATATTTGTGCGAGTAGAAATTATCGAGTTCCGATGCGTTTTTTGGGAATTACTTTGAATTTTGTTAAGATTGCTGTACCGGTTTTAATTATTCTTTTTGGCCTTATTGATTTGTATAAAGCTGTTACTGCATCTAAGGATGATGCGATTAAAAAGGCTGTTAGGTCTATTGCTTTACGAGTGGTTGCAGGTGTATTTGTTTTTCTATTGCCTGGTCTGGTTCAGTTTGCTTTGAATTTAGTTCAAGAGTGGAGTGATTATCAAGTGAATTGGTGTTGTTGTACGGAGTGTTTATTAAATGGAGATTGTAATGTTAATATTGATTCTTGCAGTAATTCTTGTTCGATTGGAGGTATGAGTAATTAATGAAAAAGTTTTTAATAGGTGTATGTGTCTTTTTGACTTTTAATCTTTTAAATGTTTCAGCATATGGTACAAGTTATTATTATGAAACGGATGAAGGGAAATTTGCTTTATGTGGTGGCTATCAACCAGGATGTTTTGAGGTAGAAAAAAATGCTAATGGTCTTTCTTTTAATAGTAGTGCTAAAGAGGTTGATTACCAGGGGTTTACTTATTCTTATAATGAAGAGGCTCAGGAAGCATATTATGCTACGAAGTATGGTCAGACGAGAATGTATTTTTATATGAATGGGGATCGATATGTTTTGTGTGATCAAGTGGGAGATTGTACAACTTATACTTATGATCGGTTGGTTGCTATGGGGGCAACAATAAGTAATCAAGATCGAATTATTTTAAATAATGGAGATGGTCCTGGAGTTCCAGGGGATACATATTATTATAATAGTAGTTATGAGCAAACCGGTAATCCTGGGGATTCTGGTAATACTGAGACTGATAATAATGAAGAAGAGCTTGTTGATGAAACGGGTTATTGTACGCAGTTAAAGGCACCTTTACAGTTTATAGGAAATATTGTTTTGATTTTTAAAATTGTTATTCCTATTATTATTATTCTTTTTGGAATGATTGATTTCTTTAAAGCTGTTACTGGGGCTAAGGATGAAGAGATTAAGAAGTCAGCGCGTTCTTTAATGATGCGAGTTTTAGCTGGTGTGGTTATTTTCTTTATCCCAACGATTGTTAGTACGGTTTTCTCTTTGGTTAGTGATTTTGCTCAAATTGAAGGCTCTTTTGATGCTTGTCAAAAATGTGTGTTTAATGTTAGGGAGTGTAAATAATGCAAAAAAAAGTTATTGGAATCCTTGTTTTTCTTGGGGCATTGTTTGTAGGTTGTTCTGTGTCAGCTGCTGATGTTAACTATTGTACTGGTCTTCGTTCTACTTTTATTATGATCGGTCATATTGTCCGAATTGCTAAGATTTTGGTACCTATATTAATTATAGGTTTTGGAATGATGGATCTTTTTAAAGCAATTGTAGGTTCTAAGGATGATGAAATTAAAAAGGCTGCCAAGTCTTTAGTTATGCGTTTGATTGCTGGCGTATGTATTTTCTTTTTACCTTCTATTGTTGATTTTGTGTTTAGTTTGGTTGATGGATGGAGTAATTATAGTACAAATTATCAAGAATGTTTTAAATGTATTTGGGATGTTGGTAGTTGTCTTAATAATGATTAGGTAAACTTGGGCAGGAGATAAAATCTTTTGCTTTTTTTGATTGTGTTATTTGGTAAAAATTGATACAATTAAAGTGGTAATTTATTTGCTCATTTGTTATAATAGTATAGATAAGAGTGTGGAATTATGAAAAAAATAAGATATATTCTATTTGTTCTTTTTTGTTTTTTAAGTATGTCTTTAGTTCATGCAGCTGAATGTCCTCGGATTACAGAAGATTCAATTGTTGTTTATAATGCTGGTGATTATCCCAATACACCATATTGTACAGGAATGGTTGCTGGTTGTACGGCTGATGGTGGGGCTAATAACTTATGTACGTCCGGTTGTTATCCGTTGACGATTGCGTCTATTTTGGCTACTTATGGTCTTGATTATGGACCTGAAGATATTAGTTCTTATTTGTGTGAGACATTTCCAGCTAATGCTCAATCAAGAGAATATGGTAGTGTTATAACGCCCAATAAAGAATTTCATAATCAGTTTTCGATGTCTATTGAAAAAATTGGAAACAGGGGAGATGATGCGACAGCTTTATTAACTAAAGTTGATCAAACCTTAGCAGAGAATAAAATGCTTATGGTTTCCGTTTATGGTGGTGCTTATAGTGGTAGTGGTGGTGCTCATTATGTGGCTATTGCTATGAAAAAAAATGGACAGTACTATGTGATTAATACGGGAAGAAGAGGTTCAAGTGGTTTTGTTAGTCAGGATTACTTGATTCAAAATGTCTTAAGTGTTGTACATATGGGACTTTATGTTGTTGCGCCAACTCAATGTGATTTAGTGGCTGATTCTGGAACTAGTGGTGGCGGTTCTGATACGGATAAATATGAAGATTATCTTCCTAATTTAGATGATCCGGATGATATTACGTGTGAAGGTATTTTTAAAAATGGAGATGACTTTAATGAGTTTGGTCAGTTTTTACAAGATATTTTTACGGCTATTAAAGTTTTAGCTCCTGCGCTTGTTATTATTCTTTCGACAATTGATTATATTAAAGCAATTGCAGCATCGAATCAGGATGCAATGAAGAAAGCGAATCAACGGACAATAAAAAGGGTTGTAATTGGATTAATTGTATTCTTCTTGCCGTTTTTATTAGATTTATTGTTTGAATTATTTGGTGTTTATGATTTAACAACTTGTGATATTCGATAGAAAGGAAGTTAAACTATGCTATCAGGTTTTTTTATATTTGATTGGGTTAATGAACAGATTCATCGTTTTTTGCTATTTGTTGATTCGGGTATATATTGGCTTGCTTCTGAGTGTTATCAATTGTTTGTTAAGTTAGCTCAAACAAGAATTTTTGAAGATAATTTCTTTTCGGATTTTGCTAAGCGAATTTATGCTATTCTTGGTGTATTTATGCTCTTTTATTTGGCTTATGCTTTGCTGATGGCAATTGTTGATCCAGATAAACTCAGTAAAGGGGATAAGAGTGCTGGTAGGATTGCAGCAAATTTAGTTATTTCTTTAGTTTTATTAGGGTTTTTGCCAAGTATTTTTAACTATGCTTATCGGTTACAAAATTATATTTTGTCTTCTAATCTTATTGGGACTTTAGTTTTAGGTACCGCACCTATTGATGTGAATACTGGAACTGATGGTGATGAGGAAGTGACTGGGCGAGAAGAAGATACAACGACGATAGATAGTTCTATATTAAGTTATGGTGATGTATTATCATTTACCATATTAAATGTATTTTTAAATTCTGATAATGTGAATGTTGTTGTTGGTGAGACTGATGACCATCAAGATTATACTTGGTATGATTTGAAAGCAGATATTTTTGAGAAGAGTAACTATTCTGCTTTGCCTGGTATGGCTGAAGCAGTGTCTACTGGAAGTACCGTTTATGGTACAGGCCAGGAAATCGTTGTTGACTATAAGATTATTATATCTACGGCTGCTGGAATTTTTCTTGTTTATATTATGTTTAGTTTTGCTCTTGATTTGGGTGTTCGAGTTGTAAAGCTGGCTTTTTATCAATTAATTGCACCTTTGCCAGTTATTATGCGAATTATTCCAAGTAAGAAAAGTGTTTTTGAAAAATGGTTAAAACAAACTGTATCTGTTTATCTTGAGGTGTTTATACGAGTCGCAATTATGTACATGGCTATCTACTTTATTCATGGTATTATGGCTAATGATACTTTAGGTGAATTATGGGATGCTGGAATTCAAGGCAAACTTGCTTTAGCAATTGTGATTATGGGTATTTTAGTCTTTGCTAAACAGGCTTCTAAGATGATTAGTGACTTATTTGGTATTGAAACTGGCGGATTAAAGCTTGGTTTAGGCGAGAAGTTAAAAGCTGGCGGTTTCTTTGCTGCTGGTGCTGCTCTTGGTGCTGGCGCGACAGGACTTGCTCGTAATGGAATTGGTGTTCTTGGAAGAGCTGGGCAACGTCTTGTAGGAATTGGTACAGGTTGGTCTAGTGCAAATGGAGCTCGAGCTAAAGCTGCTTTAATTGGTGGTGGTCTTGCTGGTGCTGCTGGTGCGTTAGTGGGTGGTATTTCAAGTACTTTTGCTGGTGGTACTTCTGGTATTTATCACGGTTTTATGGCTGGTAAAGATTCTAAAGGTCTTGGCGATATGGTAAAGGGCGCTGGTACTGGAGCACAGAAGACTACAGATAATCGCGAAAGAAGAGCTATGTTACATCGGGCTAGACGTTTGGATGGTCCATTGGGTGGTCTTCGAGGCAATGCTTTGGCTATGGCTAAGGGTGCTGCTAGCGCTGCGGCAACTTGGGCTGGAGTTGACGATTCTGTTCGTTTGAATTCATTAAAAGAGCAACAAGCTATTTTAAGTGATATTAATTCTAAACGAAAAGCTGCAATGGATGCTGCTGAGAAGGAAATGCTTAAAAAAGTTTCTTTGCGTAAGGCAACTGCAGGTAATGGTCAGACTGTAGATGGAGTATACTATGATAATTTACAAGTGTTGGACAATATGATTGATACTGTTAAAACACAGGGAAGAGATGTTCGGGGCAATCGATTGTCTCCTATACAACAAGCAACATATTTAAATGATTTACAGGCAGTTCGCAATAAACTTAAAGATCAGTTAACCATAGATTATTTAAATGGATATGATGTTGATGGTGTAACTCAAGATGTTAATAAGATTTCAGGTCAGGTTAAGGAGGCAGTTGTTGCTTATCATACAGCTATTGCAAACAATGTAGATCTTGTTATGGCTAATCTTAATGATGTGAATCGAAGTGGACTTGCTACCGAAATTCAAACTGTTAATGATACTGTTAAAGCAACTAAAAAAATGAATAGTGATGAATTGATGGCTTCTTATCAAATGGCTAATTTAATGGAGGCTGGTAAAGCAGTTGCTGGTGCTGCAGGAAGTAATGTTGGTGTACAGGTTAATAGTATTATGCAGAAGCAAGAACAAGATAAGAAAAAATAGAAAGGGGAAACTAAATGGAAAATTATTTGATTCCGGCAAATACAAAGAAGTCTCAACTTATTTTGGGCTTCTTTACACCTGTTGATTTGATTATATTTGGAACAGGGTGTTTGATTACAATCGTTATGTTACTTGTTTTTCAAGATATGGATTTTAGTATGGCTTTAATGGTTTTGATGCCTGCTTTGGTTTCTGGCTTTCTGGTTATTCCTGTACCGAATTATCATAATGTGTTACAATTGATTATGAATATAGTTACGTTTCTTTTAGGTAGAAAGAGGTATTATTGGAAAGGCTGGTGTATTAGAGATGGCGAAGAATAAAAAGGAAGAGTCAAGTAAGTGGAGTGAGGATTGGGTCCCTATTAAAAATATTATGAATGGGATGATTCAACTCGATAATGGGGAATATGTTACGGGGGTAAAGATATCTCCTCGAAATATATTTATTCTAGATGCTGGAACAAGAGATAATGTGATTTATCAGTTACGAAATTTTTACAATGCAATTAATTTTGAGTTTTGGCTTGTTGTTGCGGATCGTCCTGTTGATATTAATGTATATCTTTCACAGTTGCAGATTTTGTATAATAATGCGACGAATGCAGTTACTCGTAAGTTAATTACGCAAGATATTAACAAGGCAAATATGTTTATGAGTGCAGAGTATAATGTGGTGGATACGGAATATTATATTTTGTTTAAGGAAAGAAAGATGGATGTTATTCAAAAGAGATTACATACGTTGATTAGTAATTTAGCTAATTGTGGATTAAATAGTCAACAGACAAGTAATAATGATTTAAGAATTATTTTGGATAATTTCTTTAATGGTGGTGCGGCCACGACTTTTAGTGGGATGGTGAGTCCATAATGAATATTAAAGCACAGATTGCCCCAAAGGGGATTGAGTTTAAGCCTACGGAATTTATGATGAGTGGGAAGTATTGTACAATTTTAACGGTTGTTAGTTTTCCTAAGTATATTCAACCGGGATACTTGTCTAATTTAACTAATTTATCGGGTATTAAGATTGTGGCTAAGCATATTCCGATTGAGCTTTCGACTTTACAGAGAATGATCAATAAAGAAATTGCAGATTTGAAGATGCGTTATCAAACGGAACATGATAAGACGATTCAAGAGAGAATACGTCAGGATTATGAATCTTTGGAACAGTTTATTCAAATGCTTGTGGCAACACAGTCTCGTATTTATGATTTTCAGTTACATGTTTTAATTACTGCAGATACTAAAGATGAAATGGAAAATAAGAAGATGCAGGTTCGAAATTATTTGGATGCTTTGGGAATGCGGGGTATTTCTTTGATGTTTGAACAGGAGAAGGTTTTAAAGTCAATGATTCCTATTTTTCCTAAGCAAGATGTTGAAGACCGGGTTGGAACACCTATTCCTTCACCAACTGTGGCTGCGATGTATCCTTTCATTTTTGATAGTATTAAGGATCCAGGAAATAGTACTTTATTAGGTATGGATTTTTCTGGAGGTGTCATTTTATTCAATCAATTTTTATATCAAATAAAGAAAGAGAATAACCGTAATAATGCAAATGTAATTATTTTAGGTTCTAGTGGTAGTGGTAAGTCTACGACGGCTAAACTTTTGTTACGTAGTCATATTAGAAATGAGTATAAGCTTGTTTGTATTGATCCTGAAGGTGAGCTTGAGGAAATGGCTCTTAGTATGGGTGGTGACTTCCTAGATCTTGGTAAAGGTGGGGAGTTTGGAATGGTTAATCCTCTTGAGATTGTTATTGATGCCGATGAGGAAGAAATTAATCAAGGTTTAGGCTATACGGTTTTAACAAGAACAATTCAACAATTAAAGGCTTTTATGAAGTATTATAGTCCTGATATTGAGGAAGATGTTTTGACAATGTTTAGTGAGGTTGTTCAAGATACTTATAAACGTTATAAGATTGATTATGATACGGATTATACAAAGTTTACTAGTGAGGATTATCCGACGTTTGATGATGTGTATGCAACGATTAAAGGTAGACTTTTATCGATGACAGAGAAGACTCATGAACGTGATGTTATGGAACGTCTTGAACTTAAGATAAGACCTCTTGTTAAGGAGTTACGTTATTATTTTACAGGACATACTACCCTTGATATTCAAAGTGATTTTATTGTTTTTAATATTAAGGAGCTTATGAATGCCGATGAAAATGTTCGTAATGCTTTATTCTTTAATATTTTAAAATACGCTTGGGGACTTTGTTTAGATCCAACTGTGAATACGGTTATGTGTGTTGATGAAGCTCATGTGTTATTATCGACAAAAAATGAGCTTGGGGCAGAGTTTTTGGCACAAATTCAAAGACGTAGCCGTAAGTACAATACAGGAACGATTATTATTACACAGCAACCAACTGACTTTGCAGCACCTAGTGTTTTAGTGCATGGTAAAGCTATTTTTGATAATGCATCTTATTATATTATTATGGGGCTTAAGAAACAAGCAGTTGATGATTTGTCTCAATTGATTGATTTAAATGAGAGTGAGAAAGATAGTATTAAATACTATAATCAAGGAGATGCATTGTTTGTTTGTGGTAATAGACGAATGAGAATTTATATTATTGCTACTCAAGAAGAACTAGATTCGTTTGGATCTGGAGGAGGATTATAACAGATTTAATCTGTTTTTTTCTTTTGCGACAGAGTCAAAATGGATTGGATAGCAAAAAAAGTAAAATTTATTTTAAATATTCCTTTTTTGTACATCTGTGAACTACTGTTTTGTTCATTCAATGAGAATTAGAAAAGCTCAAAGTATCAAAGAAGACTATGCTATTCGACATCATCTATGTTGATACGACAAAACAAGACAAAATCTCTGATTGTTAAACTGTATCTTTATGATTTAGAATGGGTTTTTATGGAGGTGAAGAATTGTGAAAACATCTGTTCTTAATGAGGATAAAACATTTTATTTGGGAATGAATGATCGAGTTTTTAAAGAGATCTTTTTAAAAGAAGAGAATAAAGATTTATTATCCGCTTTATTATATACTTCTTTAAAAGTAAGTGTGAATAAGATGAGTCTTTTAAATAGTGAAAGAATAGAAGGAAATGTTTCTGTTAGAAGAAAAACACTCGATGTTTTATTAGAAACTGATTCAGAGCTTATTGGTATTGAAGTAAATTCATCGAATCAAAAGTACATCCGAGCACGCAATTTTGCATTCTTTAGTGATATGATATCCCATCATGTTGGCATAGGTCAAGTTTATGATGAAGTGACCCAGTTTATACAAATAAACTACACTAGTGGAATAACTAAAGATCCAAAAGAATGTCGGGTGTATAAAATTCAGGACGATGATCGATTACTGTTTATACGAAACGCTTTTATTTATGAAATCAATATAGACAGAATAGTCAAATTTTGGTATGATGAACACGAAGAGAAGATAAAAAAATACAAGTATATCATGATGTTAGGATTACCATTAGAAGAATTAAAAAAGCTATATGCAAAGACAAAAGATAGGATGGTGAAAAAATTTATGGAAGAGGTACAGAAAGTAAATGAAGATCCAAGATTTAGAGAATACATGACAAAAGAACAGGATCAAGAAAAAATCCAAAACACTTTAATTATGGAAGCAACAGAGATCGGTGAACAGCGTGGTGAAAAACAAAAAGCAATTGAAATAGCAAAGAAAATGCTTGAAAAATACTCTGTAGAGGAGATCAAAGGTCTTACTGGATTAAATGATCAAGAAATTCACAAGTTAAGCAAACATTCTTTGAAAAACTCTATAGTATAAAAACTGTAGTTCAAAATAAGAAAAAATGGCCTAATGTAAGGCCATCTTTTTGTCTTAAACTTTAGATTTAGGATAGTTTTCATGAAGGCTTGTATATGCAGTTTTAAAAATTTAATGAAAAGCCAAACAAATTATATGATAAACTTACAAAATTGTAATGGGGTTAGATCTTTGCAATTTTAGTAAACTGTGATACAATGATTATCGAGGAGAGTATATATGGCTAATGTAAAGAAATATATTCCCAATATTTTGACATCTTTTCGTTTGATTTTAACGCCGATTATTATTTTTTTGGGGATAACAAATCATTATATTATTTTAATTATTTTAGCTATACTTACCGCTTTAACGGATTTTGTCGATGGCTTTTTAGCTAGACGTTGGAAGGTGACTAGTGACTTAGGTGCTAAGTTAGATGCTATTGCGGATAAGGCTTTGGCCATTGGTCTTTTAATTATTTTGATTGTTAAAAATCATGCATTCTTTTATGTTTTAATTTTGGAATGTTTGATTGGTTTACTTAATTTGTATTTCTTTTTTGTTAAGGGTATTTCAGCTTCGTTATTGGTTGGTAAGTTTAAGACATGGATTATTTTTATTACTATTATTTTAGGTTTTGTAGGAATCGTTTTTCCTTATTTTGATGTTGATATTTTTGTTTATATTACTGTTATTTTACAAGTCATTACATTACTTTGCTATCTTGTTTATGGTATACGTAGCAAACATGTAAAAAAAAAACAAATCAATAATGAATATTTAGAATTTTATGAAATTATTGAACCTATTTTATTAGCTTCAGAAATGCAGAAGAGAAAGAATTATCCTCATCATATTAATGAATCTGTGTATGCACATGTGCTTCGGGTTGCTTTTGATTGTTATAAGATTGGAAAGAAGTTACACATGGATTATCGTAGTTTAGCTATTGCAGGGCTTTTACATGATTTTTATGAGCGTCCTTGGCAAGGTAAGAAGGAAAAAAAGCCCTTTTTGCAAAATCATGCTTTTACGCATGCCCGTGAAGCTGTAGATAATGCCAAAAAGTTTTTTGGTAGTGAAGTGGTTACGCCGAAAGTGGAAAGTATTATGGTTACGCATATGTTTCCTTTAAACCGAAGAATTCCAAGATGTAGGGAGGCTTGGCTATTAACGCTTGTTGATAAAGCTGATTCGATTGATTTTATTTTACATCCTATTGCTTTGTATCGTATTTTCTTTCGTAAGGAAATTGAGACTCATCGTGAAAATGTTTTAAGGAAGGTAAAAAGAAGAATTCAGAAGAAGTTAAAAGGTACTAAATAGGTATTTTCGGACAAATTGCCCGAAAAAAAGGCAAAAAAATGGACAAATTGTCCGAAATGGTTTAAAATTATAGTCGGAGGTGATGGTTGTGTATAGAAAAATTGAAGAAGATTTAGAAAAATGGAAAGCTGACTATCAAATGCCCCTTATGTTAGTTGGGGCAAGACAAACGGGTAAAACCTATATATTGGAGGAATTTTGTAAGAAAAATTTTGAAAACTACGTTTATTTTAATTTGGAAAAAGAACAAGATGTTTCAGAAATTTTTTCTCATAGTTTGGTTCCTGAGGATATTATTGAGGAAATTCAAATTTTAAAGAATATTGATTTTGATGTTGAAAATACTGTGATTTTTATTGATGAGATTCAAGTAAATGAAAAAGCAATTACTTCTTTAAAATATTTTTGTGAAAGTGATAAACCTTATAAAATTGTTTGTGCTGGCTCTTTGCTTGGTATTAAAATTAATCGGTTTCATTCTTCATTTCCAGTTGGCAAAGTTGTTATTAAGTATTTGTTTCCAATGGATTTTGAAGAATTTTTGATGGCTATTGGTGAACAAAAGCTTATTCGTGAAATAAAGAGCCATTATGAGTCTGACGAACCTTTAGTAGAGCCTATTCATGAAAAAGCACTAGATTTATATAAGAAATATTTAGTTTTGGGTGGAATGCCTACTATTATTAATGATTTTATTCGTAATGATGGTAAAATATCTCAGGTTAATTTTGAAATGCAAGAATATATTATTGCAACTTATTTAGCAGATATGAATAAGTATACGGAAAATACAGAAAGTATTAAAAATAGTAAGATATACAATTCTATTCCTAGAGAATTAGCTAGAGAGAATAATGCTTTTAAATATAGTTTAGTAGATAAAGATGCAAGAAAATCAAGGTATGAAAGTAGTTTAGATTGGTTACTTGCTAGTAATATGATTTTAAAGTGCGATTTAACGGATAAAAATGAATCTCCTTTAAAAGCTTTTATAAATTCTGATAAATTCAAGTTATATTTGAGCGATGTTGGTCTTTTAAGAGCTTTATCTCATTTAGATTATAGTGAAATATTGTTCGATAAAAATGAAATGTATCGAGGAGTTTTAACAGAAAATTATGTTGCTTGTGCGTTTTATAATCAGTTTAAAGAGTTGTATTATTATACTTTTGGATCGCATGAAATAGACTTTTTGATCAAAATTGATGGTGATATTGTGCCGGTAGAAGTTAAATCAGGACGAAGAGTAAATAGTAAAAGTTTGAATGAATATATGAAGAAATATAACCCTAAATATTGTATTAGAATTTCTCAGAAAAACTTTGGTTTAGAAAATAAAATAAAATCTGTGCCGTTATATGCTGTATTTTGTATTAAATAGGTTATTAGAAATGTCAAGTAATGCAAAGGAAATTTGCATTCTTTTTTTATATTTTATATAATATTTATGGTGAATAGTATGGCAAAGAAGAAAAAAAGTTCAGGAGATACAAAAAAGAATAATGGCATAAGTGTTGAACTTACTGGTTTAATTATGATTTTAATTGGTTTAATTGGATTTGGATTTGGACCAGTTGGATCTTTAATTAAGAAGTTTGCCATGTTCTTGATGGGAGAATGGTGGCCTCTTATTTTAATTTTTGTTTTGGTTTTAGGTTTTTATATGTTAATTAAGAGAAAGCTTCCTAATTTTTTTAGTGCAAAGTATATAGGTATTTATTTGCTTTTGATTGTTATTTTAGTTCTTAGTCATTTGACTTTTGTTAAAGAAGTAGAAAATCCTAGTGATATTTTCAGTGAGACTATGAATCATTATATGGAAAGAGTTGCATCGATTGGATCCAATAATGCTTTATCTAGTTCGGGACAAACATCTATTGTTATAGGTGGAGGAATTATTGGAGCTGTTTTTGCTTTTGGTTCTTCTGCTTTGTTTGGCTTAAATGGAACTTATATTGTTCTTGGTTTTGTGGCTTTGTTTGGTATTATTTTACTGTTTAATGTTAATTTGTCTAATGTTTTAAATAACTTTATTACTAAGTTTAAACGAGTTAAGGAGTTAAGCGAGGAAAGTGATGACGAAGATGAAGTGGTTAAACGGGAGAAAGCATTGGATAAAAAACTTCATGAAGCAGAGGAAGAATCTTCTAGTAAAGCCATTATTGTTAATAGTGTAGATGAATTAAAGCATTTTGATACTCATGAGAATGTTGTAACTGAAATGCCGGCAGTGGCTAATCCAGCTTCGGTAATGCCTAATCCAAATTATCAGCTTCCACCTATGAATATTTTAGATGATCCGGCTAAAGCAAAGAAAACAAATTCTAATCAATTTTTAATTAATAATAAGCAAAATCTGGAAAGAGTTTTAAAAGATTTTCAGATTGAAGGTCATGTTGTAGATATTCATATGGGACCTGCTGTTACGCAGTTTGAAGTAGTTGTTCCAAGTGGAACTAAGGTTAGTCGAATTTTATCTATAAATAAGGAAATTGCTTTGGCTTTGGCAGCTAAAGATGTTCGTATTGAAGCTCCTATTCCTGGGAAGAGTACGATTGGTATTGAAATTCCTAATCAAGCTATTGCGGCAGTTAAAATTAAAGAGATTTTAGCTTCTAAGGTTATGCTTGAGGCTAAAGGTGGCGTGCAAGTTGCTTTAGGAAAAGATATTATGGGTAATCCTAGGTGTACTGATATTACGAAGATGCCTCATTTACTGGTAGCTGGTTCAACTGGTTCTGGTAAGTCTGTTTGTATTAATAGTATGATTGCTTCGATATTAATGCGTTATCGTCCAGATGAAGTCAAACTTGTTTTAGTGGATCCAAAGCAGGTGGAGTTGTCTAATTATAATGGTGTTCCGCATTTGCTTTGTCCAGTTGTTACGGACCCTAAGAAGGCTTCGGCCGTATTACAAAAAGTTGTGACGGAGATGGATAGACGGTACCGTGTTTTTGCAGATAAAGGGGCAAAAAAGATTGATGATTATAATCGGATGATTGAGGAAGAAAATAAGAAGCATCCAGAGAGTCCAGAAGCTAAAATGTATTATATTGTGGTTATTGTTGATGAGATGGCTGATTTGATGATTGTGGCTCGTAAGGAAGTCGAGGATTCTATTATGCGTATTACGCAGCTTGCCAGAGCTGCAGGTATTCATTTGATCGTGGCGACTCAAAGACCTAGTACGGATGTTATCACAGGTGTTATTAAGACAAATATTCCTTCACGTATTGCTTTTGCAGTTGCTAGTAATGTGGATTCACGAACGATTTTGGATAGTCCAGGAGCTGAAAAGTTACTCGGAAAAGGTGATATGCTTTTCTTACCAATGGGCGAAAACACACCATTACGTATTCAGGGTTGTTTTATTTCAGATGATGAGATTCGAAGACTTATTGAACGAGTTTGCAAAGAGCAACAAGCTTGTTATGATGAGTCTTTGACAACAACACTTAGTGAATCCCATTCTGCTGGTTCTGCTTCAGGTGGTGAGGAATATGATGACCCTATGTATAATGAGATTGTTGAATTTGCCATTCAAACGGGTAAGATTAGTGCTTCTTTAATCCAGAGAAGGTTCCGTTTTGGCTATAATCGGGCCGCTCGTGTTATCGACTTGTTAGAAGAAAGAGGAATTATCGGACCGCAGAATGGATCTAAACCAAGAGAAGTTTTGGTGAAAGTAAAGCAAGAAGAAACTGAGTAGGTGAATTTATGATAACGATAGAGTTAAAAAACGCTAATGAGATTGTTCATCCGTTTAATCGTAATCTTATTAACGATACACTTCATGAATATCTTATGAAAGAAGGAAGAGAAAAGTATAAGGAACAACAGTTTTTGCTTTTCTTTAAGGGAAATTTTAATGAGACAGAAAAGCAAATGATTGAACGAACTATTCATCAATTTTATATGAAAGAGAAAAAGTGGTATAAATTTGTTGATCATTATGATGATTGGTATCGCCTTGTTGGCCTTTTTTGTATAAAAGGAAAGTAATACAATAAGTGCGACCGTGTAGGTCAAATATTTTAG
>ERZ1643251.3048-NODE-3048-length-16077-cov-6.997878_pt1 | contig 16077 bp, 17 predicted proteins | sample MGYA00579261_ERZ1643251 | MGnify/ENA primary metagenome ERZ1643251 (study PRJEB29033, sample SAMEA4952267) | chicken gut metagenome | biome: Broiler Chicken; feature: Gastrointestinal Tract; material: Caecum | place: Ireland | collected 2018 | study: Broiler...
CATTTTTATTGAAAAACGTCATTCTAAATAGAGACATTTTTACTGAAAAGTCACATTAATAAAAAGGCTTTAATAGCCTTTTAAACGTTAAATCTAAAATAAACAATATCTCCATCTTGCATAACGTAATCTTTACCTTCTAAATATAATTTTCCAGCTTCTTGAACTTTTTTCTCGTCTTTTAATTCTTCTAAATCATTATATTTCATGATTTCAGCTTTTATAAATCCTCTTTCTATATCACTATGAATTAAACCGGCAGCTTTTTTGGCAATTGTGCCTTTTTTAAATGTCCATGCTCGACATTCATCTTTTCCAACAGTAAAAAATGTTGATAATCCTAATAAATCATATGTTGCAAATATTAATTTATCTAAGCCACTTGCTGATATTCCCACCTCTTTTAAAAATTCTTTTTTGTCATTTTCTTCTAGTTCAGATAATTCGCTTTCCATTTTGGCACACATTACAATTACTCCGGCTTTTTCTTTACTTGCGTATTCTCTAACTTTTTCAGTATATTCATTTTTTCCTACTACTGCATCCAATTCATTAACATTAGCAACATATATAATTGGTTTTAAAGTTATAAAATTAAAGCTTTTTAAATAATTTTGTTCATCTTCATCAAAATCAATTTGTCTTAATGGAATATTATTTAATAATGATTCTTGACATTTTTTTAACAAGTTGTACTCTATTAAAGTTTCTTTATCTTTTGTTGTTTGAGCTTTTTTTTCTATTTTGTTTATTCGATTTTCAATTATTTCTAAATCAGATAATATTAATTCAACATTTATTATTTCTATATCATGAATGGGATTAATTTGACTATTAACATGAATAATATTTTCATCTACAAAACATCTTACTACTTCAACTAAAGCATCCACTTCTCTTATGTGTGATAAAAATTTGTTGCCTAGCCCTTCACCTTTACTTGCACCTTCAACTAATCCGGCAATGTCAGTAAATTCAAAAGTTGTTGGAACAGTATTTTTGGGAAGATATAAATTTTCTAAAAATTCTAATCTTGAGTCAGGTACTGTAACTACTCCAACGTTTGGATCAATTGTTGCAAATGGATAATTTGCTGCCAAAATATGTTTTTTTGTTATTGCATTAAAAAGAGTTGATTTACCAACATTGGGTAAACCAACTATTCCAGCTTTTAATGACATATAAACCCTCCTTTATAATACGGTACTTCCGTTAATACCTAATGGTAAACCTATAATATACCAAAGAACAATTAAAATCAAGAATACTATTGCTGAAGCAAAGGCATAAGGAATTTGATATTTTATTGCACTATACAAGCTTATTGGATTTTCTGTTTTACGATTTTTATTAAGAATACCTAAATAAATTACAAAATAGGCCATAACTGGTGTAAATCCCATTGTTATGCTTTCGCCAAATCTAAATATAATTTGCGAAAATTCTGGTGTTATTCCAGCATTCATAAAAGCTGGGATAGCTATTGGGGCAATTATGCTCCATTTAGTAATTGAAGTAGGTAAAAATAATGTGGCTATCGCTGAGATGAAAAACAACAAAAGAATTAATGGCAAACCTTCAAAATTAATTATTCTAAAAATATTTGCCAAATATGCTACGATTACTGTACCGATATTTGAGTATTTAAAAACGCTGACAAATAAAGATGCTGATAAAATTAATACTAGGGTTTTTCCTATACCATCAAGTGAATATCCTAAAGCGTCAACAAAATCTTTATTATTTTTGATTGTCTTGGCACCTAAACCATAAAAAAGTCCTAATATTAAGAAAAAAATTGTTACAACAAATACAAATCCATTAGAAAAGAATGAATTATAACTAAATAATTTATCAACATATAAAATTTGACTATTATCTAACAAGTTTCCTGAAAAAGGTAACCCAGGAATAATATTATAAAGAATTATTATAAAATAAATTAAAGCTGCAAAAATAGCTATAATTAAACCTCTTAATTCTCTTCTTGTTAAAATTTTATCTTCATTTTCCTCTTCGGCTTCTAAATGACTACTAAACTTTCTAGCTATTACATTCTCAGTTATCCAAGTTATTGTAAAAGACAAAACTAATACAGCTACAGCCATGATAAAAATACCACTAATTGATGCCATACGATAGGTAATATCTATTACTCTTGCTGATAACAATGATTGTGATAATAAAGAACTATCAACACTAGTAAATATTAAAGATATTCCTTCGCCACAAGTAAGTCCAGCAAAGGAAGCGATTATGCCTATTAAAGGATTTCTTTTACCATATTTAAATACTGCCGCGCTTAATGGCAACATAATTATGTATGATAAATCTCCTAGTAAGCTAGCTATAACACTTAAAAAAACAATTATAAAGGTTACAGTATTTTTTTTCATTTTTTTTGTTAAAAAAGTAATAGCCGTTTTTAAAAAGCCACTTTTTTCCATAACGCCAAAGCCAATTAAAATTATTATTAAATTGCTAAGGGGCGCAAAGTTAACGAAGTTGGAAACTGTAGAACTAAAAATATATTTTAATCCTTTAAAGCTAAATAAATTTTCTACTTCAACTAGTTCTGTTGAATATTCTAATGTTGTTTGATTTATTTTATAAATAACTTGTTGAAATTCTAAAATATTTAATACACCACTTACAATGATTATTATTCCAGTTAAAATTAAAAAGGTCATTACAGGATGAAGACTTATTTTTTCTTTTGCTTTATCCATTGTTTTCACCTAACACTTTTTTTAATTTTTTTTCAAATTCTAAGCGATCCATCATTATTTCTCGTCCACAATTAACACATTTCAATTTTATGTCAACACCCATTCTTGTAATAATCCACTCATTTGTTTGACAAGCATGAGGTTTTTTCATTATTACATGATCGTTTAATTTATATATTTTTTTATCCATTGTGCACCTCTAATTGATTATATGGAATTTTTACATTTTCTTTTTCATATATTTCTTTAATCATTTGCAAAGCAATTCTTTTAATTCGGTATTGTTCTGATGATTTACAATAAATCATTATAGCGTAGTTTATAGCTGATGAATCAAGTAGTTCTATTCCTAAATATTGACTATCATCATCTACTTCAGGAAGTTTTTTTATTTCGTTAACAATTTCTTTTAAAATTGTTTCTACTTTTTCAGTATTTTCTTCATACGCAGTAGGAACTTCTATTTTTACTCCTGCTCTAGCTTGGGATAAATTAACTACTGAGTCTACTAAACTATTGGCAAAAATATATATTTCACCATTAGCACCTTTAATTTTTGTGCTTTTTAGGGTTAATTCTATTACTTCACCGGTAAAATTATTAATTCTTATCGTGTCACCTATAACATAGTAATTATCTAAAATAATGCTTATTCCGCTCATTAAATCTTGAACTGTATCTTGTAAAGCTAGTCCTAATACTACACCAGCTATTCCTAAAGATGCAAGAATTCCTTTAGTATCAACACCAAATACTTCTAATATCATCATAATGGCAATTGCATAAACAAAAAATTTTAAAACATTTGTTACTAATTCAATAATTGTTGTTTTTTTCTTAGCATTAAAGCTTGATTTGTTTTTATTAAAAAGTTTTTTTACAATAAATTTTAAAATTTTTACAATTAAAAGCGCACTTATGATGATTATAATTGGCGAGATTACTTTTTCATTAAAAATAAAATTTTTAAGGTTTTCCATTATACACCTTCTATTCTAATTCCTAATATTTCTAGAATTCTTTCTAAATCTTTTTCAGAATCATAAGGAATTTCAATTTTTTTCTTATTAATTTTTACTTTTGTACCTACTTTTTCCCTCATCATTCTTTCATAAATTGTATTTCTTATAGATTTAGTTTCACGCATTCTGTCTTGTTGTTGTTTTTTTGGTAAGTCGGCAATTTGGATCTCTTTTTCTAGTTCTCTAACACTCATATTTTCTTTAATAACACGATCAGCTAATTCTTTAATTTTATCTTCATTTTCAATTTTGCTTAATGCTCTTGCATGGCCCATTGTTATTTCTTTAGATTCAACTAATTTTTTTACTGATGCTGGTAAAGTTAATAAGCCTAACATATTTGTTACATAACTTCTGCTTTTACCAAATTTTTGAGCAAATTCTTCTTGAGTCATGTTTCCTAATTCAATTATTTTTTGATATGCTGTTGCTTCATCAATTGGATTTAAATCTTCTCTTTGAATATTTTCAATAAGGGCTATTTCCATCATTTCTTGATCATTAAAATCTTTGATAACTGCAGGGATTGTCTCTAAGCCAGCAATTTTTGCAGCTTTAGTCCTTCTTTCGCCCGCGACTAACTCATACCCTTTTATTGTCTTTTTTACTATTACTGGCTCAATTATACCATGTTGTTTTATTGAATCAGCTAATTCTTGTAAAGTTTCTTCATTGAAAGTTTTTCTTGGTTGATAAGGATTGCTTCTAATTTCACTTATTTTTATTTCTAAAATATCATTTTTGGGAGTGCTTTTAACAATGTCTTTTTCAAAATTATCAAAGTTAATAACTTCGTTTGAAAAAAGTTGCTCCAATCCTCTTCCTAAAGCTTTTCTTTTAGTCTCCATTTCGACTAATCACTTCCTTTGCTAAATTTTGATAAGCAAGTGTAGCACGTGAAGTTGGATCATAATCACTTATAGGTTTACCATGTGATGGTGCTTCTACTAACCGCACTAAACGAGGAATTATTGTATTAAACACTTTTGATTTAAAGTATTTACGGACCTCTTCAATTATATCAAGACCAATATTAGTTCTACCATCAAGCATAGTAAGTAAAACGCCTTCTATTCTTAAATTCGGATTTAAATTTGATTGTACTAAAATAATTGAATTTAATAATTGAGTAATACCTTCTAGCGCATAATATTCACATTGTACAGGTATTATAACTGAATCACTTGCTACCAAAGCATTCATTGTTGAAATACCAAGTGATGGTTGACAATCTATTATAATATAATCATATTTTTCTTTTATACCATCTATAACATTTTTTAATTGTTCATTTTGTCTAAATGCCTCATCTTCTAGCATTTTTTTTACAAATTCAACATCTACACCAGCTAAATTTATTGTTGCTGGGATAATTGATAGATTTTTAAATTTTGTTTTTATAATAGCGTCTTTAATATCACATGATCCAGTTATAACATCATATATATCGTTTTCAAAATCATTATTATTTAAACCTAAACCTGTCGAAGCATTACCTTGAGGGTCCAAATCAACCAAAAGGGTCTTTTTGCCTTCTTTTCCTAAAGCTGCCGCAAGATTTATACTTGTTGTTGTTTTGCCAACGCCACCTTTTTGATTTACTAATGAAATAATTTTTGCCATAATACCACCTTTTAATTTCCAGTCTAAATACATTTTAACATAAACTATTTGTTTTGTCTTTATAAATTAGTAGCGTTTTAAATTTTTTTAGTAGCAATTTAGTGTTTTATTAAATTCATTTTCGATTGTTTCTAACTCTTTTTTACTAAAATAATTTGTTTCATGAAGATATACAATTAAATCATCTGGACTTTCAGAAATTAAAGCTTGAATAAATTTTAATAAGTATTGTTCTACTTTGTTATAGAGATATAATATATCTTTTTTTATAATATTTATGGCTGGATCTATTTGTATTTCATAATAATATAAATCATTTATTAAAGCTTTTTTAATACATTCTTTATTAGCTTGATAAGTTAAATAGTTAACAATAATAATAGTGTTTTTGGGATTTTTAAAAGATTTAAAAATAGGCTTGTTATCAATATAGTAAATAATGTTATAATTATTCATTTTTGCTCCTTTCTTTTCGTTATTAAAGCAAAAATTTGTTTATTGTTCAAATGATTAAATTAAATTAATTTTGTTAATATTATTATTGAATTTTAGAAATTCTTTATTATAAAAATTTATTTTAATTACTTTTTATTTACCATTTTTTAAAATCAAACAAAAAGAAGAAAATTTTTATTTTTCTTCTTGATCTTTTTTTTCAGCTTTTTCAATTGCTTCTTCTAGTTCTTTTTTATTCATTTTAGAAGCATTTTTAATTTTTAATGATTTTGCTTCTTCTCTTAATTTAGTAAGTGTTGGTTCGTCACTTATTTCAAATTCTTGATCTTCAATTTTACCTGTTCTTACTAATTCATCAATTTGTTCTTTTGTGATTGTTTCTCTTTCAATTAAAGTATGGCTTAAAAGCATTACTAAATCTTTATTTTCTTTTAAGATTTTTTTAGCATTATCATAACAGCCCATAATAATTTTACGAGCTTCTTGATCTATTTCTAAGGCAACTTTATCAGAATAATTTTTAGTTTTGTTATAATCTCTTCCTAAGAAAACATTTTCTCCAGAATTGGATTCATAACGGATTGGTCCTAAATCACTCATACCATATTCAGTTACCATACTTCTTGCAAGCTCAGTAGATCTTTTAAAGTCATCGCTAGCACCAGTTGTTATATCATCTAAGAATAACTCTTCAGCAGCTCTTCCGCCTAGTGTACTTGTAATTATAGCAATCATTTCATTTTTTGTATATCTGGTAATGTTATCTTCTTTTGGAGTATAAGCGGTATAACCTCCAGCCATACCACGTGGAACAATTGTTATTTTTTGTACTTCCATAGCGTCTTTAAGTTTTAGTCCTAATACAGCATGTCCTGATTCATGAACCGCTGTTAACCATTTAATTTCATCACTTACTTTTCTTGAAGTTTTAGCTGGTCCCATTAAGACACGATCAGTTGCTTCATCTATATCTTGTAATGTTATAGCTTGTTCATTTTTTCTAACGGCTAATAAAGCAGCTTCATTCATTAAGTTTTCCAAATCAGCTCCAGAAAAGCCTGATGTTCTTTGACTAATACTTTTTAAATTAACATTGTTAGCTAAAATTTTATTTTTAGCATGAACTTTTAATATAGCTTCACGTTCTTCTGTATCTGGAAGATTAACTGTTACTTGTCTATCAAATCTTCCAGGTCTTAATAAAGCTGGGTCCAAAACATCTGGACGATTAGTTGCCGCGATAATAATTATTCCTTCATTTGCTCCAAAACCATCCATTTCAGTTAACAATTGATTTAGAGTTTGTTCTCTTTCATCATGACCTCCACCAATACCTGATCCTCTTTGACGTCCAACAGCATCTATTTCATCAATGAAAATTAAACATGGAGCATTTCTTTTGGCTTCTTTGAACATATCACGAACACGACTAGCACCTACACCAACAAATAATTCTACAAAGTCTGATCCACTTATAAAATAAAATGGAACATTTGCTTCGCCAGCAACGGCTTTGGCAAGTAATGTTTTACCTGTTCCAGGAGGACCCACTAATAAAACACCTTTAGGAATACGAGCACCTAAACGTTGAAACTTTTTAGGATTTTTTAAAAAGTCAATAAGTTCAGCTACTTCTTCTTTCTCTTCTTTTAATCCAGCAACATCGCTAAATCTTACTTTACCACCATCACTTGATAGTTTAGCACGGCTTTTACCAAAATCCATTGATCCTTTATTACTATTAGCCATTTTTACAAAAATGAAATATGTAGCGCCAACCAAAATTAATAAAGGAACAACATTTATTAGTATATAAACCCAAGAAATTGATCCAGGATCAGGGTTTGTTTCATATACCTTTAAATTTGAAGATTCAGCATATTTTACTATATTTGATAATTCTGCTTCTACTACTTTAGCTTTAAATTTTTCATTTTCTTTATAATTTGAAAGTTTACCTTCTATATAGTATACACTTTCTTCTCCACTTGGAGTAATAGTTATTTCTGTAACGTTTTTATTAGCTATTTCACTCATTAATTCGCCGGTTGTTAACTCATTTGTTATTGTTCTACCTAAGTTAAGAACGCTTAACACAATAAAAATCACAACTACTAAAATTAAATAAGGAAATAAATTTTTCATTGCATTTTGATTTGTTCTTTTCATTCTATTTTTCCTTTCTTTTGATATACTTGTATATTATATCATAATTTTCATCTTTTTCTAAATCATATTTTGATTTCTTTATACCTAAAACCCATAAAATTTGACCATTACTGTCAACTAAAATCGGAATTTGATCTTTTTTTACTCCTCTGACTTTACTATTTGTTAAAATATCGCTTATTTTTTTGTGACCTTTTAGATTTTTAACTTCCATTTTCATTCCTTTTTTTCTTGTAGTAATATACAAAGGAAGCTTGATTTGTTTAGAATTTAAATGAATTTCAAAATTACTTTTTTCTTCATAATTTTTTATTTTTTTTATAATATCGTTATTCGGTAAATTGATTTCATCTTCTAATAAAAGCCACAAATCATTTTTATCTATTTTTTTATCTAACCAAATATAGCCATCTGCTTTTTGAAGAATAAAATTTTTAGGAAAATCAAATTGATAAATACTTTTGGAATTTTTAAAGCAATCTAAAAATATTTTTTTATGCTTACTATTAATATAACCGATTTCATTTTGATAAATACTTTTTAAATAATATTCTGCATAAGTTTTTTGAATAGATTCAGAAAGCATTGAGAATTTTTGACAATCAATTTTTTTATCAATTTCTATTTCTAATTTTATTTTTTCTATAAAGTCATCAATAACTTGTTTTTTTTCTTGTAGTCTTTCGCTAAACTCTAACATTTTTAATGGATATTTCGGATTTTCTTGTTCCAATAATGGTAATATATGATGTCTTATTCTGTTTCGTAAGAAAGAGTCACTTTGATTCGTTTCATCTTCTACATATGGAATATTGTTTGAATGTAAATATTCATAAATTTCTTTTTTCTTTTTGGAAATTAATGGCCTAAGTACTACGATATTATCCCATATTGTCTCTTTTTTTATACCAGCATAGCCTTCTAAAGAACTCCCTCTTAATAAACGCATAATAATTGTTTCCGTTAAATCATCACCATGGTGAGCTGTTAGTAAAAATTTAGCATTGTATTTATGGGCAATTTCTTTAAATTTGGCATAGCGAATATTTCTAGCCTCTTCTTCAGTGAATTTTCCTTTTTGATATTTATCAATTTTAACATATTCCAATTTTATATGTTTTTTTGATAAATAATCTTTAACAAAAAGGTATTCTTTTTCATTATTATCACGAGTATTATGATTAATGTGAACACATATAATATTTGATGTAACTTTCATTAAAAGTGTTAATAAGCACATCGAATCAGGCCCACCTGAAAGTGCTAAGACACAGTAATCATCTGGTTTTATTTTTTGAATTAAATATTTTTCTATTTCGTTCATAATCACTCCTAAAGAAATCATTCATATTTTACTAAATAATTTTAAATATTTCAACCGCATTTTAGCACTTAAATTGTTTGAGTGTTAATTTTTTGACCATTTAATTGTTCATAAGAAGTTACTACAGTAATAAAAGCTTTAGGATCAATTAATAAAATTCCTTCTTTAATTGGATAGTAGTCTCTTTTTTTTACAGCACAAAAAAGTGTTTTAGTTTTTTCTTTAGTGTAACCTCCTCTTGTTTGTAAAAGTGTTACTGTATAATTATATTCATTAGAAATATATTTTTTTATATCATCAACTTTTTTTGATTGAATGTACATTATTTGATGACGATTTATTTTTAACATTGTTCTATTAGATAGTTCACTAATCAAATATAAAACGATTAATGAATAGATCATTTTGGTAAATCCAAAGGTCACAAAGCTTAATAAAACAACCATTCCATCAATATACATAATTGATTTACTCATTGGAATTTTACAATATTTTTCCATAATTTGATTTAATATATCAGTACCACCTGTTGTGTAATCATTTTTATAAACCATGCCATAACCTATGCCGCTTATCACACCACCTAATAGGGCAATGATTAAAGGATCTAAATCTTTTAAAATTATTAATTTAATAATATCTGATGTTAAGGATACACAAATAGGAAACAAAATTGAACCAATAAGACTATGTTTTGTTTTTTTAAATCCTAAAAATATGTAACTAATAATTAACAATATTATATTAGCTATTAATATAAAAAATCCTTCATTTATGCCCGTAAATTTTTTAACAATTATAGCAAGTCCACTTACCCCATTTGAAGCAAAACTATAAGGAGATAAAAATAAATTAAATGCGACCGCGACTAACAATATTCCAAAACTAATAGTTATATATTTTTTTAGTCTTTTTTTCATTTTAAGCCTTCTTTTTTAAAAGTGATTCAATCAATTCTTTTAAATCACCATTTAATACTTTATCAACATTACTAGTTTCATAGTTACTTCTTAAATCTTTAATTAATTTATATGGTTCTAAAACATAATTTCGAATTTGACTGCCAAAGTTGATATCAACATTATCTTTTTTAAACATATTTATTTCTTGTTCTTTTTTTTCTAACTCTAATTGATATATTTTATTTTTTAAGATTTTCATTGCTTGTTCTTTGTTTTTTAATTGACTTCTTTCATTTTGACAGGTTACAACTATTTTGGTTGGTATGTGAGTAATTCTAACAGCCGAATTGGATGTGTTTACAGATTGTCCACCCGCGCCACTTGAATGGTATACATCTATTTTTAAATCACTTTCTTTAATATCTAAAGAAATTTCCATATTGTATTCTGGCGTTACTGATACGGAAGCAAAAGACGTATGGCGTCTAGCACCAGCATCAAACGGAGAAATTCTAACTAAACGATGAACGCCTTTTTCATTTTTTAAATAACCGTAAGCATATTCACCTTTAATATATAAAGTTGCACTTTTTATTCCTGCTTCTTCTCCTGCTTGTTCTTCAACGATTTCATAAGAAAAATTATTTTTTTCACAAAACATTTTATACATTCTTAAAAGCATGCTTGCCCAATCACATGATTCCGTTCCACCAGCACCAGGATGAATTTCAAGATAGCAATTTAAATTATCATATGGGCCATTTAGTAAAGTATCCATTTCTAATTCTTCCAATTCCTTCGCAATTTTTGAAATTTCATTTTCAATGTCGATAAGTTCGTTTGTATTTAATATAGGAATTAATTCTAAATTATCAGTTATTTGTTTTTTTAATTGTTCTATTTTGTTTACTATTTTTTTTAATGTTGATAACTCTTTATTTATTTTATTTGCCTTATCTATATCTTGCCAAAAATTGTCTTGTAAAGTTATTTTTTCTAATTGTTCTATTTGCTCTTTTTTGCTTTCTAAGTCAAAGTGACCTCCCTAATTCATTAGTTCTTTTTTCGTAATCTTTTAAAATGTTTATAAGTTCGTTTTGCGTCATATTAACACCTTCCTTTGCTTATTTTAACATATTTAAAAAAAAGCCGCTAGGGCTTAAAATCATCTTGCTTTTAAAAGAAAAAGTTATTTGTTTAATTTCAATTTATTTATTTTCTAATTTTATCTATTTCTAATTTATATTTTTGAAATTCCTGATTATTTTTATTAATCATTAAAATATATGCAATTTTTCCAGATAAACTTCGCAGATATTCTTGTACAGATTTTGTTGATTCAATTCTTCTTAAATGACTTTTTAAACTATATTTTTTTATGTAATAAATTCCTTTTCTTATTTCTTTACGATAAGTTTTTGGTACTTCTATTTTTTTATTTACAACTAATCATATTAATTTTTTATACATAGTCCAATTGGACAATGATCACTTCCTAAAACATTTTTATAAATTAAACTGTCTTCAACTTGATTTATAAAGTTTTTTGAAACAATAAAGTAATCAATTCGCCAGCCAATATTTCTTTCACGAACACTTTTCATATAACTCCACCAAGTGTAAGCGTCTGTTTTATTGGGATAAAAATATCTAAATGTATCTATAAATCCATTCTTTAATAATTCACTCATTTTATTTCTTTCTTCATAAGTAAATCCAGCATTTCCAATATTTGCTTTAGCATTTTTAATATCTATTTCTTCATGAGCTACATTTAAATCTCCACAGAAAATTACTGGTTTGTTTTTTTCTAATTTTTTTATATATTGTAAAAAAAGTTCTTCATAACGCATTCTTGAATCCATTCTTTCTAATGTTCTTTTGACATTTGGAACATAACAATTTACTAAATAAAAATTTTCAAATTCTAGAGTTATGTTTCTACCTTCTTCATCATATTCTTTTTCACCTATACCATAAGTTACTGATAAAGGCTTAATTTTTGTATAAATTAGAGTACCTGAATATCCTTTACGTATAGCTGGATAGGCATAAAGATTATACTCTTCTGGATAAAAGCCTATTTGTTCTTTTAATGCTTTTACTTCTTGAACACAAAAAATATCTGCATTTACTTCGTTAAAAAAATCTATAAATCCTTTCTTTATACATGCACGGATCCCAGCTACATTCCAAGATATAATTTTCAATTACTACACCTCTTTCTTTTAACTTTTTTATTGTATTTTTTTAAATATATTTATTATGTATTTTATCATCTTTTTTGATTTTTTTATTTATAAAATATATTTTTTTACAAAAAATAGTTAAGTTTTTTTCCTTAACTATTTTGCCATAAATTTACATATTAGTGAAGCTATTTCGGTTGGATTTTCTACTGGCAAACCTTCAATCATTCTAGCTTCTGCGTATAAAACTTTTGCATATTCTTGTAATTCTTCTTTATTTTTCTTGCCTAATTTTTTTAGTGTTTTAGCAATTTCATGATTTTGATTTATATCTAAAACTTTTGAAGCTTTAATACCATTATTAAGCGGCATATTGCTTAATGTTTTTTCCATTTCAACAGAAATTTCACCTTTACTACTTAAACATACTGGATGTTCTTTTAATTTATTAGTGAAACGTATTTCAGTTACTTCAGGAATAGATTCTTTCATGATATCAAATATTTCTTTGGCTTCTTCGTTGGCTTTTTTTAATTCTTCTTTTTCTTCTTCAGTATCAAAATCAGTATTTTCACCACAAACATTAACAAAATTTTTCTCTAAATAATTTCTTAAAGTCATGAAAACAAATTCGTCGACTTGATCTGTACAATAAAGCACTTCATATCCTTTATCTTTTGCAGACTCTACTTGTGGAAGCATTTTAATTTTATCTACTGTTTCACCACAGGCATAGTAAATATTTTTTTGATCTTCTTTCATTCTTTCAACATATTCTTTTAAAGTTGTTGTTTTTTCATCAATTGATGACGTATAAATCAATAAATCTTGCAATTTGTCTTTATGCATTCCAAAATCATTATAAATTCCATATTTTAATTGAAGTCCAAAATCTTTAAAGAATTTTTCATAATCTTCTTTATTTTCTTCTAACATTGTTTCTAGTTCTTTTTTGATTTTATTTTCAATGGAATTTGCAATTGTTTTTAAAATACGATTTTGTTGTAGAGTTTCTCTCGAAATATTTAATGTCAAATCAGGACTATCAACAACACCTTTTACAAAACTAAAGTAGTCTGGTAATAAATCAGCACATCTTTCCATGATAAGAACACCATTCGAATAAAGTTGTAAACCTTTTTCATATTCTTTTGAATAATAGTTATATGGTGCATGACTTGGAATATATAATAAAGCATTATATTCAAATGTTCCTTCTGCTTTAATATGCATGTGTCTTAAAGGTGTTTCATAATCATTAAATTTATCCTTATAGAATGTGTTGTAATCTTCATCGCTTACATTTTTCTTTTCTCTACGCCAGATTGGAGTTAATGAGTTAATCACTTCAATTTCCGTAACAGTTTCGTATTCGTCTTTATCTGATTCATTTTTTTTATCTTTTAAATGCGTATGACTAACTTCCATTTTTATAGGGTAAGTTATATAATCACTGTATTTATGTACTAAAGATTCTATTTCATAAGTTTCTAAATATTTAGAATAATTTTCTTCTTCACTATCTGGTTTAATTGTTAAAATAACTTCTGTTCCATAATCATCTTTTGAAGAATCTGTTATAGTATAACCGTCAATACCACTAGATTCCCACTTGTATGCCTTATCACTGCCGTATTTCTTACTAATAACTTCAACTTTTTCAGCAACCATAAAAGCTGAATAAAATCCTACGCCAAATTGGCCAATAATGTCTATATTTTTCTTGTGTTCATTTTCTGTTTTAAATTCTTCTGAACCTGATTTAGCAATTGTACCTAAATTTGTTTCAAGTTCTTCTTTACTCATTCCTATACCATTATCTTTGATAGATAATATTCTTTTATCTTTATCAATGCTTAAGAAAATTTCAAAATCTTTTTTATTTACTTTTATTTGTTTATCTGTTAGTGACATATAATGAAGTTTATCAATTGCATCACTAGCATTAGAAATAATTTCTCTTAAAAAGATTTCTTTATTTGTATAAATAGAATTAATCATTAAATCCATTAATTTTTTGGATTCGGTTTTAAATTCTTTTTTCTTCATTTTTTCATCACCTTCTTTTTAAGTTTAGCACTTTCAATTAGCAATGTCAACTTAAGAGTGCTAAAAAGAACACTGATCAATTTTATTAAATTAATATTTTCTGTAGTATTTATTACAAATTGTTTTTATTTAAATGAATAATTTATAATCAACAAGTCTTTCCATATTATCGAAATGATTTTTAAATGTAAATCGTATTTATATGAAATTAAGTATTTTTATAAGTTCTTTTCTTATATTGTTACTAATAAATCTTTTGTCAACAAATTATATTTTATAATTACTATTAAATGGTATTTATAAAAATTATTATATTATTTTTTTTATGACTAACATTAATATTTTTTTATTATATATAAAAAAATCTACTAACTATGGAGTAGATTTTTTTCTTTTTCTTAATCTAATCATTCCGTTATTATTTTTTGTTTGAGAAACTGGAATATTAATATAATATTGTGATCGAGCAGGTATACTTAGATCATCTTTTGTTTCTTCATATATTTTAGCAATTGCTAGAGCTGCATTTTTTGCTTTTTCTTCCATTGAAATAGGAAGAGGAGATTGCAAACAAGTTATAGCTTCACTTGCCATTCTACTTAATGTGATTACTTCCAAACTAGCAAATGAGTTTTTAGGAAAAACACATGTTGTAGTTGTAAATCCAAAATATGCCATAGTCTCTTGATTTTTTTCAAACCATTCAGCTAATGGTGAATATGTATTAATAACTTTTTCTAAAGATTTATTAAAATTGATGTTTAATTTCATAATAAATTCCTCCTATATTTAATTTTTTCATTTATTAAATTGCAATTAATTATTAAAATAATTGCTCAATTAATAATTACTTATTATATAGTTTTTTTATTTTTTGTCAATTTTTAATTATTAGTTCTGCAATTTTTCATTTATAGATTAAGTCAGTTAAATTTGTTATTAAATTTTTTTTATATCAGTATACATTCTTGGATGATAACCTTTTCTTTCATAGAAATTTATAGCATTTTCATTATATGCGAATACATCAACTAAAACATACTCACAATTATTATCTCTAAAATAATTCTCCATTTTATTCATAAGTTCTTTTCCAATTCCATTACTTCTAATTTTTGAAGTTACAATAAGTTCAGTAATTATTCCTCTTTTTGGACACTTATAGTCTAAATAATCATATTTATTATAATCTGGTATAATTCCCATTATTAAGCCAATTGCTTTATCATTTTCTACTGCTAAATAGCATTTTCCATTGTTATTCCTAATTTCTTCTAAATCTATTAATGCCATCTTTTCATGATATTCAGGATGAACAATATCCAAATTATCTTTATCAATAGAAACAATATATTCTTCTAATTCAGTAAGTAAATTTTTAATGTCTTCTAAATATTTACTATCATATTCTATTATATTCATCATAACATCTCCTAAACTTATATTAAGTATATCATTAATAAATTTTTTTAACAATTAATTGCCAATAATATTTTTACTAATTATTTTAAATCAATTTTTTTAGAATTTACAAACTTTTTAGGATATCTTTTGTACTGGTTATATAGTAGTTTTCTGTCGTTTCAATCTTACTATGACCTAGTACTGTTGATA
>ERZ1643251.3052-NODE-3052-length-16058-cov-44.489605_pt1 | contig 16058 bp, 23 predicted proteins | sample MGYA00579261_ERZ1643251 | MGnify/ENA primary metagenome ERZ1643251 (study PRJEB29033, sample SAMEA4952267) | chicken gut metagenome | biome: Broiler Chicken; feature: Gastrointestinal Tract; material: Caecum | place: Ireland | collected 2018 | study: Broiler...
GAAGCATTGTGGTGCAGATGAGTGGCGGGTGTTGGTGTGAGTGGGTGGGTAAGCTTACACACTCACTTTTTGATAGTCCCAGCCTATAAAGTTGTCAACTGTAGTTTCTTGGTTAGTTATTTGGCTTGGGATGCCACTTGAACCGCCAGCGTCAACAAGATAAACTTTTCCTATTGTTGGCTCTGTAGTTAAAGTCAAATTACCAAGTACTGTAAGGCTACCATAAATCATAGCAAGATTTCTACAATTTATAACCCCATGCCCTGAACCGCTCGGAGTATAACCAGCAAAAAACATCGTCATGGTTGATTCACTCTCTTTAATTATTTGGCTATCACTGAAATCTAAAGTGCCGCCCAATCTTCCGGCTGGGCTTTCAAGTGCTATACAGGTTACGCTATCTGAATTGTGGAAATATTTGATATTTGAAAAATCATGGTTCCAAGTTAAAGGCTGTGTTAAAAAGATAGCCCTTGAAGTGTTTTTAGTTCTTATCACACCATGACAATAGCAATTATCTCCGGCCACATCCAGCCCTTGCATGAGTGCCCCCTCATATCCGCAGAATTGACAATTACCGTGGAAATCTGCTGAATATGATTCTTTGCTATCAATAAAGCAATTTTTAACATGTATGTTACGATTTACAGTGCTGTGGTCAGTTCCGCCGCCACCAACACTAAAACCATGTCTCAACCCATAGGCATAAACAGTGTCAAAGTTTATGTCTTGGCAACTATCGACTGAAATACCATAATCAAGACCTTGGGATATTGCTTCGGTTTGATATGCCTGTATATTTTTAAAGGAGCAATTCAGGCAAACAGCAAGCCCCACGGCGGCAATGCCGTTCATATTTTTGGCTATTAAATTTTCAATACGGCTATCTGCGCACCCTATGAATCTTACCAAGGTTGGTATACTGTAATTATCATTTGTAACTTGAAGTAAACCAGCCCCCGATATATCCACTCTTACCGTATTGATTGAATATACCACGGCATTTGTATAACTTGTGAATCCACCATTAGTAAAAGCCCCGTACAACTTAAATACACCCTTATTTGAGCCGCCATATTCGGGGATAAAAAGTTCGCCATTTCTAAAATAATCCCGCCCCGGATGAAAAAGGGTAGTATCTACAATTTGATTTATATTGTTATTTAAAAACGAAGTTATGTTTGTCCCCGGCGCAAAATTATAAGTGCCATCATAACTTGTTGCAGAATATTCGCCGAAAACAAAAAGATAATCCATGTCAGCGGCGGCATTAAGTCTTGTATTCCCTTTAAGCAAAATTTTAATATCATGCGCAACGGTTATTTGTTTTGAAATATCAAAAGAACCGCCGTTAAATATTACACAATTTTGCGTCAACATTTCAATCAATTTGTCAGTGATATCACCATAATACCCTCTAATACCTGTGTTATCAAAATCAGGGATATCAATAAGTTTTGCAACATGTCCATTATTTAATTTTATAAACAATGATTCATAGATAGTGTCAGGGATTTCTCCGGAATTTTCATCAATAATTAAATAATGCGCACCGCCCTCATTATCATAGTAATTTTTTGTAAAGATATGCTCATTAACTTTAGCGTTATAAGCTTTAAGGGCGGCAACATTTTCCACCCAGCTTGCATTTTGCATATTATTTATAGTATTTTGAATACTAATAATGGTTTCTTGAGCGGCAGAATCTTTGACATCTATATTTTCCCCAAGCACATTAAAATGCGATACATAAGGCATATTTAAAATCTCCTTTATACATTATTTTACACCAAAAATTACAGTTGGTACAGTCGCACTAAAGCCACTAAAATTTGTGTTATAAGTAAATACAACTTGAGCCATATATTTATTTGTCCCATGTGGAACAACACTTGGCACACTATATCCGTTTAGATACCCAACAACACCGCCATACACCTCAGTCATTATATTTCTCATATTCAATTCTTCTATTGAACGGTATACACCGCCGGTCTCTATAGGATTAGGAAAAGTAAGATTTCTATTTCCATAAGCAATCACAAAATTACCTACAGTAATAACCGTCCAGCTTGAATAAGGCTCAATGTTTATACGGATATCGTTTAAGTCGTATGTTGTTCCAAAAAGCCTAATATTATTTATATTAGCCATTAGATATCAATCCCCTTTTCAAGGACTAATGCTTCTGAACCGCTATTATAAGAAGCTGTTAAGCTTTGACCAGCAAGTTTAGTTACATTACTGTTAGCGGTATTGGCATTATTGTTAGCAGTATTTGCCAAGCTGTTTGCAGCATTAGCAGTATTATTTGCCTGTGTTGCTGTAGATTGTGCCGCAGTTGCTGTCTCAGAAGCTTCTGAAGCTGCTGTTCGTGCGGTATCATCTTTAATAGTGTAGGTTGTTCCATTTACAGTAATTTGTTTAATATCAGCCATTATCTTTCATCTCCAATCTCAAAGTAATAGTTTCAGTTGGCTCATCATAGATAGCGTTAATCATCATATCATTAAACATTTGTTTGATATACTGATTAAGCTGTTCAATTAACTCGCCGTTTGCAAAGTTTATAATTTCATTCATTTTAGCAATAAGTTTACAAAGTTGCTCTTCATAACTTAATGCGTCATCATAAATCGTTGGTAAAACGGGATAACACCCACAATGTTTAATAGGTTTTAATGCCATTGCTTCTCCTTTCTACCATATAAGCATAAACAAATTATTTAATTCATTTAAAATCATATTATCTATATTTATCAGTGCTTCCCGGTACTTCATAAGCTGTTCACTATATCCGCCCGACTGAACACCTGTAAGCTGTTCTATATAATTGTCTGTAGTCTTAACATTTTGGTTATAGCTATTATTACTTGTCGCATTTGCTTCATCCGTAACTTTTCTTGCATTTGTCAAATAGGTTTCATTCTCAACATTCTGCAAGCTTCCTTGCGGTGTATCAGAATACAAGTCCCTATTTGTATTATTTCCTGTTGTTTCTGCTTCTTGTGTTCCTGTTGTATCTTCATCCCGATTTAATACATGTTTTCTTGTTATGTCCACACCGAAAATAGGATTAAATTCTTCCGCCCATGCTTCATACAACTTATTGTAATATGGCATGATAACATTTAAACGGTCGTTTAATCGTAATTTCCAAAGTGAATAAACCTCTTCCCCTATTTCACGGGTATAAAAATGTTTCAAAATTTTTATACAAAGTGGTTTGCGGTATGTTTCATCAAAGACCGGAAAATCAAAATCGAAAATTTGTTCCCATGAATTTTCAATAACTTGCGCAATATCTTTGTATCCCACACTATGCTCAAGCCCGGCAAAATGTTCACAAATATATCTAAGCTGTGTTGTATATTTACTCATATATTTCACCACCTTGCCCGTCTGAATTTGGTTGACCGTCTACGGTATCGTTATCGTTAGTAATTTCCTGATAATCTTCACGATAGTCGCACCATATTTCAAGCCCGAACATTTTATTTATCTGTTCACAAGCGTCTCTCCTTGCTTGCAGTCTTGAATATCGACTTGCTATTGTTCCGCCTTGGTTTCTTGTAACTTCGTCAGTTATTAAACGCTCTTTTTTCGTGATATTGATGTTCGATATACCAAGATAAGTCAAGGCTTCGTTCCATATCTGTGTTTTGAGGGTGTAAAGTTTATCAGCCACATAGGGTGCGTCTGTCTTTAAAACTTGCAAAGCGTTGGGGTTTAAACCCTTAATCCCCTTTATTACAGGTTTGTTTCCGTCATATTCCTTGTAGATATTTTCAAGTGTCAATTTTTCGGATTCATCACACAATAACAAGATAGGTGTTTTCTGTGCGTTGGCATTTACATCGATTGCCCTGTCCAGATTGTATAGGCGTTTAGCGAACATCTGCACATCAAGCATTGAATTTGTATGAAGATAGTTATTATAAATAATAACAGAATTTTTATTTGTAAGTTGTCTTTGATAACCATTCACTGCATACGCCCGGCGGTTTATCGGAATACGGTACACATCAAAGCTACCGCCCATAGCGTTTTGAAGCGCAAGATAACCCAAGACTTCATCCTCAAAGAAAACCGCTTGCCCGTCCGTAAACAATGTAAGCTCAAGGAAACGGGGGTCAACCGTGGGAGGAAGATTTTTCCATTCAAACATTGAAATAGAAAGTTCAACCAGCCTGTTATAATACTGCCTAAAGGTAGCATTATTCAATGCGGCAGATTCCCAGAAATCACGCTTGTTTCTATTTCTCCCCATGTTTTCTCCTTTCTATGCCGGGCTGTTATCTAATGAATAATTACCGACATTATTTCCGTTTTTCCAGAATGTGATACCAGCGTTATATATATCACAAATCTGTTTTATATCATCGGCTGGAACACTCCCCGTTATAACGCAACCTATCGTTTTAACATAGTTCCAGTGCGGGCGGCTTGACCTGTTCGGGACTTTTACTCTGTGAGTGGCATAACCATACATGTTGAAATAATCGTCAATAATCCTCGCAAATTCGGGGCGGATTTGCTTTTTATAAAAACCAAAGTCGAAAAGCCCAATATTTACATTTGAAATTGAACCCTGTTCACCGTTTGCCTGCGGTGGCCGTATTGAAGCTTGGTATACTTGGGATAAAGTATTAGCCACACTTACTCCAATACCTACAGCCGCCCCTATTCCTGTGGCAGTTCCGGCCGTAATAGCGCCAGCCGCTATTCCGTAGTTTAGCACATTGCTTAAAGCACTAACACCCAAGTTTGACGCATTTTGGGCTAACCAAGCCTTAAAACTATCAACATTATATGCGCAGTTAGGCAAACCCTTTAATACTAAACGCTCGTCATCATTTGTGTTTGCGTCATATCCTCCGCCCTTGTTAAACTTATACCCCCTCGGAATACAAGATATTGAGGGCGTTGTGTTAAGGCTGGCCACAATCTCAAAAGAGGGGTTCGTTGTTTCATCATCGCCCAGAGCGGCGTGATAATAAAAATATTCGTAATGATAAACGGCACTATTACCGTTATAATTTGTCACATATAAAAAATTATAAGGGTATGTCAATAATTTTTTATTTTTGGGTATATAACCCCCAAAATTTGAGGGCGGCGGCTCTAATTCTAACACATGATTTACAGGTGACTGTGGGTTGTCTTGGTAATCATCGTATATAAATCTTGGGATTTGTAAAATACATAATACCCCCTCTGTAGCCTTTGAAGCATATTGACTTAAAAAATCATTGACCTCGGTATAAGTATCAAAGAAATTATAAACCAATCCACTATATACGCCCTGATATAATTGACCCCAAGCGTCATCCCCGTTTTTATCAAAAGTTGCCACAACTATATAAGCCCAGTCAGTAGCTATTGAGGATATAAGGCCGCTTGATTGTATATCAGCTACAATATAATCACCAAGTTCCAGTTTTTCCGGCACAAGGTTATCACCTATTTTGTCTGTGGCAGAATGTTCCCTTTCAACAAAACATTGGTCAAGGGTGTAGTCAAAGAACCAAGTCTGCATGACATCAATCTGAAAAGTGATTTCAGAAGTGATGTTATTTATATACTCAACTCCGGTTATAAACGCATAAAACCATTTTGACCCGAAGCTGGCGTTTTGGAACATCAGATAATTACAGTCGTATAAATCCTCTGCCTTTCGCTCAACTCTCATTCGTCCACGCTGGACACGCTGATATGTTTGCTCCGGAAAGATATATTTTGTTAAACCTTGAAAATAAGAGGTCTGGGCTGAAACGCTTGAAAAATATAATGTATGGTCATATGTCGGGTCAAGCGGACAGTTATGCAAAACTCTTATATTCGTGTTAGGCGCAATATACATATTTTACTCCTTGAAATAAGGGGGAGACATACACTCCCCCATTTAATTAAGCGCTCTTGTTGAGCGTAACAGTTGCGTCAACGGCAGAGTCCGCTGTGATTGCTGTAGCGCCGGTGTAAGTGGTACCTCCAACATCAACAGTAATAGTTATTTCAGTAGTAGCCGCTGAGGTCGGTATGATATAAGCCCCGTATTTCTGAACGGCAATACCCGCTTCTACAAGGTCCTCAGTCTGCTGGAAAATAAACTGCTGATTAAATACCGCAGGGTTTTCATCAGTTGTTTCAATATCTACAGTCAGGATAGTTGCCGCTTCGCTTTCGTCTTTAGCTGAAATATGCGCTGTAAGAGTTGCCGGCATTGTGAGCGTTGCGGTCTGATTTACAAACACAATGGCATTGGAAAACGGCGATGATGAAATAGTTTTCCACACATTGTAAAAGTAATTCCAATACTCACCGGAAGCAACATATTTTTCTGTAAATTTATTCTGATTGTCATAAATCTGGAACCATTCTCTATCCACAAGGACAGCCCTAACATTTGCCATGAGGGTGAGTTCATCTTCAGTGATAGGGTCTATCATATCACTGTTGGCGGTAATTTCAGTGAACCTGTCATTATCAAAGGTTGACCAATCATCAATCAGTTTAAGTCTGCCCATGAAGTCGGCTTTATCCATGTTAAAGGCGGACGCAAGAACATCAACATCGTACTCAGCGTTAAAAGCGGCCGACATGAAAATATACTGGTCATCTTTTGGTGTAACAGTATGAACGCCTGCCGCATTATAGTCTGTATTCATAAAGGTAAGCAAATTTGAATAACCTCTGAATGATTTTGCGGCGTTTTTAATGTCGCTGTTATCAAAAGAAACAGGGTACATTTTTCCAGAAGTTATAGCCTTAATCATAAGATACTTAAACAAAAGATACTCATCATATTCAGCGGCAACTGTTACAGCATTTACGATTTTGGCTATCAAGTCCTGTACACCGTTTATGGACAGGAATGCCATCCTCAAATCCTCGTCCTGAATAGTTACAGGATACTGAACACGCCAGTTCATGGTGTGGAATGCTGTTCTCACATCCGGCAGACTTCTCTTGAGTTCTCTGTCTGCTGCTTTCTCAACGGAAAACTCCCTTGCTTTGGTGATGTTTACAAAGACCTCTTCAACCGTTTCCCCAAACTCAAGGTATCCTTTTTTGAGTTCTGCGTATGCGTTGTTAAAGGTTGCGCTGTTTACTCTAACCAGAGCAATTCTGTTTACAAGGGCGTTTATAAACTGATTGGCAAGTGCTGGATAGCCGTAGAGCACTTCACCCACTTTTGGAATATCTGTAGCCTTTGCCACTTCCGGCACAAGGCTCTGATATTCATATGACGCATTCTGCCTTATCACATTAAGAATGTCAATAGTAGAAGCGTTCAAATTTGTTATTGCTATTCTGCTTGGCATTTATAAATTCTCCTCTCTTTTACTTTGTTTCAAATAAATCCTCATAAGTTTTTGGTTTATCCTCGTCCTCGTCAGGTTCAAGGATAATCTTGTCAATACCGCCGTCTGGCTGTGGGTCTGGATTAAAGAAGCGATCTCTATAACGCTGTCTCCATTCCCTGTCGTTTTCCTCGTACTTTGTACGCCAATCTTCCCCGGCCTTTGATTCAAAGTCATCTATTGTGTCCGTTATATCTTCGAGGAATGCTATAGCTTCGTCTGAATCATCTTCGCCGATTCTGGCTTTTACAAGTTCAAGTATTTCTTGTTTTGTCTTTACTGCCATAATCTTCTCCTTTAAAATTTTCTTAAATACATCCATATAGGCATTTTGCTTGTTCTTGACGGCCCGGGACTGGGCGGTGTTGGTTGGTCATCTAAGTATATAAATCCCTGAAAATCGTAACCGGAAGCGTACCCATAATTATTAGCCGCTGTCCCCTTTACAAGATAAAAATACTGACCGTTATAAGCGGAATTTGAAAAAGTTATTTCATCGCCGTTTATTTCCTCAACTACCGCTACATGCCCAAGACCGGAATAAGGGCCGTTCTGAAAACAGATTATTGCCCCCAGCGTTGGTGTTTGACCCCTTGCGTGCCCGTCATTGTAGTTATACCAATCTTCACCATTGCCAAGCGACAAGGTGGGCGCACTGCCTGTTATTTCATACCATCTGCCCCACGCATAACAGGTGCAGTTTGGCAGTCCATAACCAGATTGATAAAACGGATTGTTTGCGTACCAATATGGGTTATTTAACATTCCCGCTGAGGTAAGGCGGGGTGTAAAAGTTGCCATACCTTACCCCAGATTAAGAGCACCTTTCCAAGTATTCACACCGCATATGCCGTCCTGTGTAATACCAAGTGCCGCTTGTAATTTGATGCAATATTTTTTGGTGATAGTGCCATAAATGCCATCTATTTTAAGCTCGGACGGACAGCCAAAATAGCAATACATTATTCTTTGGAGCGTCTTAACCTGTGCTCCGGTTGAGCCGGAAGCAATCTGTTTCATTTCCACCTTGCAAATTACCCCCTTTGAAGTGTTGGTATTGCTTGAGTTTGTTTCTTTTTCGTATGCCGGTCTATAGAAGGCCAGAATTTCAGAAGCTTTCCTTGTCTTTCTATACACACCTTGGCCTTTTGCTCCGGAAGTGTTGCCCTCAATCGTTGTGTAAGTATTGCCGCTTACGCTTTCAACAATGCCGATATGGTCAGCAGAACCACCGGAAAAGCTGATAATAGCAAGGTCTCCTATTTTACCAGTCTTTTGTGAGAGATTGTGTTGAGTAGCGTAATTATATACATACGGCACATAGGCTGTCTTTTTACCGCCGCAGAATAAACTTGCGGCATTAGCTTTCTGAAAAACCCACCAGATAAACACAACGCACCAATCAAACTCGCTACCACTTACGCTCCCTCCGTAATACTCTGTGTTATATTTTACATTGTTTGTGCCTGTTTCTACTGTTCCAATTTCTGCTTGAGCAAGTGAAACAAGTTTACTCGCCGTTGCCATTTTCTGTTATACCTCCTTTTTCATTTAATAAGGTTATTGCTTTTGTTATAACAGGCGGCAGAGGAACACCCATAAGGCCGATATTTTCAACTATAGATATTGTCTCATTAGCAATAAAAGCTATTATAACAGTATCTTTAACATAAGTCGTACCCAGTGTTATATCAATCCTGCAAGCAACAAGGACAAGAAGCAAGATTGCAAATTTCCGTACAAGCCCCTTGAAGCCTGCCTTGCTTTCAAGCCCGCCGTCCTCGGTCTTAGCAGACTTCTTAAATACTCCCGCGCATATCAGCCCGGTAATATAGTCAATTAGCATAAAGAAACAAAGTGTAGTCATAGCAGATGTCCAGCCCCCATATAAAGAGGTTATGAAGCTACCTATTGCCCCTATGACTGTGATAATGCCATTTTTTACCAAAGACTTATCCTCCTTTTTCTTTTATTATACACCCCCTTGACAGATTTGTCAATAAATGTTATAATCTTTGCGGGAGGAAATTTTTATGAGCCAGTTCTATGACGGCACAAAGCTTTTGTCTATGATGGACATCAACGGTAATAAGCCGGAAATTTATATGTGTACTTCAAATAGGTCAGCAGGTAAGACAACCTATTTTAGCCGGCTTTGCGTGAACCGATTCTTGAAACATGGCGAAAAATTCATGCTGATATACCGATTTAATTATCAGCTTGACGATTGTGCAGACAAGTTTTTTAAAGATATAAATACATTATTCTTTCCGGGTTCGGTCATGCAGTCAAAGCGCCGTGCGTCAGGTACATATCATGAATTATTCCTTGATGAAAAATCTTGCGGCTATGCTGTTTCTTTGAACAGTGCTGACGGCTTAAAAAATTATTCACACCTTTTTTCAGATACAATGCGCATGATGTTTGATGAGTTTCAGTCGGAAACAAACCATTATTGCAGTGAGGAATTAAGGAAATTTATTTCTATTCACACATCTGTTTCAAGGGGTCAAGGGCAACAGATAAGATATGTGCCGGTTTATATGATTTCTAATCCGGTTTCTATCATCAACCCCTATTATGTGGAAATGGGTATTTCACCAAGACTTAATGATAAAGTTAAATTTTTAAAGGGAGACGGGTTTGTATTGGAGCAGGGCTATGTTGAAGCCGCAAGTAAAGCGCAAAAACAAAGTGGTTTTAACAGAGCATTTGCAAAAAATGAGTATGTCGCATATTCGTCAGAAAGTGTTTATCTTAATGACAATAAATCATTTATTGAAAGACCGAACGGCAACCCACGCTATCTTTGTACAATCAGGTATAACGGCTGTGATTATGCCATTAAGGAATATCTTGACCTCGGCATATTATATTGTGATGATAGGCCGGACAAGACATTCCCAGAAAGAATAACAGTCACTACAGATGACCATGAGATAAACTATGTAATGCTGAAAAGAAATGATTTCTTTATATCAAATTTGCGTTATTTCTTTGAAAGAGGGTGTTTCCGTTTCAAAGATTTACGGTGTAAGGAAGCATTGTTAAAGGCTCTTTCTTATTAAGGTATCTGCTTATGTCTGTTATCATGGTAACGCTAAGGGGTCACACTTGGGATATAGTGCTTGGTGTTATAAACGGATAGGCCACCGCTTGATAACTGCATGGGTTTAAGATATAAAAAATGGGGATTGTTTAATCCCCGTTTTTATTTTCTAAATTTTCATACCCTTTCACTCATAACCTTTAATTGTAACGAAGTGTCATCATATTCACTATGGCTTAATCGTAATCCGTAATACTTATATCGCACATCATCTTTGAAAAAATCTGAAATGTCTTTTTCAAGTTTTATCAATTCATTCAAACTGCATAAGTAAATAATCTCACTCATAGCCCAGTCACGAAATTTCCATCCTCTTTGCATAAGATAAACATATAAAGGGCGTGGTATCTTACCGTCTGCCGCTAAGTATTGTGAAATTGTAACTTTAATTTCTTTCATTTTGGTTTACCTCATTTCATATGTGGTGGGTGTGAGCAAAACTCCCCCTCTAATCCTCTTTGGCAATAGCTTCCCGGGTACTTTTAATCCTATATCAAAATCAGTTAACGACCTTTGCACACTTAAAAAATCTCTTTCATCGTTTGTTAAATTTTCGTTGTCTGTTGGCTGTTCGCCCCTCATAGAACGCAAGAATAATTGTTTACATTTTTCAGGCATACCTGCACACTTGACTGTATAATATGGCGTGTCAACCTCTTGTAAATCTTCGTGCGTAACATGTTCAATATATGTTTTCTGTCTTACAAAATATGCTATATCCCAGCAACTCTCTAATTTCCACGCACAAAAGTCATTAGGGCTTATTCGTATTCCGGTTAAATCCCCCGGCAATAAATCACAATGTATACTATCAGTATCAGCATATATGAACCCGGGTTTGTCCGGGCCATGATAATTCTTTTGCGCCGCTCTTATCGTAAAATTGCGGGCATATGAAGTTATTGCAGAGCCAACAGGAATATATCCCGGTATTTTATCGTTTGCTATAACCGTATAAAAACCTATTGTTTTATCGTCTTTTACATATGCAACTTTAAAATTTGAGTTAGGACTACTTGCCATTTTGCCGTATAAATTATTGAGAAATAGTTTTGCAAGTTCTCTTTGCGCTCCCTTACTATTCATTTTAATGGTCTTATATTTATTTATATAGGGGTCAAATATGCCCGTAGTAACATCAAAATAACACCCATCTAAAATCTGAAAGTCTTTAACATCATAGTGTTCTCTAAACAGTTTATAATCTGTCTGTGTCATCGTCAGTGTGACTGTGGCGTCAACAAGATTGCCGTTGAAGTCATAATATTTGTCGTAGTATAATCCATCTTCTTTATTATAAATATCACTTGTTTCAAGCATTTCTGTTACAGCGTATAAAAAACTATTTTTAAGCTGTATAAATGGAAGCTTGCCGGGTTTTATATAAAATTTTGTTTTAAATCTAACAAAAAAGTATTTCTCGTCTGTGAGGGCTATATCTGGGATAAAATTTCCTTTCCAGAAAGTTGGATAACCTCTTGGATAATAGTTACCGCTTTCACTTGACATCATGGACGGATAAAGGGAATTAACATCGGCGGTTGTGCCGTATTGATAGACTTTCTTTTCTTTGCCCTTTGCAAGATAGCACCAGCCCCCGTGATAACTCTGTTTAATATACTCGCCAGCATTATCAAAATCATAAAGTTCTTTATCTATGGTGTACTGATATAAATTGGGAAAATATTTATCGTATGTCTTGCCGCCTATAGATTTCTTGAATTGTGAAAGGCAACAAGCACCAATCGTTAATTTTTTATTGCCTTCTGTAAACATAATTTCAAGTGCTTCTTTTAAAACCATAATATCATTGATTATATACTCCCGTTCCTCGGGTGTTATTTCACAACCTGAGTATCTGAAACCCTCGTAAACCATTTCAAGTTTTTTATGCTTTGTTCCGAAACTTTCACCGATTCTTTCGATTGAAAATGGAAGCAACTTTAAACTGTCTCTAATCTCTATTATTTTGTTTCTTATTTTTATGATTATCCTATACCACTGCCCCATTGAGGATATATTATAGCTAAAACTATTGTTTGGCATGTCAGATATATCATCAAAACGAAAAGAATTTATATCATCACTGTGGGTCTCCGCTTGTTTTAAGCCAAGGTCTACCATGAGATATGATAACCAAAAAGACCCATCAAATTTTAAATTGTGATAGTAGGCTACAATGTGAGAATTAAGAGAAATAAAAAAATCAAGCTGTTCTCTTATAGAGTGAAAAATGTGTGCATTTTCTGTAAATAACTCAACGCTGGCCGCCGCCCACACTTCGGTATTTACTTGCCCGTCATAAACAGTTGTCTCAAAATCACACGCAAAATATCTGCTTTTTCGGTTTCTCAATTTTAACGCCACCCTTTTATAATGTTAAACAGTCTCACCCTCGGCTATATCATGCAGATTTCTAGCTTCCTCGGGTGTCAATGAACCACCTTTTAATAATGTGGCCAAGTGAGTTATTTGAGACTGCATATAATCGCCGTTATCTTTTTCTTTTCCACTTGCTCCATATATAATATACCACACAAGGTCAATAATCTCATCAGCGTGCTCTTGCACCCGCCTAGCGATAACTTCCGCTCCTTGCTCTCTTATCTGCCCGTTAATTATGTTTTTTGCTTTATCCTTATCCTCACGCTTTAAACGAGTAAATTCTTGCGACCACCCACTGTTAGGTGACCAAGAATCTATTAAATCCATCAACTCCGCAAACGCATTAAAGCGAGCCAATAATTTTTTTAAATTCTCCCTTACAATTTTCGCTTCACTCGGATATTTTTTTATTTTTGTTTTACTAATTTGTGATTTAAGAGCCTTTTCATAAGCAGGGCCCGATGAGCCGGGAATAATTGCTCCAGTCGGCGTATAATATCTTGATTGCTCATATAGCTTCATACCTCGCATAGATTTTAAAGCACTTAATCGTTTCTTAGTTATTCTTGCGGGGCGGTCGGGTATAATATTTTCATTAAAAACATAACCTCGCCTTGAAGCTTTTTTCATAAATCGCTCAATTCGGGCTATCTCTTTTTCCCATGCCTTTTGATTGGGAGTTAGCCGTTTTGACATCTCTTTCGCTCCTTTCGCTGAAAAAAATAGGGCGCTAATTGCGCCCTATCTATGTTGTTTTTTTTCTTAAACTATAGAGCAAGTTATGAAGTCTTTGCCTTTATAGTTTTTGGATTCTTTCCGGTATACTTCGATTGTCATATCGGTTTCTCCGGCTTCGGCCAATTCGTTAGCAATATCTTCAAAAGCCGATATAAAAGCCTGTGAACCGGTCACATATTTTGTGCCGTCTTTAGCAACCACGATAAAGTTGATATAGTCTTTATTGTCTGATTTTTCGTTGTGAATGTTTATTGTTGCGTAGTAGTCCACTTCAATTATAACTTTTTCTCCGTTGAAGTTGGCTTCCTGTGTTAACAAGTCAAGCCCTATAGCGTTTGAAGTGTCCTTCAGCGCAATTTTTTCTTTCACGGTGAGTTCTTTTGAGCATTCTTTTACGCTTGCTTTGTATCCGTCCATTATATAATCCTCCTGTTTCTTTTATTTCTCTTATTTATCGGCACAAATATCGTCTGTAGTTTCACTGCAATTATTAGCTATGCCGTTATCCATGGTTGTTAGTTCAACAAAACGCTGAATAGGCATAGACAATTTTTTTGTGATAACTTCTGTAGCGACAATATGCACAACCTTACAAACATCATGTTCATATTCTTTTTTAAGGGCTTTGAGAATAGCTTCATCATTCTTATATGTTCCCTCAAGATTAAATGTTGCATTAAAAGGTTCGGCTGTTTCAACATTTAACATTAAAGCGGTAACTTGTGTGATTTTAATTGTTCTTGTTATGTTTTTTACTCTTGCCATTTTTCCCTCCTTTTCGTCACAAAGAATTTTTTAATTTGAAATGCTTAACAAACGGGTCAGCGGAATCAAACCGCCTGTATTTATCCGGATTTTACGCTCATACAGCAATCTGCAACCCGCACGGAGCGGACGACCGAGGGTGACAACGGCCGCCCATTGACGAAAGAGGTTTGTAACTTATCTGTTACAAGTAGATTATACACCCTCTTTGCTCTATTTGTCAACATAAATATTAAATTCTTGTTGTTTTAAATGGTTGTTTAATCGTTTACTTGTGAAGATTTGTCAAAATTTTCACAATCGAGCAAGTTTAATCGGCTAATATACTCATATAGTCTGAATAAATCATCACATGGCAACTTATTAGGGCAGTCTGAACAATCACCAACAAAACGGCAAATTGGTAAAGCATTATATAGCTGTTTTCCAAGAAAGCGTAAGTTTTCCTTTGTATATGTTTTCTTTGAAAGTAAGGTTATCATTTCTCTTTCCTCTCCTTATAATCTAAAAAACTAAACACCCAGTATAATATACACGCTATTATCAGCATATCCTCACCACCAAAAGCGGAATATGGCCTTGTAAGGCCGCCTAAATAGGCGGCGATACAAGATAAAATAAAACTAAAAATTATTTTATTTTTATTGTGTTTAACAAAACTTTTCAATAACATCTTTATGCTCCTTTTTCAACTCACGGGTCAATATCTCCTTAAAAGGCACTATGTTTGTTATAATATATCCATCTTCTGTATAAAGGCTTCTTAATTCTTTATTTGCCTTTTCCACTATTGTTATTTCATCCTCCCCGGACATCACTAAAACCCGAAAAATAAAAGTAGAATATTCCTCACTATCTATATAAGCATATTCCTTTACTTGTACCCACACATAAGCATATACAACCCTCTTAAAAGGTGTAAAACTATCTTTTAATGAATCGACAGTATTTATATACATTTTTATCCTCCTTATATTTAATCGTCTTTAACCCTCATAATGTAAATCGTCAAATTGTGAATATAAACAAATATACGCGTTTAATTTTTCCCTTAAATAACTGCTATCACATTCCGATAAACTATCCCGGATTTCTGAAATCTCATCGGCTAACTCGTCCATTATGTCCGCTAACTTTTCATAATAAATCGCTGATTCTCTTATTCTCATCTTTGTACCTCCTTAAAATATCCCGGCATATCGTGCATTGCAATAACTCTCCATTGCCTTGTCATAATCATTATAAAAATCTTTACCCTTTTCTATCCACTTCTTTGGAACCCTATAACCTTCAACAATAATATATGGTGTGCCGTCTGCAAACCTATGAATAAAACAGTTATAGTTCCAACCATATATCCCACAATTATAGCCTATATACTCACCTCTAAAAATAGCGTCCGGGCCTTTGCAATAACCAAAGCCATAGATAGCAATACCCATGTTTTCAATCTGATTTTTAGTAATTTTCCGTTCATAATAAACACCCATCATTTTACCTCCTCATCATTTTTTCTTCAGCTGCTCTTTGGTGCAGCTTCTTAATCTCTTTTTCTGTTAACATTATACACCCAACTATATAAATTTGTCAACACTTTTTTCGTCATTTATTAAAAAAGATTATGCACATTAAAATGCACTAATTAAAATTTTAACAATCGGGCCACACCCCGCCTCTCAGTTTGCATGCAAATTGCA
>ERZ1643251.3053-NODE-3053-length-16054-cov-8.959185_pt1 | contig 16054 bp, 15 predicted proteins | sample MGYA00579261_ERZ1643251 | MGnify/ENA primary metagenome ERZ1643251 (study PRJEB29033, sample SAMEA4952267) | chicken gut metagenome | biome: Broiler Chicken; feature: Gastrointestinal Tract; material: Caecum | place: Ireland | collected 2018 | study: Broiler...
GCTATAAGGGAAGTGGAAGCCGCCCACGCTCCCACGGGCTACAGGGCTAAGACGCTGGGAAGCGTTATCATTGTGGACGATCTACCCAGAGAATAACGGACGGGGGCGGGGGCATTGTCTCCCGCTCCGATCTGGAAAAGGAACATTTTACTCAGGAAGACAACATAGCAGAAAGCCCCGCCGCTCCCGCTCTATATCTTGTATTTGCCTATGAAGAGAAGCCCCCAGCAACAGCAAGTAAAGGAACATTCCACTCAGGAAAAGGAACATTTTACTCAGGGATAGGAACATTCCACTCAGGAAAAGGAACATTTTACTCAGGGAAAATATTTTTTTCGACACCCGAAAAACCCAGTAATAGCAAGGCTTTCCGGGCTTTTTGCTCCCGCTCGAAAAATCCTAATATATAATCAATAGACTATTGATTGATTATCAAGCCGCATAGCCCGCCAGCCCTTACGGGGCGGGCAATGCTATAATAGAACCTGTAAAAGAAGAAGCTCCAGCGGAGAGAGCTGGGGCTTACTTCCTTAAAGGCATGAGAGGAGCGGACGGGCTTTTATGAAAGATAGAGTAGCGGCTTGCATATACCCCGATAGTACAAGCTGTAGGGGCTGTAGCTATAGCTTTAACCCGGCATTATTTGACGGGGGCTGTATGCTCCAATATGGAGCGCAGGGGGATAGCAAATCTCTACAGCCGGACAAGCGGACAACGGCGGGGGAACGCCACGAAGAAAATAGCGAAATCAAACGGGGGATATACCCCAGAGAGGATAGCCGGACATGAATAGAGAAGAAGCCAGACAATACATAATCGAGCGGGGGAAAGATTACCTTACCCCAGACAAGAGCGGCAAGGGCTTTATATGCCCTATATGCGGAAGCGGGAGCGGGCGAAAAGGAACGGGCATAACAACCAAAGACGGAGTACATTTTACTTGCTGGGCGGGATGCTTCACTAACGCCGATATTATAGACATTATAGGCTTAGAAACGGGAGCAACGGACTATAATAGCAAGCTCGAAGCCGCCGCCGCAGAGTACAATATTACCATAGAGGGCTACCGTAGAACTACCCCGCAAGAGGACTTTGCACCCGTAGCCGAGGAGTACCAAAAGAAAGCCAAAAGTAAACAATATACACAATCAGACATACACAATACCACATACACAATGCAACAGGGGGAAGCGGAGCCGGACTATACAAGCTTCTTTTTACAGGCAAACAGGGACATAGCAAAGACCAGCTACCACAGGGGGCTAACGCTGGAGACGCTTAACCGCTTCAAGCTGGGATATGTGGAGAGCTGGACGCACCCCAAAGCCCCGCAAGCTCCACCGTCTCCCCGGCTTATCATTCCTACCAGCAAGCACAGCTATTTAGCAAGAGATACAAGGGACAATCTCACGCCGGAGCAAGCCCAATATGCAAAGAGCAAAGTAGGGAAAGTAAGAATATTTAATAGCAAAGCCCTGTATACGGCAAGTAAGCCCGTCTTTATCGTAGAGGGGGAGCTTGACGCACTTTCTATTATTGACGTAGGCGGGGAAGCTGTAGCACTGGGAAGCACCGCAAACAGGCGAGCTTTATTAACTATGCTGGAGAGCCAGAGACCCGCCCAGCCGCTTATTATTGCTATGGACAATGACGAAGCCGGGAGCAAGGCTAATAGAGAGCTTGCAGAGGGCTTAGAACGGCTTAAAATTACGTTTTACAGGCTTGATATAGCCCAGCCATATAAAGACGCAAACGAAGCTCTAAACGCCGATAGAGACGCATTTAGAGCCGTTATAGAGGGAGCAGAAAACATAGAAGCGGAGACTTTGGAAGCCGAGCGAGAAGCCCTTAAAAGGGAAGCCGTAGCCTATACGCTCCAGAACTTCCTAAAAGGCATAGAGGAGAGCAAGCGGGCGGCTTTTATTCCTACAGGCTTTAGCCCGCTCGATAACCTTTTAGACGGGGGCTTGTATGCTGGGCTGTACATAATCGGGGCTATATCTTCTCTGGGCAAGACTACTTTTTGCTTAAACGTAGCGGATAATATAGCGCAAGCTGGGCATGACGTGCTTATATTTTCGCTGGAAATGGCAAGGAATGAGCTTATAGCTAAGAGCGTAAGCCGTATAACCCTTATCAAAGACTTAGAGGAGAACGGAAGCACCGCCCACGCCAAGACCACAAGGGGCATTTTAACCGGGACAAGATACGCCGATTATAGCCAGACGGAGCGGGAGCTTATACAGCGATCTATAGCCAGCTATGCGGAGTATGCAAAGAATATCTATATTACCGAGGGCATAGGCAATGTAGGCGTAGAGGAGATAAGGGAAAAAGTACAGAAGCATATCAAGCTTACCGGGAAAGCCCCCGTAGTATTGATAGACTATCTCCAGATCATAGCCCCCGCCGATCTAAGAGCCACGGACAAGCAAAACACAGATAAAGCCGTATTAGAGCTTAAACGCTTGAGCCGGGATTACAGTATTCCCATTATAGGCATATCCAGCTTTAACAGAGATAACTATACAGCCCCCGTTAATATGGCAAGCTTCAAAGAAAGCGGAGCTATTGAGTATTCCAGCGATTGCTTAATAGGGCTACAGTATGACGGTATGGATTATCAAGAGGGGGAAGCCGATAAAGCCAGAGAGAAGCGCATACGGGAGCTTATGAGACAAGCCGTAGAGGACGGGAAAGCCGGAAAGCCCCAGAGAATACAAGTAAAAGTCTTAAAGCACCGCAACGGAAGCAAGGGAGACGCTTACTTAGACTTCTACCCCATGTTTAACTACTTCACGGACAAGACCAGCGGAGCGGGAGCCGCTGGAGAGAGTAGCGGGGGCTGGAGTAAGAGCGAGGGCGGCTATAGCTCCAGCACGAAGCCCAAAAAGAGCAAGCGGGAAGCCGAGCGGGAGAAGCTTGCTATAGCTTTCTACAGAGTGCAAAGGGACGATTTTACAGCCGATCTAACAGACCTTGCGGACGCTCTGGACAAGAGCAAAAAGCAAGTACAGAACCTTATAGCCGAGTATGGCGGCTTTATCGTTATAGGCGATACTGTAGAGCTTGACCGTAGCAAAGACACGATATCCCCCAGCCCAGCCTTTACGGAGCTGGAAGATGGAGAACAGGAAGAATTACCCTTTAATTGAGAGAGGGGGACAGAATGGGAGCGGAAACACGGATAGCAGTAGCGGAAGACATTGTATTAGACTTTGCGGGGCTATTCTCACCTATAGAGGGCGAAAAACAAGCCCCGGAAAGCCCAACAGAGCCGCTTTTAAGGGCTGGGGAATATAAAACCATTACAGAGCCGCAAAAGCCCGCAGAACGGCTTACAGAGGGCTTAGAGGGGCAACAGGCTAAAAAGCTCTATCTTGATACCCAGCGGGAGCGGGAAGACCGCCAGCGGAGCCTTGAAGTATATAGAACCTATCAAGAGAATATCAAGACAAGCTCCCAGCTCCAGACCGAAATACTCAAGGGGCTAAAAGCTGGGGAAGATGTATATAGCCTATTCCTAAAGGCGGCTAAAGCTATTTCTCTTATGACTTCTAACAGCCTGTTTTACAGCCAGATAGAAGCGGATATAGAAGCGATCTACGGGAGAGGGCTACAGCATAAGCCCCCGCTCCAGAAAGAGCTACAGGAAACCCAGACACGGCTACAGCGGCTTTTAGAAGCTGGGCAAAGGGAACAACCCCCAGACAACCGGGAACGCATACAGAGAGCCATAGAAGCCCACAGAGCGACAATAGAACGGCTGGAAGACATGATAGCCAAAGCAGACACAAAGAAAAGCGAATAGCCACATAAAGGAAAGCCCCAGCAATTATAGCCGGGGCTTTCCTTTTAATAACTTAAAAGTACTTGAAAGGGCAATAACTTTTGAGTATAATAGAAGCAGAAAGGGGGAAAGCTACTTGCATAAGATATACTTTTACAGGGATAGAAACGGCAAAGAGCCAGTATTAGAGTACTTGCGGGAGCTATCCCAGAAAAAGGACAAGGACAGCCGCATAAAGGCACATAAGATCAATGACTATATCGAAATATTGAGCCAGTACGGGACGCAAGCCGGAGAGCCTTATATAAAGCACCTTGACGGCGAAATATGGGAGCTTAGACCTCTTAGAGATCGTATATTGTTTGTGGCGTGGCATAATGGGAGCTATGTATTGCTCCATTCCTTTATGAAGAAGACCCAGAAGACCCCAGCCAGAGAGATAGCACAGGCAAAACGGGAACTTGCAGACCTTATAGAAAGGGGATTTGACGATGAATAAAAATAGCGCAATCGGGAGTAGCTGGGACGAAGTGAGAGCCGAGCTTTTCACCCCAGAGGAAATCGCCGAGAGCGATTTAAGAGTAGCCCTTATCGGAGAGCTTATTAAGGCCAGACAGGAAAAGGGCATAAGCCAAAAGAAGCTTGAAGAATTGAGCGGGGTAAAACAGCCGATTATAGCCCGCATGGAAAAGGGAATCACAAGCCCACAAATAGACACAATCTTAAAAGTATTAGCCCCGCTGGGGAAAACACTTGCTATAGTCCCGCTCCAGAAGTAAAGCGATCATACAGAACACGGGGAACGCTCCAGCTTATATGCTGGGGCTTTCTCTTTATCGGCAACTATGAAAAAATACGAAATAACCCCTTGACATATAGCGGACAATCGGCTATAATTGATACTGTAATAATGATACACAAAAAGGTATACACAATACAGTATACACAATAGCACAGACAGAGAGGAACGGGAAACATGAACGGCTTAACAGTGATAGAGAATACCGCCATAGTAGAACAGCGGACTATTAACGCCGATCTTTTTAGCCGCTGGACTTCCTATATTGACGCAAGCCCCAAGACTATAGAGACGTATAGCAAGGCTATTAGACGCTTTTTTGTCTACCTTATGGAGAACGGCATAACCCAGCCCCAGCGGGAAGACATTGTAGCATATCGGGACTATTTGAAGCTGGAGCATAAGCCTACTACGGTACAAGGCTACTTAGCCGCTGTAAAGCTCTTTTTCCAGTGGACAGCGCAAGAGGGGCTTTATCCCAATGTAGCAGACAGAGTAAAAGGGGCAAAACTGGATACGGAGCATAAAAAGGACTACTTGACCACGAAGCAAGTAGCCCGCTTGCTGGGGGCTATTGACCGCTCCACCCTTAAAGGCTTGAGAGACTACGCTATGCTTTCTGTAATGGTAACTACGGGGCTTAGAGAAATCTCCATAGTAAGAGCCGATATAGGCGATATTAGAACCGCTGGAGACGCTGTAGCCCTTTTCTATCAGGGCAAAGGGCACGAAGAAAAAGCGGACTATGTAAAGCTTGCCGAGCCTGTAGAAGAAGCTGTAAGAGCCTACCTTAAAGCCAGAGGGGGCGCAGACCCCAAAGCCCCGCTTTTTAGCTCTATAGCAAACCGTAACAACGGGGAGCGCATGACTACCAGAAGCGTAAGCCGAGTAGCCAAAGAGCGGCTTATAGCTGTAGGGCTTGAGAGTGACCGCTTGACCGGGCATAGCATGAGACATACCGCCGCCACGCTTAACCTTTTGAACGGCGGCACAGTAGAGGAGACCCGCCAGCTCTTAGGGCATACCAACATAAACACAACCCTTATTTATTCCCACGCTCTGGAGCGGGCAAAGAATAACAGCGAGGAGCGCATAGCTAAAGCAATCTTTGGATAAGAGTATACACAATAACACATACACAACTACAGATAAGGGGGACTGTATGCAAGCTTTATCTTACAGGCAGAGAAGACCATATAACAGCCTTGAGCGGGCGGGGGAGACCCTACCCGCTACAAGCGCATTTATAGAGAGGAGCGCAGAATATGCCCAGCACAGCCTTTAATTATGAAATCGTAGAGAAAATAGCCGTATTAAGCCAGAGCGGGGACACAACGAAAGAACTTAACAGAGTAAGCTACAACGGAAGCCCTGCTAAGTATGATCTGCGGAGCTGGAGACGGACAAACGGGGAAGAAAAGTTACTTAAAGGGCTTACACTCACAGAGGAAGAAGCCAGAACTTTAAAAGACGCTCTTAACGAGCGGGGCGATCTTCAAGAATAGGAGCGGAGCAAATGGACAGAGAAAAAGCTATTGCAATGGCAAATACGGCGGCAAGAAAAAGAAAACAAGAACGGAAAACGCCGGCAGAAGAACGAATAAAAAAGCTTTTCAGTAAACCTTGTGTTATTCGGTGGAGTGACGGAAGCGAGAGCCGCGCCGCTATCGGGGACATTTTCTATACAGAGGAAGCTTACGACCGCTACAAAGCCTATAAGGAAAGCGGCAAGCCCTATCCCATAGAGGTAAACCCGCTCGAAGACACAGCAACGCTTATCCTCCCGGAAGACCCAGACGGGGAACGAGAGCTATTCCAAAAAATATGTAATGAGTTTACAGCGGCCTTGCGGCAATTCGTAGGGGAAGCCCCCACACGGACACAAAAAGACCCGCTCCAGCTTGTAGACGAAGCTACAAAGATCTTTAACCAGCAAGCTGAGGAGACACAGCAGGAACTACAGCGCATGGCAGATGAAGCGCAAGACACTATAAACAAGGGGGCGGGACTATGAGCCGGATATTTGCTATCATCAATCAAAAGGGGGGCGTAGGGAAAAGTACCACAGCGGAAGCATTAGCCGCTGGACTTTCCCTTAAAGGCTACTCTGTACTTTCCATAGACTTAGACGCTCAAAGCAATATGACATACACGGCGGGAGCCAAAGCGGACGGAGCTACAGCTTTAGGAGTGCTTACGGGGGAGATCAGAGCCGGGGACGCTATACAGAAGACGGAGAGCGGGGGCATTATTCCAGCCAGTAAAGCCCTTGCCGGAGCAGACGCTTTTATAACAGACACGGGGAAAGAGTACAGGCTAAAGGAAGCTCTGGAGCCGATAAGGGGAGAGTATGACTATATCATAATCGACACCCCGCCCGCTCTGGGCATACTTACTATTAACGCTCTTACCGCTTGCGACAGCGTTATAATACCCGCTCAAGCCGATATTTACAGCTTACAGGGCATAGAACAGCTTGCGGAGACTATGAAGCCCGTAAAGAAGTATACAAACCCCGATCTAACCATAGAGGGCATACTTTTAACCCGCTATAGCCCCCGCTCTGTATTGAGTAGAGAAGTAGCGGAGCTTGCCCAGCAGATAGCCGGGAAGCTGGGAACTAAGTTATTCCGGGCTACTATCCGGGAAGCCGTAGCCGTAAAGGAAGCCCAGATAAGCCAGCAGAGCCTTTATAGCTATGCTCCCAAAGCTAAAGTAACAGAAGACTACAGCCGCTTCATAGCGGAGCTTTTAGGAGAGGAGTAAAGACAATGGCAAAGAAGAAAAGCTTTATAGACAACCCCGCTTTACAGTTTATCAGCACAGCGGAGCCAGAGGAGACCCGGCAAGAGGAGCGGGAGCTTCCCGCTTCACAGGCAAAGCCAGCCGAGAAGCCGCCAGAGGGCTATAAGCTTAACCCGCTCTATGTGGAGACTAAGAGCCGCCGCTTACAGCTTGTCTTACAGCCCAGCCTTTACGACAGAGTAAAAGCGGGAGCCGCCGCCGCTGGGCTTTCTGTAAATGAGTATGTACACCAGATTTTAGACACCGCCACAAGAGAGGAGTAAAAGCTATGGGAGTAAGCCTTGACAGCAAACAGAGAACGGAAGCCAGAGCGGAAGCAAACGCCGCCAAGCTCGATACTATCCGGCTATACACCCTTACGGAGCTGGAGCCGATCTTAGGAGTAACCCACAGGACGCTACAGAGCTATATAAAGGACGGGCGGCTAAAGGGCGTTAAAATCGGCGGCAAGTGGAAAGTATCAGAGGAGACGCTAAGAAAGTTTATTAATGGGGAGAGCTAACGGACTTCCCAAAGGGCGCACTTACTCACCACCTTACAGGCGGCATAAGTGCTACCCCAGAAACCGGGCTGAAATATGTTTATTGTCTTGAAATTACTATTAGCGGACATTAAAACTATGAAGCCAGAGACCACCTTTTAGCTACTTCCTGTATGGTAAGATACGGCTATCAGCATACACAAGACAGCATACACAATCTAATAGCCGGAGCCAGGTAAGAAGAATAGCAAGCACAGCAAGTGTACACACACTTACGAAAAACCAAACTTAGAGAGGGGGCTTATACATGAAGCCAGCCGAGCTAAAAAAGGAATATGTACGGCTTAGAGCCGAGGGGCAGAGCTATAGCTCTATATGTGAACAGCTCCATATCTCTAAAAGCACCTGTACGAAATGGGAAAAGGCTTTAGCCGCCCAGATTGACGAACTGAAACGGGCAGAGCTTGCGGAGCTATGCGAGAGCTACAGCATGACAAAGGAGGCCCGTATAAGGCGGCTGGGGGACACGCTGGAGAAGATTAACGCCGCTCTGGAGCAAGCGGACTTTAGCACCGTAGACCCCGCCAAGCTCTTAGACTTTAAGCTGAAATACACGGAAGCCCTTAAAGGGGAGTATATCGGGACTATGCCCGCTATGGAGCTGGACGCTATAGACGCAAAGAGCATAGTAACCGCTTTAGCCGATCTACTTAACAGAGTACGAGCGGGAGAAGTGACAACGGAGCAAGCCCAGAAAGAGAGCGGCATACTTGCCCAGCTCTTAAAGGCTTATGACACCGTAGAAGTCAAGGCAAAGCTTGACGAACTGGAAGCGATTATAGGAGGGCGGCAATAATGGCAGATATAAAGCGGCTACTAAAGAAAAAAGGCTGGACAGGGCGGGAGCTGGGCATACTGGAGCTTTCCAATATGGCTATTATGTTCCGGCAAGCCTTAGAGGGGAAAGAGCCACAGCCTATAGTAGAGCAAGCCCGCTTTCGGGAAATGATTAACGGCATTACAGATCGCCAGCAAGGGCAAATCTATAACGGCTATATCTCTATTCACGAATGGCTTTCTATCCGCTATAACATAGCCCAGACCCAGCTACAGCAAGCCCAGCTCCAGTATAGGACGCTTGCCGCTTATGTTACGGATGCTATTTTTGCCGAGGACGTATACTGCTATATAGAACAGCTCCCCGCCATTATGACAGAGAAGCAATACCGGGACGCAAGGGAAGCGGGGCTAAAAAAATGGCTTTACGATGAAGACGGGACAGAGAGAGGAGACAGTTTAACCGCTCTTATTGAGAGGGGCATAAGCTTTTATACTAAGCAACTCCAAACAAACCCGGCAAAGCCTAACCCCTTAAAGGCGATCAGAAAAAAATATATAGCCGAGCCTGTAAAGAGTAAGCTTATCCTTGAGGGCTATAACGAAGTTATGGGAGAGGGCTACTATACCATAGAGGACGGGAGCGGGAGACGTAGCGACACCATGACCGCCGAGGAATGGCAGGAAGCTATTACTACTCCCGCTATGAAGCAAGCCCTTAGAGATATGAAAACCACAGACGGGAGCGGGACGGAATACACCCAGCAAATAGCCACCAGAAGACTATTAGACCGGGCTAAAGTGATTTTTGAGGGCGGGACGGAAGCGGACGCAGACGAAGCCCAGCAAAAGAAAGACTACGAGCGGGGGCTTGCTACTCCCGTTAAATGGCATTACTACGAAGAAGCCCCCGCCGATCTTACCAAATGGGACATTGTAGAAGCTGGGCTTATGGACTTCTACGGCGGCTTGTTTTGTGGTATAGACGTAAGCGAGGGAGAATACCTTGCGGAGCTGGAAGACTTCCTTACAGAGTTTAGGGAGCTTGCAGACGCTATTATAGCCGATATAGAGAAGCTTTACCTTACAGGAAAGAAACAGCTCCAGCCGCTCCCCGTAAAAGGACACAAGCCGCTAAAGGATATAGCAAGCTTGCCGCTGGAAGACTGGAGTAGCACCGTCTTTAGCTGGGGAGACCTGTATAAGCTCGATGTATACGGCTTTAAGGAAGAAGCAGAAGAAGACACTACTATTTTTGACGGTAACAGGAGAGCTATAATAAACGGCATAGCTATATTACGGGCAAGTGATCTTTTAGGAAGAAGCCCCCGCATAAATGAGAGGGGCTACTATGTGGAGCCGGATATAAGTAACACGCTTTCTAACTTCACGCTGGAAGCTTTCTTTACGGAAGCGGAAGACTATGCGGACAATGTGGACATAGTAGAGACCGCCCGCCAGACACTTATAGAGAGCTATTACCACCTTAAAGGCTATAACTATGCTCTGGAGATCATCGCCCGCTATTATGACGTTCCCGATATTGTGATATTCCAGATGAATACAGCGGGCATAGAGGACAAAATACAAGCGTTAAATGAGCTTGTACCTATCCTGTATAAGAAAATACGTGATACAGACTATGAAGACAAAGAGCTTAAAGAGCGCAAGCTACAAGTGCTAAAAGACCTTTTCCAGCCGATAGACTACGAAGCTCTTACTATTCCAGAGGATAGCCGGGAGCAAGCGGAGCAACTTTTAGACGGCTTTAAGGCTTTTAAGCCGGAGTATACCGCCCTATTTGATAAGCTTCTATGCACCCTGCCGGAGACAGAAGACGAAGACGGAGAGGGGGCTTACTAATGGCAAAGAAAAACCAGCAAGCCCAAGCTCTACAGCCTGTAGCCCCGCTCAAGCCTTCAGAGCAAAAAGACTTTTACAACGTGCCGGACAGCACCGCCAGCAATCTTATTTTAGAGACGCTGGGAGCTGGAGCGGATATAGCAGACTTGCCCGCCCGCAAGCGGCAAGTAAACCACGCTACCACACTGGAAGTCTTAGAAAAGGGAAAACAGCGGCAAATTATCCTTAAATCCCAGAAAGCCAGCGTTACTATAGAGCTTGCGGACATAGACAAGCTTACGGGGAGCAATAAGCCCGCTAAAAAGCTCTTTGTCCTTGCTCTTATAAAGGCGAATGAGCAAGCCATATATGACGGAGTGCTTACGAAAGACTACGTAAGCTTCCCGCTCCAAGAGTTAGTAGAGATAGGCTTTTACAAGTCTCTACGGAGCGCAAGGACGGGCTTTAACGCTGGAGCGGACACGCTGACAAGCCTTAAAATTAAGGGGCATATACAGCGGACTAAGAAGCGGGGAAGCACTATAGACGCTCTGGAAGTGCTGTTTACGGGAGCCAAGATAGACAAGAATCAATGCTATTTGCGGCTAAACTACGCTATAGACTGGAGCTTTATAGCCCAATACTTTACGATACTCCCCCGCTACTACTTCCGTCTCCCGAATCGGGCAAGCGATCTACTCTATTATATCTTCTTCTTAGCCCGCCAGCATACACGGGACATAGAAGAGCGGGGCTACTTCACTATCAGCTTTAGAGCTATCCAGCAACGGCTACAGCTCCCCAGCGAAGTAGGAAGCCCAAACCCCCAGCGGGACATAAAACAGCCTATAGAGACAGCTATAGAGGAGCTGGAGACGGAGCATAGCAGACTATACGGAAACACGGAGTTTAGCTTGCTTCCTGTATGTGATGATACAGCCCCCATAGCGGAATACCTTAACAACGGCTATTTGAAAGTAGGGCTTACGGGAGCTTTTGCGGAGACCTTTATAGCTATCAGCAAAGACACCGCAAAACAGATAGAGACCGCCCAGAAGCGGCAAGCCCGCATAACAGAGAAAGCCGTAGCCATAAACACGGCTAAGAAGCTGGAAGCCGAGAAGAAAGCCCAGAGCGAGGAGAGGAGCGGGACGGAATGAGGAGAGTAGACAGGCTATTACTTAAAATACAGCAAGCGGAGCGGCTGGACGCTTTACAGCTTGCCGTAGCCCTTATAGGCAAGCGCACCGAAAGCGGCAAATGGGAAGTGTATGCGGACTTGTGGGACGGTAAATTCGGGGGCAAGACCCAGCGTATAACAATGGAATTTGACACGCTGGAAGAAGCCCAGAACGCCGTAGCCGAGATAGAGGAAGTACACTCTCCAACGGGCAACCGCATTAAAGCAGGGGACGGGGCAACCGTTATTATTGATGATATAGCATGGGCAGAATAAAGGACAGGGCGGGGGCATAGTCTCCCGCTCTCTCCCGCTCCAATCTGGAAAAGGAACATTTTACTCCGGAAGACAACATAGCAGAAAGCCCCGCCGTACCCGCTCTATATCTTGTGTTTTTGCCTGTAAAGAAGAAGACAGCCAGACCCAGAGCGAGGGACATTTTACGTGGGGATAATGACATTTTACGTGGGAAAAGGGACATTCTACGTGGGAATAAGGACATTTTACGTGGAAGAAATTTTTTTGCGAAAGTCTGAAAACCCTTGATACACAAGGCTTTTCGGGCTTTTCGCTCCCGCCGAAAAAATCCTAATATATTATCAATAGATAATCAATTGATAATTAAGCCGCATAGCCCGCCATCCCTTACGGGGCGGGCAATGCTATAATAGAACCTGTAAAAGAAGAAGCTCCAGCGGAGAGAGCTGGGGCTTACTTCCTTAAAGGCATGAGAGGAGCGGACGGGCTTTTATGAAAGATAGAGTAGCGGCTTGCATATACCCCGATAGTACAAGCTGTAGGGGCTGTAGCTATAGCTTTAACCCGGCATTATTTGACGGGGGCTGTATGCTCCAATATGGAGCGCAGGGGGATAGCAAATCTCTACAGCCGGACAAGCGGACAACGGCGGGGGAACGCCACGAAGAAAATAGCGAAATCAAACGGGGGATATACCCCAGAGAGGATAGCCGGACATGAATAGAGAAGAAGCCAGACAATACATAATCGAGCGGGGGAAAGATTACCTTACCCCAGACAAGAGCGGCAAGGGCTTTATATGCCCTATATGCGGAAGCGGGAGCGGGCGAAAAGGAACGGGCATAACAACCAAAGACGGAGTACATTTTACTTGCTGGGCGGGATGCTTCACTAACGCCGATATTATAGACATTATAGGCTTAGAAACGGGAGCAACGGACTATAATAGCAAGCTCGAAGCCGCCGCCGCAGAGTACAATATTACCATAGAGGGCTACCGTAGAACTACCCCGCAAGAGGACTTTGCACCCGTAGCCGAGGAGTACCAAAAGAAAGCCAAAAGTAAACAATATACACAATCAGACATACACAATACCACATACACAATGCAACAGGGGGAAGCGGAGCCGGACTATACAAGCTTCTTTTTACAGGCAAACAGGGACATAGCAAAGACCAGCTACCACAGGGGGCTAACGCTGGAGACGCTTAACCGCTTCAAGCTGGGATATGTGGAGAGCTGGACGCACCCCAAAGCCCCGCAAGCTCCACCGTCTCCCCGGCTTATCATTCCTACCAGCAAGCACAGCTATTTAGCAAGAGATACAAGGGACAATCTCACGCCGGAGCAAGCCCAATATGCAAAGAGCAAAGTAGGGAAAGTAAGAATATTTAATAGCAAAGCCCTGTATACGGCAAGTAAGCCCGTCTTTATCGTAGAGGGGGAGCTTGACGCACTTTCTATTATTGACGTAGGCGGGGAAGCTGTAGCACTGGGAAGCACCGCAAACAGGCGAGCTTTATTAACTATGCTGGAGAGCCAGAGACCCGCCCAGCCGCTTATTATTGCTATGGACAATGACGAAGCCGGGAGCAAGGCTAATAGAGAGCTTGCAGAGGGCTTAGAACGGCTTAAAATTACGTTTTACAGGCTTGATATAGCCCAGCCATATAAAGACGCAAACGAAGCTCTAAACGCCGATAGAGACGCATTTAGAGCCGTTATAGAGGGAGCAGAAAACATAGAAGCGGAGACTTTGGAAGCCGAGCGAGAAGCCCTTAAAAGGGAAGCCGTAGCCTATACGCTCCAGAACTTCCTAAAAGGCATAGAGGAGAGCAAGCGGGCGGCTTTTATTCCTACAGGCTTTAGCCCGCTCGATAACCTTTTAGACGGGGGCTTGTATGCTGGGCTGTACATAATCGGGGCTATATCTTCTCTGGGCAAGACTACTTTTTGCTTAAACGTAGCGGATAATATAGCGCAAGCTGGGCATGACGTGCTTATATTTTCGCTGGAAATGGCAAGGAATGAGCTTATAGCTAAGAGCGTAAGCCGTATAACCCTTATCAAAGACTTAGAGGAGAACGGAAGCACCGCCCACGCCAAGACCACAAGGGGCATTTTAACCGGGACAAGATACGCCGATTATAGCCAGACGGAGCGGGAGCTTATACAGCGATCTATAGCCAGCTATGCGGAGTATGCAAAGAATATCTATATTACCGAGGGCATAGGCAATGTAGGCGTAGAGGAGATAAGGGAAAAAGTACAGAAGCATATCAAGCTTACCGGGAAAGCCCCCGTAGTATTGATAGACTATCTCCAGATCATAGCCCCCGCCGATCTAAGAGCCACGGACAAGCAAAACACAGATAAAGCCGTATTAGAGCTTAAACGCTTGAGCCGGGATTACAGTATTCCCATTATAGGCATATCCAGCTTTAACAGAGATAACTATACAGCCCCCGTTAATATGGCAAGCTTCAAAGAAAGCGGAGCTATTGAGTATTCCAGCGATTGCTTAATAGGGCTACAGTATGACGGTATGGATTATCAAGAGGGGGAAGCCGATAAAGCCAGAGAGAAGCGCATACGGGAGCTTATGAGACAAGCCGTAGAGGACGGGAAAGCCGGAAAGCCCCAGAGAATACAAGTAAAAGTCTTAAAGCACCGCAACGGAAGCAAGGGAGACGCTTACTTAGACTTCTACCCCATGTTTAACTACTTCACGGACAAGACCAGCGGAGCGGGAGCCGCTGGAGAGAGTAGCGGGGGCTGGAGTAAGAGCGAGGGCGGCTATAGCTCCAGCACGAAGCCCAAAAAGAGCAAGCGGGAAGCCGAGCGGGAGAAGCTTGCTATAGCTTTCTACAGAGTGCAAAGGGACGATTTTACAGCCGATCTAACAGACCTTGCGGACGCTCTGGACAAGAGCAAAAAGCAAGTACAGAACCTTATAGCCGAGTATGGCGGCTTTATCGTTATAGGCGATACTGTAGAGCTTGACCGTAGCAAAGACACGATATCCCCCAGCCCAGCCTTTACGGAGCTGGAAGATGGAGAACAGGAAGAATTACCCTTTAATTGAGAGAGGGGGACAGAATGGGAGCGGAAACACGGATAGCAGTAGCGGAAGACATTGTATTAGACTTTGCGGGGCTATTCTCACCTATAGAGGGCGAAAAACAAGCCCCGGAAAGCCCAACAGAGCCGCTTTTAAGGGCTGGGGAATATAAAACCATTACAGAGCCGCAAAAGCCCGCAGAACGGCTTACAGAGGGCTTAGAGGGGCAACAGGCTAAAAAGCTCTATCTTGATACCCAGCGGGAGCGGGAAGACCGCCAGCGGAGCCTTGAAGTATATAGAACCTATCAAGAGAATATCAAGACAAGCTCCCAGCTCCAGACCGAAATACTCAAGGGGCTAAAAGCTGGGGAAGATGTATATAGCCTATTCCTAAAGGCGGCTAAAGCTATTTCTCTTATGACTTCTAACAGCCTGTTTTACAGCCAGATAGAAGCGGATATAGAAGCGATCTACGGGAGAGGGCTACAGCATAAGCCCCCGCTCCAGAAAGAGCTACAGGAAACCCAGACACGGCTACAGCGGCTTTTAGAAGCTGGGCAAAGGGAACAACCCCCAGACAACCGGGAACGCATACAGAGAGCCATAGAAGCCCACAGAGCGACAATAGAACGGCTGGAAGACATGATAGCCAAAGCAGACACAAAGAAAAGCGAATAGCCACATAAAGGAAAGCCCCAGCAATTATAGCCGGGGCTTTCCTTTTAATAACTTAAAAGTACTTGAAAGGGCAATAACTTTTGAGTATAATAGAAGCAGAAAGGGGGAAAGCTACTTGCATAAGATATACTTTTACAGGGATAGAAACGGCAAAGAGCCAGTATTAGAGTACTTGCGGGAGCTATCCCAGAAAAAGGACAAGGACAGCCGCATAAAGGCACATAAGATCAATGACTATATCGAAATATTGAGCCAGTACGGGACGCAAGCCGGAGAGCCTTATATAAAGCACCTTGACGGCGAAATATGGGAGCTTAGAC
>ERZ1643251.3056-NODE-3056-length-16035-cov-8.697810_pt1 | contig 16035 bp, 7 predicted proteins | sample MGYA00579261_ERZ1643251 | MGnify/ENA primary metagenome ERZ1643251 (study PRJEB29033, sample SAMEA4952267) | chicken gut metagenome | biome: Broiler Chicken; feature: Gastrointestinal Tract; material: Caecum | place: Ireland | collected 2018 | study: Broiler...
GTGTTTGCCACAGATTACGCCCCTGTCCCTTCCCCGCATTTTCGAGGCGATTGCCCTCCGTTCCGTACTCCCGCGCTACAAGTACGACAACTTACCGAGCAGAGAATCGCGCTCATTTTTCTGCCTTGCTTTCCCTGTCCGCATCCTCCGCGACCGAAAGAACAATGCCTTTCAAAAGCATGCCCATAGGATCGGCATCCCGCCCCGACGCTTGCCCGGACGCGGCTTTCCTTCCGCGCCTGCGCTCCGCCACGAGCAGTCCGCCCTTCCTGCCGTTTTCACGGCTTTGCGACGAAAGGTCCAGCGCCGCTTTTGCATACGCATACGCCGAAGCGACCTTCGCGTCTTTCGTTTCCAAAGGCGCGCCGTCAAAAGCATAACCGCACAGACCTTTGATGAATTGCCCCGCCTGCTTTTCCGTCATGCCCTGCATTGCCTTGTAGTCCTGTTCCCTGATTTTGAAATTCTTGTTCGCCATTTGCTTGCTCCTCTTTTTTCTTTCAGATTCCGATCCGTCCCCAGATTTTACCGATTACGTTCACATACCATCTCCTGTCCGAGATATAATCCAGATCGCAGCTTCCCGTCGAGTCGCGTTTATATCCCATTGCGTACAGGAAATTGTGCAACTTATATTCTCCGTACAAGTCCGTAGCGGCGCGTTCCATTTTATATCCATGCGCCTGCGTATAGCTGCGGACAAACATGATAATTTTCATAATCTGTTCCTTCTCATTCCAGCGGAAGGATTGTTCGACCCTGACGCTGCCTTTCCCGAACCGCAGCGTTACCGTTTCGCCGCCGTTCAGTTCAAGCCGTACCGCCGAACTGTCATCGTAATATGTAAAATCTGCGCCGATTGAATTGATTGCCCTATTGTTTTTCGCCGTATTGACCCAACCGACTATTCCTATGATACCAACTAAAATATTGAATACCGTCAACGCGACGGCAACACCTGTCATCCGTTTTGATTTTTTGATGCCATTTGAACCTCCCGATACTTTTTCTCTTTCAAGACTTCGCATTTACTCCGAAATGCGATTTGTTCCCGTCGTGTATGTTCGCGGCGATCACCTTCGTTCTTATCTTTGAAACAAACGCGACTGACTCCTCCGCAAGTTTTTCATAATGCGCATTCGGCTTTTCGTCGCGATATTGCGCGGAGGATCTGAACAGCCGCATAAGCTGTTCTTTATCGTCCGTAAACAGCGCAAACCGCGTCATGAGCGAACGCTCGTCCTTTTCTTCCTCGCCCGTCACCGAGATGCCGTTGTACAGCTGCATGAACTTCTCCCCGCCTTTAGACTTTTCCGCTCGCTCCACAATCTCCCGGTCATCCATCCGCGTCAGGCTCTCCTTCCCGCGCGTTTTCATGACGCTTTCACGTTTTTCTTCCGCCGCACTCGCCGCCAGAGCCGCCGCGACGCTCGGCAGCATATATACCTCCGACTTTTTTTCCTCCGCATACGCATCCCTTGTCATCTCCGCCTCTTTTTGCAAAACGTACTTAGCGATTTTGTCCGCATCGGCGATCGCCGTAAACAGGGTGTTCGGGTCGTCTTTGATCGCCGCTTTCCAACTGCTGACATACGCGCCGCTGTTTCGAACCGCGTCTTCGTCCACGCCGATACCGAAATCCTGTTCCATGAACACTGATGCGATTTCCGCGCGCAATTCTTCCATCGCGTATTCTTCCGAACCCATGTCCGCATTCAAAGGTCTGTTGAGCCGCGTTTCGTGACCCGTAGAATGCCCCATTTCGTGCAACGCCGTAGAATAAAACTCCTGCATGTTGTAGAAATCCTCGCGGGCGGGAAGATGGATTTCATCGCTCGCCTTGCTGTAATACGCCTGCGAACCGCCGTATATGATCTTCGATTCGTTCCCGCTCCAATAGGCGAGCATCCGTTCCGCGCGATCCGACTTCCCGCTTTCGTCCAATACCGGAACTTCCCGCGCCGGAATACCATCTATGAGGTCGGCGTTGAATACCGTATAATACCGCCGGATGGGATATACGTTTTCGTCCATATATGCCCGCCGTTCGTCCGCGCTCATGCCATCCAGCACATTTCGGTCAAACTTTTCGTGCGTTTCCCTGTCCCACAAGTCAAAAAACTCCACCGATACGCCCGCATTTTTGCCGAGGCTCCTGCCCTCGGCGTCCGTCCTGAACGACCAGTCACGCGCTTTCATCTGATTGAATGTCAGCCAGCGATTGTCGCCGTAGCCGCGCCCCGTAGCCACGAGAAAGAGATACAGATTATTTACACCTCTGTATTTCTTGCCCGTGATTGCGTTTTCAGGCGCCCCGCGCATGCGCCAGCCCGGCTTCCACAATGAACCGCTCTCCAGATTGGCGGAAAGCATGTCCACGAGCTTCTTCCGCTGCGGCGAGAGTTTGTCATATGCGCTTCGTCTTTCCGTCGCTTCGCTCATACTGCACCTTCACCTCCTCCTGTACCGCGGGCGTTTCGTCTTCAAATCCGTACCCTTCGTCATCCCCGTCGTACAACTCCTCAAACGTATATCCTTTCGGAATATATAAGTTCAATCTCTTTTTTCTTTCGCCTTTTCATCTTACTTCCCTCCCTTATCCGGGGCGTTTGCAGGGCGGGATTTGGGACGCGCCTGCTCCCTTTTCGGCTGAAACCGCTCCGCGTTCTCGCGTACCGCTTTCAGCGCGGTATGCTCGTAATATTCCGGGGATTTTTCGGGGCGGTACAGCCCGCTCGTCGCATTGATACGCAGCATCTGATCCACATCGCCGTTACACCAGAATGCAAGATAAGTCATAAACGCCATGTCCGAATTGGAATGATTATGTTTCAGATCCTGTCCCTCATAGTACGCCTTGAACGTAGCGCCGTTTTTTGCCGAACATGCCTTTTCCACCACTTCGCGGTCGGACATCGAGGACAACCCCTCCACGCCAAGCCCCGCGCCCTTCCATTCCGCATGCCTGCCGCAGACCTCTTCCAGATATTGCTTTACAGGCAGACTGTCAAAATCTGACAAGACGCTGTAACTGCCCGCCCTGTCGCCCGTCACGGTGATAAAGTGCGATTTTTGGTAAAACTCAAGTTTTTTGTCCTTCGAGAAGGAACGCACATCCAACCCGTCCGTCTTGCCGAAGATATGCAATCCCTTCCGGCTGACCGACACTTCGCGATAGGTGTCGCCGCATAACCGCCAGACCTCTTTTGCCGTATCGGACAGACGCCTTTCCGGATCAAAGCAATCATCGAGATCGATGCAGCAGATGTTATCCTTTCCGTCCAACGCATAGCCGAGCGCCTCGCCGCCGTGGTCTTTCGCGTATTGACAAGCCGTATCGAAATCCGTCCACGTTTCGGGATTATCGCTCTCTGCAAACTTTCCCGTCACGGGCGAAATGAGGAATTTATCCAATCTCCCCTTTTCTTCGTTCATCCGCGTGCGCACGATCACCCAATTTGGACGGGCAAGCATTTCGGGCGGCAAATTCTTGCGGAGCTGCTCTTCCGTTTTCCCGAATTTCTCCGCTCGTTCCTCGCTCGGTTTCGTCAGCACGCTGCCATAGTCCGCGTCCGTAATATCGTCCATGACCGCCTTGAACTCCTCTGCCGTAAGCTCCGCGTATCTGTCGTTGCGGCGGTCTTTCAGATAGACCGTAAAATTTTCCGAAAGCTCTGCCACGATTTTCTCTTCGCCGTTTTTTATCCCGTCGTTGAACAGATAAAAACAGTACCCTGCGTACTCGCCCGTGTCGGGCATACGAAACAGCGTCTGGTTCGGGTATTCGGCTATTTTCGCTTTCAGCGGTATCTCCGCCCGGATATACCGCACGCCGCTTTTTTCCTTGTCGGACGAAAGCCGGGCATAGTCCTCCCCCTTGGTTCCGTCACATGCGTTCAAAAGATCGAACGGCGTGATGACCACTTCTTCGTCCGTCGCGCGGTTTTTCAGGGTGATATGGAATTCTTCGGGCAGCGTAATGAGAATATTCCCGTTTTCGCCGCGCTTGTCCTCCTCCACAAATGCGTTCGGGAGATAGTAACTGTACCCGGCGAATTCGCCTCCGGCGGGCATGGAAAAAAGCGACGATTTTTCGTATGTGCCGCGCAGCGCTTCCTGCGGCACGGAAACGGCATACCACGCCGTATCGTCCGCGCGCTCTTTCCGTTCATAGTCCGCGTTTATCGTCCCGCCGATCAGTTCCGTAAATTCCCGCGAAGAAAATACAACTTCGTCGCCGTCGCGGGTCTTGATCGTCACTTCACCGTCCGCGGGAAATACGAGTTCGTAACAGAGTTCATGCTCGTCGCTTTCCATGTCCGCGAGTTGACGGCTCTCCTTGATTCGGCTGTTGAAAACATTATAGGTATAATCCTCATATTCGCCGTTCGGCATCCGCATAAAACTGTGTTTGTCGTATCTGCGGATAAGCGCGTCCCGCGAAACCTTTGCCGTCAGCCACTTGGGCGCTTCTTCGCCTTTCGGTTTGTAATTTTCGTCAATAAAACCCTGTGCCGCCTCCCGCGTGGGAAAATCATATCTGCCCTGTGCCCACGTCCCGTCTTTGACATCGTACCCGATGGCGACAACATAATCTTTCTGACGTTGCACGATAGCGATGTCATGTCCGTTCTTGTCACGCTCGATATGCACCACGGGCAATCCTTTTGATGTTTTTGTCCTGTACTTTTCTGCCTGCATTTCCGTTTCTGCTCCTTTTCCCTGTTCCGTTTCTTTCTCCGCCCTGCGGATGCGGGCAATCAACCCGTCCAATACCGCAGGATGCGACGTCACCTCAAATTGCCGGCGATGCTCTTTATCTTCCGTTACCGGGACGGCTTTGGCCCATGCCTTCGTTTCCGGAGAAAATCTACCGTCGCTATCGCAGTTCTGTACCGTATTTGCCAGCACATATTTCACCCGCTCCGTGCCGAATTTATCCAACAGCGCCCGTTCAAATCCCTCATTCAGGTGCTGACCGTCAAAATTCTCGTCTATTGCCTGCTCTATCTCGTACTTGCACTCGATATTCGCCTGCAGCGAACGCCTGTACTGTTCCTCCTCGCCATGCGTCTGCGCATATGCCCAAGTCCCGCCGTACAGCGGAAATTCTGCCATTGCTTTTTGCCGTTTCCATCTCCCGTCGATATAGTTTTTCGTCAATTCGGATAAATCCTCCCACGATTCAAAATTGACCTGTTCGTCCGTTTCCATATAACAGGCATACACCCGTTCAGTCATCGCGTCGCCGTCTTTGATAAGTTCCGCAAAATCATCCGCGCCGAGATCGTAATCGTCTACGGCCTCTATAAATTCGGCATAAGCGGCAAAAAAGCGCTCTTTATATCCCGCCCTGTCCGTCTGCGGATCGTCCTGCAATTCTTTAAGCGCCGTCCTTGCGTTCTCCGCGACCCGCTTGCGCGTATCGGCGTCGCGCCTGACCTTTCCGGCGGCTCGGCGCATCTCGCGTTTCGCCGTCCGCGCCGTTCCGTACAACGCCCGATCGTGAATGTCCCTGTCCGTCTTAACGAACGTAATTTTATATTCCCGCAAACGTTCATCCGGCAAAAAACAGTTCGGTGCGGCAACGACGTATTTTTCCGCTCGTTCGCCGATTTCCGCGAGCGCATCCGAAGAAAGCCCCTGCGGCAAAAAGTAATATGCCGTACCGTCCGCGTCTTTGCCGAAAAACTTCGGCTGTTCCGCCGATCGCAGCACTTCCGGATGATACTTTTCCGCATACCGCTCGACAACCTCCTGCCGCTCCATATATGTACGCAACGCAAGGTCGCCGTTTTGTTCGTAAAAGCCGGCAAGCCGCGGCATCAGCTCGTCGCCGTCCCTGTCCAATGCCATGAAATACGCATACGGCAATGCATCCGTTTGCTGCAAATACTCGCTCATATCCCGATAAAACGGATTTCTGCCCGAATTGTCCGCATAATCGGGATGTTCCGCTTTGTATCGTTCATAAAACGCCTTCATCCGCTCCCGCACTTCTGCGACATAGTCCTTGTCCTCCGCTCCCGCATTCTCCGATTCCCCGCTCTCGGTATAGGATTTGATAAGACCGGTAAGCTCTGCGCCATCCGACAAATCGCGCACAATGCCGTCCATATCATAATCGTACAGCCAGGCAAGGATTTCGCCTTCATCCCGCAACAGTACGTCGATTGCGCCTTTATCGAGCGCCGTCGCTTCATCTCGATCAAAATACTCCGCAACCGCCTTATAAAATCGGCTTTTGTACGGTAATTCGTCCGCAGCATTTTGTTGCAATGCGGCATATTCGTCCATAATGCTTTGACGGACGCGCTCATATGTACGCTCTCCCGTCCGTGCATTTATGCGCGGCTCTATATATGCTTTGAGTTCAGGCTGTTCTATCTTCCCGATAATCGCATGCCGGACATCTTCTTTCGTCCAACCGTATGCTTCAAGCGGTATACGGGATAACCTGTCCGTAAACTCGTTCACGAGCGCAAGAATATACGGCTGTACCGCTTCAAGCGTGGGAGGCTCTTTGTTTTGCAGGTAACTCTCCATGCCTTGTTTTTCCTCAAAAACGCTGTCCGTAAATGAATTGATGTACATCCCGTCTATATAGTCCATCTCCTCGTTCGCTGTCCTGATAACAACTTCGCTCATACACAGCCGTGCCGTGAAATAGGCTTTTGCCGTGTCCGTTTCCAGAAAATCCGTCCATTCCTGCCTGTCCACGCCAAAGACCCCGGGAAAAACCTCTATTTCCTCTTCTCCGAGAAGATTTCGCCTGCCGTTCGTGATGTCGTACACAGACAGCCCCAATTGACTGTACTGTCGGGCTTTATTCCTGCCGATCGGCAACATCTGCCCCTGCGGGTTCAGCGACGTTTTCGTCAATTCCTCCGCTGCCGCATAATCGGGGTACAGTTCCATTTCTTCTGCTGTTTCGGCGATTGCCGACAATGCCGCCTCCGGCTCCAAAAAATCCGTCTCCTTATATGTTTCTTGCTCCGTCTCGACGATTTCCACTCGGCGACCTTCATTCGTTATATCCTCTACCGCATCGGTCAGATCGTTATAGTCCAGCTTGGCTATCGTTTGACATTCGCCTCCCAAAGTCTTTTCATAAGTTTCAAAGCCGTATTCAAAAGCCAAAAAACGGGCATCGTCACCGCACGTTTCGTAATATTTCCCGTTCCGGACAAAAATTACCGCATCGCGCTTTTGGGCTTTGTGTTCTGCATATACCTTATACAATTTTTCCGTCATACGGCGGTGCAAATGCTTTTCCGGATTTTTTTGTTCTCGCCCGCCGTCGGGCAACGACATAAAGTGCATTTCCTCTTCCTCCGTTTCGGTTTCCTCCTCTGTTTCCATAACCACCTCTTCACGTTTATTCAGGTCAAGCTCCGCATTGATTTCGGACAATTCCCGCGTGATTTCCTCTATCTTCACTTTGTGTTCAAACGGTTTTTTCAGTTCTTCTTCCGCCACCGCAAGATTGCGTCGGAGTTCGTTCAATTTTTCCGCATACCGTTCGGATCGCGAGGAAAAATCTTTCATGAAATTGTCCAGTCTTGTAATTAGCCCTAATTCGCTGTCGCCGATCTCCATGACGTATTCGCCGCTGCCCGTAAGCGTAACGCTGCGCGAAGTCAATACTTCCGGCGCGTTCAGGCTGATAAGCAACCCGCCGTATTCCGCCACGGCTGTCCCGTAACGGTTGGATCGCAGCGCGTCCATAAGCGCCGACGCGCCCTCTTTCTTATCCGTGTATACCCTGCCCTGCACGCTGACGGAAAATGCTTCCGCCTTGTACTTTTCCCGGATGACAGCTTCATCTGCCTGCGCGTTTTTTACGATCTGTTCCTGCCTGCGGATCTGGGCGGGCAAGTCCTTATACGCTTTATCCTGCAAGGCATACATGTTCTTTTTGTATTGCCCTTCCAGAACGCGCAGCCGGGTCAATTCCGTTTCCAATTCCATCTTTCGCTTGATTTTCGGATTCGCCGCCGTGATTGCCTTGATTTCCGCATAGCTCAAAGTCGTTTCGTCTATGTCCTCTGCCTCCCGTACCGTCAGGCTTCCGTTTTCGATCTGACTGATAAAGCGCTGCTTGTTTTCGAGTATCTGATAACAATAGCTGTCCAACGTCCGTTTCGTCACATAGGTGAAAATCCTGACCTCTTCGTTCATATTTCCCTGTCGGATACCCCTGCCGTCCCGCTGCTGTAAATCGCGCGGACGGTACGGCGCGTCCAGATGATGCAGCGCTGCCAAACGCTTCTGAACGTTCGTTCCCGCACCGCATTTCTCCGTACTGCCGATGAGGATTCGGATTTTCCCCTCGTTCATTTTATCGAACAGCGCCTGTTTCTCTCTATCCGTTTTTGCGTCGTGAATAAACACAATTTCCTCCGCCGATATGCCGCGTTCGATCAGCTTGTGTTTCAAATCGTTATATGCGTCGAAATCCTTCCCGTACTCATAACTTTCATACGGCTTTTTCGGCGTGGACAAATCGCAGAATATCAGCTGCGTGCCGCGCAATGCGGTCGTTTCGGCATACACCTTTGCCGCGTTGTCCGCGCACATATCCAGCTTCCCGCAATGCTCGTCTTTGAGAAACGGATCGAAACAGCGTATGTCCAGCGCGAGTTTCTTTCCATCCGACGTGACTTTGAGCATATTGTCCTCGTGCGGATCGACGCCTCCGTTATAGATGGCTTCCGCGCGTTTCGCGATCCCCTCCGCGATCTGCACCGTATTTTCGCTCGGTTCCAATGTGACCGTTTCGCGCTTCGCTTCCGGTACGTTCAGCTTTACCATATCCGCTGTCTGTACGTCCGCAAAACTGCGGTATAACGTCATGAGTTCGGGTAAGTTCGTAAATTTGGCAAACCGCGTCCTCGCTCTGTACCCCTGACCGCTCGGCGACATTTCGAGCGCCGTTACCGTTTCGCCGAAGTTCGCCGCCCAGGCGTCGAAATAATGAATTCCCAACTCCTCCAGCGTGTGCTTTTGCAGATATGTCTGCATGATGTACATCTCCGCCATGCTGTTGGATATGGGCGTTCCCGTGGCAAACACCACGCCCTTGTCTCCGCCGCGCTGTTCGCCGATATACTCGATCTTCATCTGCATATCGCTCGCCCGCGCGCTCGCCGCGTTCGAGATGCCCGATACGTTGTTCATCTTTGTGTACAAAAAAAGATTTTTGTACGCATCCGCTTCGTCCACGAACAGATAATCCACGCCCAGATTTTCAAAGATGAGCACGTCGTCCTTTTTGCTCGCGTCGGTCAGTTTTTTCAGCATCTTTTCCCGACCTTTTTTGATCCGCTCCAGATTCTTGATCGATGAACGGGAACCGCCTTTGCCGTGCATTTCCAGAATTGCCTCTTCGATTTTTCCGATCTCCTCGCGCATCTTCCGCTCCTGACGTTCGCGCGATACGGGGATTTTCGCAAAACTCGACTGCGCTATGATGACCGAATCCCAATCCCCCAGCGCCACCTTCGACACAAAACGCTGGCGGTTGCGCTTCTCCAAATCCTCTATGCCCGCTATCAACAGTTTCGCCGTGGGATACAGGGTCCTGAATTCGTTCGCCATCTGCTGCACGAGATGATTCGGTACCACGATCATCGGCTTTTTCGCCAAACCGTACTGCCGCAGCTTCATCGCCGACGCCGCCATCGTATAGCTTTTTCCGCTCCCGACGACATGGTGCAGCAAAGTGCTGTTCCCCGTACCCGCGATCCGCGCCACCGCGTTCTTCTGATGCGGGCGAAGCTCGATCGCCGGGTTCATGCCGGGAAATTTCAGATAGCTCCCGTCATAGCTCGGCAAGCGTATCTGATTGAACAGCCTGTTATACGTCTTTTCCAAGTCCGCCCGCCTGTCCGGATCGGCATAGATCCAATCGGCAAACTCTTCCTTTATCTTGTTCTGCTTCTCTCTTGCCGCGATCGTTTCACTTTTATTGAGTACGCGCTTTTCCTTCCCGTCCTCCTCTACCGTATCGTAAATCTGCGTCGCGCGCTGATTCAGACAATCCTCGAACAGCCGAAACGCATTTGCTCGATGCGTGCCATACGTTTCCGTCGCCAAATACCCCGCATTCTGGCGTACCGTTTCCGTGCGTTCTACCTTCCACGAACCGTCAAATTCGTTATATCGGACGTGCAGACCGTCCGCGTAGTAACCGTAGATACCCAACAGCTGCAAGAGAAATTGTTTATAGTATTCCGCATCCACCCAGCTCGCGCCGATCCGCACGGAAATTTCGTCCGCTTTCAGCGGCTCCGGCTGCACCTTTTCGAGTGCCGCGACGTTACGCTTATACGCAGCGTCCTGCTCCGCCTGCCGCTTCGCCGCGTTCAGCTTTTCTGCTACCTTCCCCGACAGGTATTCCTCCGCCGTGACGTAACCCGAATACTTGTCCCACGCTACCACTGACGCGGGGTCGCGGAATATCGTGCCGCCGAGTTCGGCTATCACGGCATTGTAACTCTTACCCGTCAGCTCTTCTATGTACGCTATATCCACACAGCCGCGTTCATTGCGGCAGATCTGCAAAGCCTCCGTCGCGTCGCTCGTGTGCGTCGGTACGGCGTACGGACGGATCGTTCGCTTCGTAAATACGTCCGCTTTGGTCGCCTTCGTTTTATCCTCCGAAAGCGTTTCGCTGGCAAATACGAGCGCCGCATCGCCGTCCTCGCGAAACAGCCGCGCATTTGTCTGACTGTTTACATATCCGTACTTTTTAATAAAGATATCATACCTGGCGTTCAGTTTCCATTGCGCCCGCTGCAATTCCTCGTCCGTACAGCCCTTCGTCTGCATATCCAAAACTCTGCGGAGTTCATCGCGGATGCCGATCATGCCGCAGATACGCACGTAGGCGTCTTTCGGAAATGGCGGGATCTCCTGTTCTATAAGTTGCTCGCCTATGCGCATATACAATTTGCCGTTCATAGCCGTATAGCACATCGGACGGACATCGAACACCGCGGCGGCCTGCGGATTTTCCGTTTCCTTTGGCGCCGATTCGGGGGGTATATATACCCCCTCCGGCAAGGTTCCGATGGCGGCGTTTATTGCCGTGGTCAAATCCCTGCCGTCCGGCTTTACCGTAACTCCCTCCGCGCCGTATAAGCCCGTTTCCTTTACAAACGTGCCAAGTACCATTTCGGGGTGACGGATAAAATAGTTGTTGACCTCGAATCCGTCTTCCGTCTTACCCGTGCCAAGCCATTCGATATCGCTTACCTCCGAAAGGTTTGCTTCCCGTTTCTGAAAAAACAATATATCCGTAACCGCTTCGGTATTCGCCGTCTGCCTGAATGCCGTATTCGGCAAACGAACGGCGCCGAGTAATTCCGCGCGCTCCGCCATGTATTTCCTCGCCGTAGGATTGAGTTTGTCCAGCGTGCCTTTGCTCGTCACCAACGCTACTATGCCGCCCGGCTTTACCTTGTCGATGCTCTTGGCGATAAAATAATCGTGTATGAGAAATTTCTGACGGGAATATTCGCTGTCGTACACGCCGTAACCGCCGAACGGCACGTTGCTCACCACCATATCGAAATAGTCGTTCGGATAGCTTGTTTCCTCAAACCCCTTGATCTGTACGTTTGCCTGCGGATACAGCTTCGCGGCTATCCTGCCCGTAACGGTATCCAGCTCCACACCGTACAGCTTGCTGCCATCCCCGATCTCCTGCGGCATGTACCCGAAAAAATTACCCGTGCCCAACGCCGGCTCCAAAATACGATTGTTGCCCTTTACTCCGAACCTTTCGAGCGCGGCATATATCCCGCCGATCACCTCCTTGCTCGTATAGTGCGCATTCAGCACGCTCCCCTTCGCCGCTTCGTATTCCTCCGATGTGAGCAGGGATTTGAGTTCCGTATATTCTTTCTGCCATTGCTGATTCGATTCGTCAAAGGCCTGCGGTAATCCGCCCCAGCCGACATACTGCGCAAGCGTCCTTCTCTCCTCCGCCGTGGGATTACGGTTTTCTGTATACAGCCTGTTTACAAGCCGGATCGCCGCAACGTTGTTCTTGAACCGCGTCTTGGCTCCACCGAGATCGCTTTGGTCTAACACCGTGTTAAGATCGGTGTTTTCGCCTTGCTCGGCAGCCGTAGCAGCGGGCGGTGTACTTTCATCTGAATCTTCGTATCCGTTCTCCCCATCTTTGGGGATATAATTCGGACAATAATCGAGATAAAAGTTCGAGTCGAAAGCATCCGGCGTAAGAATTACATCCGATACTTCCCGGTGCCGTTCAAGTTCCGCGGCAATCTCCTCCGCATGCTCCCTCACGAACGTTTCGTCCGCGCCGAACTCGTCAAAAAAATGTACCCAATTCCCTTCTGTCGTGTTCTCTAAACCTTCTGCTATGATTTTATCCGCTATCTCACGCACACGCCGCGTCTGCTCGACGGGCGGCAGGATATGTCCGTCTGCAATATCTGCGATATATTCGCGGTCGAACGTGACTTTGATATGATCCATTGAAAATTTTGCATCAATCACGCCAACTTTGCCTTGCAGATATTCTATAAATTCATCGCGGTTGTCCTTGATGAACAGATAGTCCTTCTCGCCGATCTCTTCGGGCGTTACCGTCCAGTCGATGGTTTCTCCGTCCGGCACCGTATCATAATGACTTGCACAGTTCTCTATAAACCCGTCCGCAAAGTCCTGTACGCGGTGTTCCCGCATCAAACGCCTGCGCATCGATTCCTGCCAGCGCGGACAATATCGGATGTGAAAGAATACCGTGATATTGTTATCGAACATATCACGCTTATCGCCCACACTCACCACTTCTTTGCGGGTAAGCAGTTCTCGCTTTATCTCCTCTCTGTGGTCAAAGTAAAACTGTGCATAATCCTCCAAAAAGTGCGGGTATTCCGAAAACACTTCGCTGTATGTCTTTTGCGTGCCGTATTCCACGATTTGGTCGGCAATGACTTTACAGCGTTCGCTGTCCGTCTTGGCTCTCTCGCGCTCTTTCCGAAACCGCATGATATGTGCGTATTCTTCTTTTTCATTCGGCGTGAGATAATCGTCGTCTTCAATAAGTTCTGCAATACGCACGGCGACTTCGGGCCATTTTAACTGAATGGTAAAATTATTTTCGGGGCGTTCCTTATCCCGCCATTTGATTTCCCTGCCTTTCGTCGTGTCCGTGATCCACTTTTCGCCGTCACTCCGCCCGCTGTACTCTCCGTAATGACGTTTGAACAGCGCAACAAAACCGGAAACAGGTAAGTTTTTTTGATAAGCGTCATAGTAGGCGAGTTTGTAATTACCGTATTCGTTTTTCAGGCAGTAATCGACAATCTCATCTTCACGGCTATTTCCCTGCGGGTTGAGGAGATCGAACATTGACATCTGCGGCTTTTGTTTGCGTTTCCTGTCCCGAATCCCCTTTTCGTCTTTCTTCGATCCGGACCCCGCATCTTCGGAAACAGAGTCGGACTGCACTTCTTCCCAATCTGCTTCGTCCGGCTCGTCCTCCGATTCTTCTTCCTCGTAAAACGGATTCGGTTCGGCTTCTTCGATCTCCGTAAGCATAGGTCGCTGCGCCTCTGCGACGGACGCCCCCTCTGCCTTTTCCGGTTCCGCGCTTGCCACATGGGAAAGAATGCAGATGGGTTCGGCGTCCGGTTCCACAACGCATACGCTGCAATGTTCGAGGAGCGCCTGCAAATACTGTTCCGTGACATGGTACGGAAAACCGCACATTGGTACGCGATCGGGAAGTCCGACGTCACGGCTTGTAAGCGTAAGGTTCAGCCACTCTGAAACCTCCCGCGCGCGCTCGCCCATGACCTCGTAAAAATCACCCACGCGGATCATCACGACGGCTTCCGGCTTGTCTTGCTGCGCCGCCATATACCTTGCGTACACGGGATTGACGGACAGATTTTCTCCCTGCGGCTCAGGAGCAGAGAGGGCTGCCGCCGAAACGGATTGCGGCGGAGCGTCCGTCAAAACGGGCTCGTCCGAAATCGTTTCCTCTTCTATGTCGTCAATGACCCGCGGCGTTCTTATCCGCCGTTCATACGCCGAAGATATTTCCTCCCGCAACGTATCCGTGAGCAGATATATCTCTTTGAACAGCCGCGCATTCTCTTCCAGACCATATGGCAGACCGCGAATCGCTATCCCGGCTTCTTTCGGAAATCCGGTCTTGCTATACAACGAATACGCCACGCCCTCGGCAATCAGGCTGTTGCGGAGGTCATCTGCCGTGAAATAGCCGTTCTCGTCGAGATACTGCGCCACGCCCGAAAGAATTTTATTGTAATCTTTCCTGTTGCTCTCCGCTAGCTCCGTTCCGTTCAGTTCATCCAAGCCATATAACAACCGACGCAACGGAAAAATCAAGCGCCGGTAGCGCATATCACCGTGCGTATCCCGGACGTCGAATACATGCTGCTTTTCTCCGTCCGTATCGTAAAACGCAATCCCTGCACGGGATTTGATGACGCGACGCCCTAAACTGTTCCATTCGTCGATATAGAAACACACGCTCGCGTCCGGGCGCGCCAAAATTATCTGACAGGCGTCATGTAAATCAAACTGCGGATTCTGCGCCGTAAAACGATAAAAATTCCTCAGCTGCCAGCCGTCAGACAATAACTTGGAAATTCGTTCATTGCGGCTGCTCCGGTTCGCCCGCATACTCGTTTCTCTTTGCATCTTTTCTCCTGTTCCCGAAAACTTCTTGCCGCACCCGTTCCCGCTCTCCGTATGATCGGAAATAGATTACTCGGAATGCGTCCCTCGCGCCCATGAAATATACCAACCTGCGGATCTGAGCCTCGCTGAACGGTTCGCGGTTTTTCAACTTGCGCTTGAACACCGATACCCGCAGCCGCAGCGCCTTGGCTACGCCCGGCTGCGTATGACGATTGCGGTAAATCCATTGCTTCATGACTCGGCGCTTCAGCGAATACGCCCCTGTGACCTGTCCGGGCATTTCACGACGCCTCCGTTGCCTTGAAATCATGAAGCATTTCTTCACGCGTGTTATACTCCCGCGCCGGTCGCCAGCCGCATTCGCTTCGGGATTTCTCCGTGAGTACCGTCAGTGCCGCTTCCATCTCCCCGCTCGTTATCCCGGCATTGCCGATCAGCTCCCCTACCGTCATTCGCGAAACCTTCGCGACGCTCGTAAAGCCCGAACGGAAAAACGCTTCGTCTATATTCGTCAGTTCATCGCCGTAATCCACTCTTTCACCGCTCTCTTCTTCGATTCCGTAACGCGCTTTCAGATATTCCAATACCGCTATCGTATTGTAATACCCCAGCCCTTTCAGGTTCCTCAAACCCAGCACCGGCACGTCTTTATAGCTGTCATAGCCGTAAAATCCGGCGCCGCGCAGCAGTCGCACCGTCTTTTCCGAAACGTATTCGCGTATGTTCTCTTTCATTGCCTTCTTGCTCCTCCTTCTTTTTGCCCTCACCTATATAAGGAGTTTTTTTAAGCCCGTGGCGGGGTGTTTTGAAAATTTTTCAAAAATTTTTTTATTTTCTTTAATCCCGCAAGGTAAATCTCCTCCGCAGAGGAATGATGAATACCCAATGTCCGGGCTATGTTCCGCAACGTTTCCCCTCTCCAAAAATACCGATATACCACTTCCCGCTGCTTCTCGGTCAACATTTCCATCGCCCGCCCGATCATCGCTTCGGTTTCGCTGCGCTCTTCGCCGTCTATCAGCTTGTCCAACGCCGTTTCCTCGCCGGTCGGTATTCCCTTGCCTTTCTCCTCCAACTCGTCCAACGAACACACGCTGATGCCCATTTTCTCCATTTGCTTTTTGCGCCGCTTCTCCTCGTCAAGCTCGCGCCAGATCAGACGATTGACCGCCCGGATCGCCGGCGCCTCCTCCGTTCTCACTTCCATCTCTTTGTAACGGCGTTTGCCTATTGCTACTCTGACGGTGATTTTTTGATACGTTTTCATTTTTATCCTCCGATTTGATTTCTTTGAAAAAAATCGCGTTCGGAGGATTCGGCTGTCCG
>ERZ1643251.3057-NODE-3057-length-16032-cov-16.770170_pt1 | contig 16032 bp, 8 predicted proteins | sample MGYA00579261_ERZ1643251 | MGnify/ENA primary metagenome ERZ1643251 (study PRJEB29033, sample SAMEA4952267) | chicken gut metagenome | biome: Broiler Chicken; feature: Gastrointestinal Tract; material: Caecum | place: Ireland | collected 2018 | study: Broiler...
TTGAGTCATGTTCCACAGCTTCCCTGAGTTCACTATTATCCTGATCGCTGTACAAAATATCAACCACTTCAACCAGCTGCTTACTTGTTTTCCTGAATGTAGTCTTTATTAAGTTTTGAACATTGATATATGTAAGCCCGAAATAATTTTGAATAAATTCGTAGATGCCCTGTTGGTCCTCTATTTCGACCTCTGTATAGATACTTCCATATAGCATGTCAATAGCTTGCTTAACACGTGTCATCATTGCTGGCAGATCTTCAACAGAATTGCATCCGACAAGCCAATACTCCCTCTCTGTGTCCGCAATCCCCTGAGATAATTCCCGGAAGAACTTAATAACAGAAGATTCTATATAATAGATGCCAGCTGTTCGATTTTTGCTTATGAGCCTCTCTGTTTCGTTCAATGGCTCAATATTAGCGTCAGACACCATACGGTTATAATACTTAACCGTGTACCCACCAGTTAGCAGATGCCTTAAAAACTTTGCCAATCTATCGAAGTGCTCCTCCTCAAATCCGGCCGGGCGACCATACAAGTATCCGCGAGTTGCTTTTACCAGCACACCGCATCTTCCATCCACGAAAAAGATTTTCCCATCTTCAATACTGTAAATTCCCCAAAATACCCCAATATCTGTTGTTCTGTGTTCTTTTGTCTCAGCGTAAATCTTTCTCAGCACTCGCTCCTTTAACGGGAATATGCGAATAAGCGCTGTCCAGAAAAATATATTTAAAAGCTCAGAACCAACCAAAAAGATAATTGAGCCGCGAAAATCTACATACATATGGCTCCACCATGTTGATGCAAGACCTACCGCCGTAAATCCCATTAAAAACAGCAGTACGACTATGAAGATCCAAGTCCCCTCTCCATAGAACGTCTTACCGCTGTTATCCAAGGTAAGCGGTATAAATAGTTTTCCTTTTCGCATATCCTCACCACCAAATATAAATAAAGGTGTGTATCACAACTAAGTGATACACACCTTCATCTTAACTAGCCCTACGTTTTAGCTCTCTAAGCTCATTTGTACGTCGTTTCATCGCCGGACTCATTGCTTTAGCTCTTTCAGCGATAATTGCTTTCTTTCTATCGCTGTTTACCTTGGACGATGTTGCTGTTGTCTTACCACCAACATTCTTATAAATCATTCGTCCGCCAGTCTGTTTTTTAACTGTTGAAGGAGTCTTCTTTCCACTTCTTCCGGTTATAGAAGAGGCAACCTCACCCATCTTCCTATCAGCAACAGCGGTCAATGTCTCTCTTTCTGCTCGCATATCATCTTTACCAGCAGGCACAAGATTAGACAGGCCAGTACTAAATCTTCGTTTCTCCTTAGCTGACTTAGCCTTTCTTTCAATCTTATCAGCCTTGGCGTCACGAATCTCTGTACTTGCTTTAGCTGCCGCATGCAGTCTGTCAGGATTGGTTACTTCCGCTCCAGCCGCGAATCTGGTATCAGAACCCATCTCGAAACCTCTAGCGACCTCACTACCATGAGCCGAATTTCTCAGAATATTAGGTGCCCTCCTCTCATGAACCTTAGTGGAGCGGCACGAGTCCTTAACTCTTGAACCTCTGCGCATAATAACCGCCTCCGCGTATCTTCCCATACGCATCTTGTCTATGAAATCACCCTTACTATCTGTATAGTACTCCTCAAGAGCGTTTAATCCGCCAATCGCGCTTGCCCTATTATCCAGCTTCTGAAGATTATCCCGTACATTATAGTTGTAAGGATCCTTCTCATTTGTCTCCTGCTCTTTCAGCATCTTTCTCAATGAAACATCGCCGAAATTAGCCCGTCCCTTGAACATGCCTGTAAACTTCGTTCTGAGGTTATCCAACTTCTGTGCGATAATGTTACCACCGAAGTTTGTAAAGTCCTTCAAAACAAGTCTCAGCATGAAGATGTGTACTACAGCGCACACACCAAACAAGAGCACAAGTATCAGTGAGAATATAACGTCCACCCACAAAGATGGTGCTCCGATTGAGAAGTATGTAATCAGGCTAAGCCCGTAGACCATAATCAAATGCATCAGCACAAGACCAGCGCACTGTGTTCCTATGCCAAGAAGCGTTCTGTTTCTCTGCCTCTGCCTCAGCATGTAGTTAAAGATTACACAGAATACCGAAGCGCAGAATATCAGTGTCATCAAGATGTTACGTGTAATCAAAGATACGAAAGCTGCCACATCCGCAATAACAATGAAGATGCACGGAATAATACCGGCTCCGTTTGCGTTGTCAACAATCATATACATGAGTTCACGGCTCTGCAGAATATCGTTTATATCTCTCGCAAAAATACCCTTTAAGGCGCTGTCCAATGTTACTGTATCTGCCTTATAGCCAGTTGGCTCCATAGGATTGATTACCGACGCCAATCCGTAGTTTCCGAACTCCTTCGTAAACTCGAAAGTTGCTGAAAGAGCTGCCAAAGAGATATATGCCTCATTAGGAGTATCTGCCGGGAAGAATCTCAAGAAGTCATTCACCCTCTCGTATGTTCTCTCCGTCAGATCAGCCAGAGTTTTCTCCAACTCTGTATACTTCAGTGAGCCAAGATTCTTATTATAGTTTATCTGGCTATACAACGATGAACACGAGCCGTAAACTCTGCCGCCCCTGGATACATCCTGATTTTTCATATCCTTCTTCAAACCAGCATCAAATGAGTCAATGAACGCCTTCTGGTTTTTGAACGCCACCTCATTTGTATTGGTTAGAAGAACACTGCTGAGCGCTGGATGATTTCTGAACCGTATCCAGCCAGGATACTTATACAACTCATCTGAAACCTCCCAGTTTTTCGGGTCCGTCTCAGCAACTGCTTCTCCTGTTGGAGACACAGAACCTTGCTTAACATCCGTCAGCAAATACCCGAATCCAAACATATCCTCGAGGTAGTAGTTACCCCATGCCTCGTTCTGGACCTCGTTAAATGACTCGCCATAGATGTAGTTTGGATCCTGCATCATAACCGCGTAGTCGCCCTTACTGGTAAGCATCAATTCATCAAGATTTTCAATGAATTTCGCCATCTCTTCCGTGATTACCTGCTCATCATCGTACAGGCAGCTTTCCTGAATCTTATCATAATCCGCTGCTTCACCCTGCCCAAGCTTTGTACCAAATGTGTACTCCTTCGCTCTGTCCTGAATACGGATTGAAGTTCCCGTGCTTGGTGTTGTAGCTGCATACTGTAAGAACTGCCACTTAATGTAGTCATAGAAATAGTAATACAAATTCTGAGAGTACTTATCCTTCTGAACCGGTACAAAAGCTCGGTAGTCATACCATTTAGGACTCGTCTGATTAGACGCCCATGAAGTAGACCTCAACGTACTTTCCCAACTCTCATTGCTGTACTTGAACTGATCGATAGACTGGTAGTAGCTCACTGGTATTTGATAGCCATACTTACCGAGTACGTCCTCCAGACTATCAAACTGTTCTCGGAACAGATGATAATTGTACTCGAAATCAGCATTTGAGTTTGCCAGCCCTGCTATCAAGGCCGCGCTCTCCGCTGTTGCCGCCTTATCTGTCACAGTGGCGAGCTGTGATTTTGTCAAAGCGTCAAGTCCGTACACCATTGTATTTATGAGTAGTACAGGAATCATTGTTAGCAAAAATCCTGTTCCTACCCTTCGTATTGTCATCCACAGTCCGACCTTCTTGTTCAGCAACAGATTACCAAACAAATAAATAGAAGCTACCGCCACACAAGACACCATTACAATGAAATAGTACTGGAAGACAGTAGACCAGATAGACGTGTTAGTTACCCAACCTACATTAAAGAAGTCGCCAAACCGGCCATTTGCCATTGACCGATGCATTCCCTGCAAGAGTGATACAAGCCAGCTAATGATGGTTGTTCCCGGATTACGTAGAAAAGCTGTGAGGCCGTACAAAATTTCATTCTTATCCACGATTGGAACTTCTGGCCCCCTCTCTGCGATATCCCCGATCTCATTTGCCTCTGTATTTGTATTTCTGTACAGACCCATCAGCAAATCATACACATTCACAGTCACATGGTTTGTAATTGTATGCTCATAAGTTCCATCCTCTGCAACCGCAACCATATCGATAACTGCTGGGAATGGCGCTGTATCAGGATAAAACTCATACTCAACGTCTTCCGCAGTTACATCACCGTGTGCTTCAAGATAAGGTCCCATAATAACCTGTGATGTACCCCATCCGACACTGTTTGTACCATCGATATACGCTGTATCATACTTTGTAGCTCGCTGATTTTCTTCTCTTGCCTCATCCGCCTCTTTCTTATCCTCTTCACTGTCGGTAACCCCGACATTATAACCATCTATAAAATTAAGGAACATTTCACTATTTTCGTAAGTTCCATCTATAAATGTTCTGGCAAATAGGCTTTTAGGTAAGTAGTAGTTCAACCATACATATGCAATCATTGCAACTTCTTCTGAACTGTAAGATACCCAAGCATCTGAAATTCGTGTATCGCGCAACTGGTAATATAAGGTATCAGTGAATACATCGGATGCGTGTTCCTCTATCCAGGTGTTTGCAGGCTTGTAATTGCTAAAGTCTCTGTGCTGACGAAGCCAACCCTCAGCAGTTGTAAGATTATACTGATCACCGTGTTCACTGACCCATTCGTCAATTATCATTTTCAGTTCCTCATAATCCTCTTCAGATACAGTCCACTGTACTCTGTTAAATGGCTTTAAAAAACCACTGAGGAACTGCCCTTCTGGTCTTCCGTCAACATTTAAATTAGGTATGTTACCATCACGAATATCCTCTATGGTAGCATCCTTTGCATTTGCTTCGTTGATTATCTCCCAATACTGCCCAAAATCAAACGAATAAGTCAGTGCCCCACCTACTGTATAGTTGCGATTACCCTCCGTATCCGACCCAAGGTCAGCCGAAACAAATGAGTGCTCAATCATTTTATCTTGATCAATACCCATCCCAGCAAACAACAGCTGATTCATAATGTTTAGATAGCCAGCCTCAAATTCACGCTTATCTTCCGAAGACCAGCTTTTATATTTACTGCTAACCATCCTTGCCCACGGAGAGTTGGATTTTGTCTTATCCAGTTCCACTCCGTCTTCACCACTGGCTGTTGTGGCCCCCATATATCTTCCTAAATTACGCCAATATAACTCAAGTGCTGAATCCTTTACGGCCTGGTTACCATCGGAGTTGACATTATTTGTCATTATACCAGCAAGCCAACCATCGGTATGAACATAATATCGTTGTGATGGCACTTCCCCTTCATTTAATGATAAATTTGTGATTTGTAGCCACCAAGGAATCACAAGATCCCAAAGTGAAAATTTCTTTACATTTGTAAATAATCCGTTTTTCAGATCTATTGTATTATACACTTGCTCATTATTTGCATAAACTAGAGATCCACTAACATTAGACTTACCCCCACTGCTTGTGCTTTGGCCAGTATCAAATAAAGGTGGTCTAAACAATATCAGCTGATTCCCATGAGAGTTTTGCTGCTCACGATGAAAATCCAAAAATCCCGGGTAATCATTTCTGATTGTTGTCCCCGTATGATGTATTTGTGTATCCGAATTCCAGCCACCTGCAGATATTGTTCGTGAGTATGTTGTTAACACTGGTTTGCTGAATACAGCCATTGACTCGTTTGTTACAAGAGTCCCCTCATCAGACTCGTCATCGTAAATATCAGGCAATATACCGCTATCATTATCTATTAACTCTACTTCATATAAATTCGAAAATTCCTGATTTACTACTGATGACCCATTTGTCATTCGCATGACTGTTGTATTCTCAGAATCATCATCCGGTCTTGAGGTAAATAAACTGTTCTGAGCATTACACAGAACAATCTTCATCTTATTATCGTGATATACACAAATATTTCCGAACGAGTCTATATACATTGGGTTATTACCCATTGTACCTGTTCCAGAACCCTGGCCAATAATTGTGTCAAATGATGGCTCTATTTTCCCACTTGACGCTTCTTCTCCACCATCCACTGAAGATGCTGTACCCGACAAAGGCGCTTGCCCCTTCAGGAATGATCCAAGATTCAACTGATTCTGTATCAAGGTCAAGTTGCTCTGCACATAAACAGGAATAAGCTTCTCTGTTACAACTACATCCTCTGATTCATAATCTGTCAACGCATGATGCCTATTATTCCAAACATCCAAATTGCTTTCTGCTGATCCGAATGTAGCTTCGCTATCTTTTATATAAAACACGTCGCCAAGATCTGCTGTCAGAAAATTATAAAGAGTGACCTGACCCTGCCCAGAACTATCGTACAAAACGCGATAACTAAGATTCTTCTTAATCGTATTCGCTACATCAGCGAACTTAACAGTATCAACCACCTGTGTACCAGGCTCAAATACGTCAACCCACGAAACGTTGCTTGATGCAGAATCTGGTACTGACGTAATTTCCAAATCCTGATTTATCATCTGCTGGAAGATTGAATGAGAAAGCACATCATTCAAATTATCCTCATACGGTGTTGCAAACTGTGAAATAATGAAGCTCCACATAATAGCTTCAAAATCTCCTACAGTTATCTGTTTCGTATTTATATGATCTACAACCCTACCTTTGCCATACAATGCGCTAGCAGCGTTTACGTTGATGATGTCGCCGCTGTTAGCTGCTATCTCATTCACAGATGGCGCAGCCTGTTTAGCAGACGAAGCTGCTTTCATATCCCCAATATTGTAAACATTTACCTTTTTTAGTCCAAGGCTGGAATTTGAACTCATTGAGCTATCATAAATAGAATAATCCCTGTACGGAAGGTCAGTGTTTGTACCATCCCACGTAGTCTGCGCATCCACATTGCTATCATATGTGTAAGCAAATACCTGCACAGTGTTCATAGCGGCCAAGATTAGCGCTAATGCACCTGCAAGAAATCTCTTCATACATCAATCCCCTTCCGCCTTGTTAGCCAGCCGCTAACAAAGATTAGCGAGTGTGGGAAACCACACCCGCTTTTCTTATCCAAAGAAATTCAAAATATAGGTCAACACAGTAATCACGATCTCTGCAACCTTCGATATAAAGGTAGACCACCAGCCACCGGTTACCAGAATCAAGAACACACCGCCACAAATAATCGTAGGCGTTCTCTTAATAATGTAGCTAACCACTTTATTTTTAGATCCTGCATGGTCTCCGCCACCAGATGTTGCCGCCCCTTGAACTGCATTTGCTGCTTCCTGTGAAACAAGCGGTAAGGTGAATCCGCCACCCTTCCCCTCTCCACGTTCCTGGAATGGAGTGAGAATCTTTCTGCTAAAGTCAACGCCTATGTACAGACAGTCTACACCGAACTGTAACAACAGCCCCCACATAAACAGCTGTGCAAGAACGCTGAACACAGTATTAATAATGTAGTAAATCCATCCCATCACAGGCGACAGAAAATTGTTGTCTGGGTCAAAATTATCCGTACCAAACAATTTATCGGCCGTATTTCCAACAGCAGTCCGACCAACCGCTCTATTGTAGTCACCGAGAACCCCATCGTATTTCTTCAAAAAGCTGTCGCTGGCATCCTCTTCAAGAGGTGTTAATGAGCCGTCCTCAGAATTCCACTGCGCAAACTTTTTAAACTCGGCTGCCCATCTTGTATATTTTGACTTAGACACGAATGTATTTGTTAGAGCGTAGTAAACCTCTAATTGTTTTGCCCACTGTGGGTCTTGCGATGGATCCTTTTCCAGCGTACCATCAGGTTTCAATGCTTGAGATTTCTCTATTTCGCCCACCATAAAATCCCAATCTGGCGGGAAATCCTTAACTTCTGCATCTGCAGCCATCTCAGCAATTTCCTCAATAGTCGTTGGGGCTGCAAATGCTACTACAGAAAATGATAGCGCCGCGACTAGTACAATCATAGTACATAATAATCGTTTTAACACATTCATAATATCAATCCTCTTAATTATTACATAAAATTAAAGAACATAACCAACTTGGCTATTACCCAAGTAATAGCATCATACCCATATCCCATAATAAACAGAACTCCAGCAACGCAGACCGCAAACGACTTACCCATAAACTTCGGTATTGTAGTGTCGTAAGCATCTAACTTATTAAAGGATAATTTTTGCAAAATACTGCGTGGGAAGAAAGCAGCTGTTCGCGTCATAACAAACAGCACAGAATAGAAGAACGAAAGCACAACCAGTATTTCGCCAACAACAAACAGTATCAGCTGTGTCAGGCTTCCCCACCAATTTACCCTCTTCTGCTCTGCAATTGCATCCGCAATATCATTATTAGATACTCCCTGCGGCGTATCAATCGTCTTATCACCGGTTAAATCAACCTTTATCTCAGGCCTATAATGCCTATCATCCATTTCGTCCACATTCCCAGGATCCCAAGGTTTTGACTCCTGGTTGCTATTAGATTCATTACTGTCTGTACCCCCAGGCTGTTCTGGTTGCTCCTGTTGCTCAACCCCGAGATGATCCTTCAAAAAATGATCCAAAGCCTTTGCCGCTTTTCTCAACTCAAGTATAACCCCTGCTCCAGTGATTCTTGAATATTTTGAATCGCATGTCTCCTTTTTATCTGCTAAACATACCTTATCAATAGCATCTACCAAACCAGCTTTACCACTTCCAGATAAAAACTGACTTTTAGTCAGCTCTGTTTTACCCATATCAGTACATATGTACATGACCTCTGCACCGTCTCCCAACAACCTTGATGCCTCTTCAACAACTCCTGCAAACCGCTCGTCATCACTTTCAACATTCTCCAAATTACTATAAAACTTCTGCAAATCACTATACAACCCAGACTCATTAACAATCTTCTGAACCGTAGATGCAATCAACTCAGTCACCCTATTATACTGAGCCATTGAATAGACGCCAGTTGGATTAAAGCTCCCCAACTTAACCAGTTGCTCTACCTCAGCCTTTGAACCCTTCGGCAATATGTCAATAAATGCCATTTTAGTTCTGCCATCTACTGAATACTCGCTATTACATATTGCTACAATCATGTTTTGAGCACTGATAAGCAACCTTTCTTTGTTAGTATCATTCGGTGAGATATTATTATACTGTCTGTTCAGCTTTAGAAACTCTATAACATCCCCAGCAGAATCTTGGTCAATATCCGATAAATCCCATACATATCGCAGCCATGTTAATTCATCAGAATAATCTGTTTCCCAATTACCATCAAGCACCTTTGCGAATCCAGCAATGTGATGTATATCACTTCTAAGCTGCGACATATAATTGATTTTACCTGCCCATCCATTCCTTGTCGTCAGCAGCCAACCTGGGGCTTTACCCACCGGCAGTCTACCTGGTACCTTCCTGTTCATCTTCTTACACACTTCGCAATGATCTGTATCGTGCCCAAGATCCTTACCAACCTCTAGCAATTGCTGAAAAATCGTAGGACTATCCAATCCGAAAAACTTATTCAATTCACTATTCTCGCTTGCCAAGCCTGATGATAGCATGATGACATCAAATTCATGATCACTACTAATTTTGGATAGATATGTTCCAGCAGATTGGTCTACTGTAAACTCTGTGCTCATATTGCGTAGATACTCATGTAGCTGCTCAAACCTTTGGAAAAAACTCTTATTCCGTATAGAAGTCCCCTCTATCCAAGAAAACCTACTTGTTGTTGGATCAAATCTCGGCATGTCCCCATTTTGAAAAAATCCAGCAATTTTCTCTAAATCCTGATACATACCTGTTAAAGAGTTATCTCCGCTTGATACAAGGAATTCTGTAAGTTCCAAAATGTCCTTCTCAAGACTTCCACTACTGCTAGCATCCGCTTGGACACCGTCTAAAAATATATTTCTAAAATATATATTACCTCCAAGTATACCAGCTAGTGTTTTGCGTTTGTCGCTGTCATCTTTTATAGAATCTAACCCATTACATAAGAAAAGCCAAAATTTATCCTTGGAATGCTCATCTATATGGCTGATGCCAGTCTCATCTTTTGCGCATTTTCCACACTTACCTAAAATTTCAAATCCGACTGACACATACTCATCTGTATTTCTCAGAAGTGACTCCCAAGGATCGTTCTCTTTAGACAGCCCACTTTCTGTATCCTGATAGTCCCCACTAATACTGACCGTGTTCTCAAACCATAAACCGCGCCCCTGCAGGTACTTAGCGAAAGTTCTAATTGAATCAAATTTTTCCTTTCCTCCAATAGTACCTTCTTCTGAAAGAATACTGGTAGACTCAGATAGATTAACAATCCCACCAGTGTTAGGGTCTGGCCAATTTAGTACATCTCCAATATACGCAAACGCATTGCCATCTGATAGAGAAAACACAGGCTTACCCCTGTATATCTCATCTCCATACACTCCGCCAAACTCATCAAAATTTTTTTGTTTCGGACCGAAACTGTCCTGCACAAGACAAGTCCCATAAACCGTTGAATCTAACGAACCAAGGTCATCCTTGATACTACCAGCTAATTCTGCAGCATTTGGTTCACCACTGAATGCATCTCTAATGGCTTCATTCAACGTTGCATCGAATTCTCCAGTCAGGCGGTAGTTAATCATAGACTCTGATAACTTTACTGCATCTCCATCAGGCAGCTTGCTAAATATATATTCTGAAAATGCCGCTAGACTGGCAACACTGTACTCATATTGCCTGGCAAACGTATACAGCAGTCTTTTCTTTATTTCCGCATACTCACCCTTTCCGCTTTCTCCGCGAACTACTATATCTAATGGTGACAAAGTCTGAAGCGGGTTATATCCGAACTCTCGTTTTATAAGCTCAACAACCCTTATCTCTGGTGCACCTAATTGCTCCGGACTTGCTGCCCACGATTTAACTGGTACACTAAGAAAAACAATAACTGCCACCATAAAGATGGCAGTCATCCTTCTCAATTTATTCACAAAACCAACTCCTCTTGCTCCAGCAAGTACACCCCCGGCGTGGCGCAAGGGATCAGCCTGCAGTCCATCGGCTCGACAACCGCCGTCATGTACTGAATTGCCTCATCTGTTACCTTAATCACAACAGAATCTATCTCTCTATCGCTATTCCGCATTCCATCAAGTACTTCCTCAATCTGATTTCTCAGGCTAGCAATCATGAAACTCTCATTAAACAAGGCCTCTCTGCGGAAATTAAGATCCTTGTTTCTTGCTCTCTTATCCTTGATTGCATACGCAATACCATCAAAAATCAGCTTGAGGCTCTTCACAGCGCCCATTACAAAGCTCTAATCCAATCACGTGCGTACTGAATGGCATTTACAAACGCATTAATGGCCATGCTAATCAGGTCCGGCAGTAATCCCGTAGCGATAGTGACAAGAATTACACCGCCAAGAACCGCGACCACAATGCTTTCCTTCAACCAGTACAGAATCTTACCGCTTTTGTTAGAAGGCATCGGATCAATAGTTGGAAGTGTTTGTCCTTCCTGAGCTGGCAGCCCCAGCAAAGCCGCGCAAGTATCACTATAAATCCAACCCAGCTTCATATTATTTAACCCTCTGCCAATTGGAGGCATAATCAAACAGCAAAAATCAATCAACAGCTTGAGCAATGTAAACGCGAAGTAAAGGCCGCACAAAGCCGAAGTTACCCAGGCTACACCATTTATTACAGGCGTAATCCAGGATGTATCCGCCTCAGCTGGCTTGAACTTATCCAACCCAAACAAATCAGTAGTATGGTCTTCTCCGTTAATGATATCTCCTACCTGTTCCGGCAGCTCAAATCCATTGTCCCCTGTTTCCGCACTTCCGCTATTACTCGGGACATAAATCACTTCATCATCGTCATCCTCGATAGGGATCGTAATTCCCTCATCTGCAAAAGCCACTACGCCAAACATCAATGACATAATGACCGCAAGCATTAAACAAACTAACTTTTTCATATGCCCTCCTGAACGCTCTTAATTTTTAAGTTAACCGCTTTATCAATAGTACCCGTATCGCTCGATACCGAAACTATTTGGTAAGTGATCTTTGCTATATCTCCGTTGTCAACCATGTTATAAACTGACGAGGTTACAGGGATTCTCACACTTTGAGCGAAATTGTCAGGCGTACCCTCAAAGAACAGCAATAAGCTGCCGTTCTCCAGCTCAGCATACTTGGATATTTTCATTGTATCTGTGTAGGTTGTTTCAGAAGCTGTTATCTCTCCCTGAGAAAATCTTGTGTATGGCAAGGCCGCGATAGCCTCTTTGTCCTTCTTTAATCCACTTACCATACTGATAATCATGAAAATAGCAAATAAAGCCGCCAATCCCGCAACTACGAAAATCTTAACACGTCTCGCTGAATCCTCTCCGATCTCAGTGGTAATCCTCTCTTTTTCAGCTCTGCAGAACTCCAGATCGCTCTGCTCGGCCTCTTCCTCTTCCGCCTGCTCTGTCACCGGCTCCGCTTCCTCAACTGTGCCCTGCACTTCCTCTAAATCATCGAGAACTCCGGCCTCTTCAATTCCGCCTGTCTCCTCTGTTTCGTCATCTATTCCCTGTTCTTCGGCCAGTTTATGCAGATCCAATCTTCGCCTAAGCCCTCTTGACTTCACAAGACTAAAATCATCACCCAAAGCACTCACCTCAAATTCTATTCAGAGCGTTTACAACCTGTGCCCACTCTCTGTCCATCCCATTACTGCTTATCTCAGAAAACACTGGAACAGATCTTGTATTCCATCCGATCGACGGCAATGTACCGCACACCCTTCTATGGGTTATTTTACTAACCTCAATCGGATTTACTGTTATCCTGTAATCAGTAAGCACAAGTTCGCAGTTGCACGGCAGTCTTTCGCAAATCATCTGTCCATCTACGACAGACCGCTTCGTGCCACATCCATACGTCACAATGACAGAGTGCCCTGCTCTCAGCAAATCAATCTTGTACTTCTGCAAGTCCTTCAGGCTTCCGACGTCAATAATAACAACATCAAAAATATGCTTCAAATTATCTACCAATAGATTAAAGTTCGCCTGCATAAGCAGCCTTTTCACCTGATGCGGATAAGTATCGTTACCTCTAATAAAACTAAATGTATCCCCGCACTGGCTTGAAACCTGATTTGTAAACACCGGGAGATTCCCTATGTACTCAGACGCGCTTATTTTAAGCACATTCTCTATTCCACAGCTGTCTCCAAAACTAAGCCCAGCTTCCTCATAAATCCTTCTTGATAGTGTCGCTGACGATATATCCAGATCAATCAGGATTACCTTCGTTAATCCAACACGTGAGCACTCGCAGGCATAATTGTAAGCTACCAAATAAGAATCGCTTCGTCCACCAGCACTTCCAAATACATAGCATCTTCCGCTGTACCCTCGTGTCCTGTTTACCACAAACCGGCTTTCGACACTTACCGGCCTACTTTCCAACAGTGCTGAAGGTACTACTGGAACGAACGTATCTCCAGCCGAAATGCTTCTGTTTTCCTTCTTGAACCTTGTAATTACTTGGCTTATCTCTTTTGCTTGCTTCGGAATCTTCTTTCTCTTTGCTGGCACTATATCTTCCAGATCCTCTTCGTCTCCGAAATCGTCTTCTATTGTAAGAGACTCATCGCTTTCGTCGAATGTGATGATAGAAGGTGTAGCCACTAACGACTTCCCGGAAGAATCAAAGGCAGCTTCTTGCTGTGAAACAGAGTAATCATCGGTATCCTCTGCTATCTGCGCTTCTTCCTTTATATCTAAAATGTCCAGATCAAGCTCATCTTCAGTGAAATCAACAGGCACTTCATCTATTTGCAGCTCAGCGTGGACAATGTTTGACTCGCTCTGGCTAGACTCTTCGCTTTCCTCAGCTATCTCGTCAACAAACTCTGGCTGCTCTTCGTCCTCTGTAACCTCAGCCTTAATCACTTCAGCCTTCTCCAGTATTTGTTCCTCTTCAGGCTCAGCACCCTCCATCTGCATTGGTACTTCCTCAGCCTCAGCAGCCACCCTCTGAATTGGTTCTTCCTTAGCCTCCTCAGTCTCCCGCACTGGTTCCTCTCCAACCTCTTCCAAAACATACTTGTCGTCTTCTGCTTGTGGCTGAATAACTACAATATCAGGCTCGTCGTCAATAACCTCTACTTGCGATTCCTTCTCAACGGCAATCTCCTCTATACGCTCCTCGTTTCCAATGATGGCCTCTGCCTCATCTTCCTCAAGCGCAATGTCTACTGGCGCCGAAATTATATCGTCAGCAAACTCGAACAGTTCCTCATCGCTCAAATCACCATAATCCGGCGTTTCTTCTTTTGGCAACCAGATCACAGAGAACGCTTCTTCAATCTCCTCAGTTGTCATTGGTTCCTCATCATCCACTATAGGTGATTGCTGCTCTCGCTGAGGTTCCTCTCCAACCAGCTCGGAAATAGATGAGACAACTCTTACTCCTTCTAATTCCTGCTTTTCCGGCCCAGAAAGTTCTCCGATAAATACAAACTTGGACCTATCAATATTCTGATAGGTCCGAAAAATCTTTACCTGATCTGTCCAATGCTCATCAGCCACAGTTGATACGAATTGTGATGGTAGATTACAAATCTGCACAGAGACTGCTCTTTTTGCCAGTTCCTGTATAAACTTCGAATTTCTAAGACAAACTGCCACCCTCATGTTCCCACTCCTCTACCGCATTGATCCGTGCCAAAATTATTGACTGTAGAGAGAACAGGATTCTAGCATCCCCAAAATGACTTCCAAGGTTTGCGGTAAGCTTATTATCCATAGTAGACACCAATACTCTCGGATTTTCAGCAATGTGAATAAATCTGTACTTCTTGCAAACTGCTTTCGGGAATACATTCGTAAGCACTTTCATCTCCATCAGCCGTTTATAAGACAAGAAGTCTGTATGGTAAACCCTGCGCATGGCATTGAGTACATCCGACTCTTTTGCTGCCCTTGTAAGTATTGCGAAGTCCTCCAGAGACATTCTTATGCCCTTCTCCACTGCTGTGCTCTCCTGCACCCACACCAATTTACTGTAAGTTGCCTTGCTGATAACACCCGTATCAATCAGGCACTCCATAGGTGTTGTATAAACCTTGAAGTCAAACATGCTTGTATCCATCTCAATCAGCATATCATCAAGACTTCTGTCCTCTTGAATAAGGCCCTCAGTACTTAGTCTCTCTGTAATAACCAGCTTTGGTTTATTGTCACTTGCAAATACTGACTTTATTGCCTCTGTAGCCCAAGTCCAATTGCCGCTTGACGTCTTTCTCGTTAACTCAGTTGGAGCCTCAACAACAGGCACAGGCGCTGTATCAACTGATTTCTTAATAGAAGTCTGCTTCTTTTTCTTTAGATTAATATTGCCAACCTGTAGCGCCGGTTCCACAGCATGGCTGTTGCCTTTGCGGTCCTTAGAGTATCCAGAAACCAATCCAAACATAACCCTGTACCTATCCGCGCCAAACACGCCACCAAGGCTAGCCCTATCCAACTGTCTATTAGTATCAATTCTCCCATATCCATCACCAAAGAATGCACCAAACTCACTTATTACGATCTTATGTGATTTTTCAATATATTCAACATAATTATCAACTATATCTTGGTCAAAACTAACAACCTCAACATTATATTTAGCACTTTCAAGACCTTTCGCCAGTTTAGCAATACGTTGGTCAAACGAATCCAGCGCAAACACAACCGATGTAGAATTTCCCAATTGCTCCAATGCCCTTTTCAGGCTGCCGAAATCAGTTACCTCTACTGTATCTTTTGGGAGTCCCATACTACACTCTACATCAATGGTGTCATACCCCGCACAATATAAAACTGTATGCATGCTTCCACCTTAGTTCATAAATGTATATCTTGTACTGTATTCAATCCACGGCAAACCAATTGACCAATACGTCTGGCTGGCTCCGCCAGGGAACTGCACCGTGTATGTCCTTCCCCATGAATTAGGTTTTGCCAAAAGCTGATTATCGTCATCAGGATCCTGCACGCCACCAATTAC
>ERZ1643251.3058-NODE-3058-length-16022-cov-7.303814_pt1 | contig 16022 bp, 21 predicted proteins | sample MGYA00579261_ERZ1643251 | MGnify/ENA primary metagenome ERZ1643251 (study PRJEB29033, sample SAMEA4952267) | chicken gut metagenome | biome: Broiler Chicken; feature: Gastrointestinal Tract; material: Caecum | place: Ireland | collected 2018 | study: Broiler...
TGTTTCTTATCAAAGAAGAATTTTTCCCATAGACACAGAAAATTTTACGCCCTCAGATGACACAATATGTACTCCCCGGAGGGCTTCCGGGGAGTTTTTTTTGATATAAATATTTATCATGAATAAAATCTTCCTATATTTAGCCCTTTTTATTTTTTATAACAAATTTTTTCACCTCAAACAATATTGCATTACTTGTCCGTTCTGCTAGTTGTTGTTCTTCTAAAAACTTTTGAGTCTCTTTTTCATCCTCAAAGTCCCTATGTTTTAACAGTGTTTCTGTGACATCTAAATTATCTTTTATTTTTTTAATAAGGCTTCCAATATCTTCATACTTGTTTCTTTCATCTTCAATTTCAAGGATAAGCTGAAGTTCTAAAACTTTTCTATTATATTCCAGTAAATCTGAGAAATATTGTCCTTTATTCCCTTTTACTAATGAAGATATAATTTTTTTAGGATACATATCTAAATAAGTAGCTTCATTTATAATTTTATGAAAAAATTCTAACTTTTCTTGTTGTTCTCTTTCCTGTCGATTTGATACTATAGTCTTCCAAAGAACTATTAACGTAATTGCTCCACCAATAATGGCTCCTAAGTATGAGCCCCAAAATCCTATCCAGTCATTGCTTCCTTCTATTTTAGGCCACGGTATCCAATATGAAGACACACAAAACGCCACCACCATAGGGCTTATTGGCCAAAGTCCGCCGGCGTCTCTGTCACCTGGTTCATGACATAATCAATTTCCTGGAGTTCTTTACGGTGCATTGCCGCCGTCTGCCAGTCATTTATTGCTCCGGATATAGATCGGTGTGTCCCCGGTTCGCCACAGCCCAGGTATTTCAATATCATCTTTTCTTCGTCATCTGTAATCCAGAAGGGCTGTCCATACCTTCCGCATTTTATCCTCCCTCCTTAATCAGCGTGTAATAGATAAATTCGTAGCCGTCCGCCGTAAATCCTTCCCTAAGACTGTCTTTATCCAGATACCAGCCTGGGGGAATTTTTATTTCCCGGGAAAACCTATTCCCCTTCATTGGCTGTTTTTTCGGCACAGGGCGAATCAAGTTCTTGCTGGGATTGTAAGATTTTTTCTGAAGCTGTTCGTCTGTATCTCTGGTCTTTTGAAAGTACTTGATGAAGTATTCCGCCAGCCTTCGATATTGCCCATTTCTCTCCATTGGCTTTAACGTTGTATATCCATATGGCCATACATCCCTTATCTTTCTGGCGTCAATAGGGCTGAGTACCATATGTATATGGGCAGCTCCTCTTGTTCCCACTTCTGCGGTCCAGATGTACTTTAGAATCCGTTTTTCCTTTTTGTATACTTTTCTAAGATCCCGCAGGAGTTTCTGTTCCTGCTTATGCAAAAGCTTCGCATCCTGCGGTCTGTCTTCCTTTCGGTAGCTGAAGGTCACATACCAGCACTCTCCATTAAAATTTGCGTTCAACAGCCTTGTCAGTCTTTTTACCAAGTGCCTGTCGTTGATTTTTCTTTGCTGCTCCGTTGTGGGGTTTACCCGGGGCCTTCTCTTTTGTCCCTTTGGCTGCAGCCAATATGTATAAAACTTGGCAATCTCCTTTGTCTTCCCTGCCTTGCATATCATCTTCATGTACGGCATATTCTGTCCTCCTGGTTGAAACAGTAATAAACTTAGCAAGTCTAAAACGGGCATTCGCCCGTTGTTTTTTTTCGGCCATATATGCTATACTTGTCCTGTGATGAGTAGCCTATATGGCTTGCCCGGAGGTTTCGGCCTCCGGGCTTCTATTTTTGTATGAATGGTATTTCAAGGTTTCCGCTCCTGTCCCGCCGGCGGCATCCCATAAAGTGTTCCTTTCCTCCATGGGAGCCGTAGAACTGATCTATGGTGTGAAAGCTCTCCAGCGACAGAGAAGTGATTCCATATCGTGCTTTTATTTCCTCAATCTTGTGAAATACAGGAATTAAATCTTTGCTTAAATCGGCAAATTCTCCCATTGCATTTTCTCCTTACTCGCCTTATAATAAAGGCGTGCTAAACTATTTAACGTCCGTTTGGGTGCCAGCCCGGCGGACCTCTTCTTTTTTCAATGCTTCTTTGTAATCACATACCGCCATGAAGGCTTTAACGCAGAGTTCCATGGTTTTGTTTCGTGGTAGATTACGATTTTTAATATATTCGCTGCATTCATCACGCAGCATTTCCTCCATTTTGAATACTGTTTTGCTTTTCACACTTTTTTCGCCTCCTCTCTTCCCAGTCCCGGGCAACTTCTATCAACCACAGTATTGCGCCAAATATAATTGTTACTCCTAAAATCTGCGTGAATATTCCGTCCTCCGGCGGGATGCGAAATACTGTGTTGAACGCCAGGGCTGTCAATAATGCTGCCTCCGTGATGCTTGTCCTATGCAATGCTTGTCCCTCCTTTCCCGCCTCAGGCGGTCTTTTTCTTAAGCTTAGTTTCAAATCCAACCGCCCTTCCGGCCCGGCAGATTGTCTCGGCTACAATTTTTGCCACCATTTCTTCCGGGAGCTGGTCTTGATTTACCCATTTTCCATTTACTTTAATTTCGCTGATTATTTGCATTGAATCACCTCTGTTTTAGGGTATGTAATGTACGTTGTCCAGGTTCATATCTAAACACAATATGTTCCTGGAAGTTTTCTGCACTCTGCATTTACACGGGGTTGTGACCGCCCTTGCCTGCATTACAGGCGGAGCTTATGCTCCGCTATCCTATTTTTCAGTTGAATCTGTAACTACTGTGTCTGCTCCCTGGACAGTTACCCAGCCATGTTCCTTCCGGGCTTCAGCTTCTGTCATTTTAATAAGTTCGTCTGTAATAGATGCAGCCTTAATCCGGTTCGCTTCAGCTTCAGCCTCTGCATTTGTAATTGTAACCGCCTTATCCGCTTCCGCTTTTGCTTTGTCGGCTTCTCCCTGAGCAATAGCGGTCTGCTTATCCAGTTCCGCTTTCTCTGCGTCCTGCTTTGCCTGTTCTTTTGCCTGTACCTTGGTCTGAAGCTCCTCATCAAGCTGCACATCTATGATCAGAGCGGAGGAAACTTCCATTCCATACTCTTCTCCTAATTTTGCGTTCAAATATTCAGTAATGGCCTGTCCGACCTCTGCTCGTTTGTCTGAGTAGATGTCCATGACAGAAAACTGTGGCGTGACTTCTTTTATGTATGCAAGTATGGAATTTTTCACCTTAGATTCCACGATCTGGTTTCCGTCCATGCCGTTAAATTTTTCATATACGCTGGTCACTTTTTCCGGTATGAAATTATAGTTGACAGTCATATTCATCTTTACCATTCCGCCATCTGCTGGAGCGTCAACATGAGTATCTTTTTCCAGTTTCTTTTCATTGAAATCTGCTGCATTGTTGCTGAGCACAAGCTGCTGCTGCGATACTGGAAAATTTTCCACACGGTTAAACGGTCCTACAAAATGAATCCCTGGACCAAGAGTTTTTTCCTGTACTCCGTTTTGGACTGACCAGACTACCCCAACTTCTCCCTGATCTACGCTTGTCAACGACATAGCTATATAGATCCCTCCAGCGATAGCAGCTATTCCGATAATGATTCCAGCTATTATTGAAGATTTCTTACTCATTCTTATTCTCCTTTACTTTCTTCTTCATTTTTTTGTAAGCTTCCTTTTCCACATCAAAAGCGTTTTCTCTTCTTTTGATGGATATAAATGCCTTATTCCATATCCACCATACTGCTATCCCGGCTATGGCTAGTGTAAGGACGGCAGCTACGAATACAAGAAACCTCATGTTTTCACCTCCTGCTTCTCTTAATATTGTAATTACATGTAATGTGCCACTTTTTGTCTCATTTCGTGACAATTTAAATAAAAAAATTTCTTGTACGCTTCTTTTATAATATTTTGCCAATTTAATTTTTATAGAATCTCTGGGCACTCGTTTTTCAGTTTCATACATTCCAAGTGTAGATGTAGCTATTCCGATATCTTTCGCTACCTCTTCCTGAGTTTTATCTCCTCTTAACTCAGTAAGTTTTTTCCCGAATCCTTCCATTTGCTCCTCCTTTCTTTTGTCACTTTTTGTGACTAGCCATAATATATCACTCATCTCTCATATTGTCAATATCTTTCTTCACATTATGTGACACTTTTCATTTACTTTTACCACGTTTTGTGATAATATGTATATAAGGAGGTTTCAAATATGGGCGATTTCAGTAAAATATTTAAAGCTTTACGACAGTCTAGCGGATACACGCAACAAGAGTTTGCGGATAAAATAGGTATTTCACGAAGCACTATAGGTATGTACGAAACAGGCGCTCGGGAACCCGATTTTGAGACATTAGAAGCTATAGCTGATTTTTTTAATGTAGATATTGATTATTTATTAGGAAGAACTAACAAGACAACCGTACTACCCGAATCTTCCTACTATTTTAATGATGAAGCTAGAGAAATGGCAGAATTCATGTTTAAACATCCAGAATACAAAGTATTATTTGATGCTTCACGGAAAGTAAAAAAAGAAGATATCGAATTTGTTAAAGAAATGATTGACCGTGTAAGGGGTGATTCCAATGACACCGGTTGTTAATGTATCATTAGCCGACCTACCATGTTCTATAAAAGCATATACCGTGGTTTCACCGGATGGTACATACAATATAATTTTAAGTTCCAGGCATACCCACTATCAACATTTATTATCTTACCATCATGAAATGAGCCATATAGAAAATGGCGATTATGATAAGCAGTGCAGCGCTGATTTAGTTAAATTTTTTGCACACGGCTAAACCATTTTAATACACAACCAATTATATAGGGAAGGAATTTTATGAAAAAGAAATTTTTAATTCTCTTATTGATCCTATGTTTTTCTGCCTCAACAATAGCATGCAACTTCCACGAGTTTGCTCAAAAAGGAGACTATTCTCAATCTAATCTCGACCAAGGGGCATCCAATGAAAGAGAAGGCCCCAACCAAACATCAAATACGGTTTTTCAAAGCAATGCATCTGTTTCGCTAGTGGCTAATATCACATCGCCCAAAGTCGGGGATGCCAAAATGTTCTGTAATAAAATAGCTGCTGGTTCGGACGGTGAGCTTGTTCTTTTTAATACCGATGGAACTGTATATAAAAAATTTTCTAATATTCCTGTAAACTGGCTATACCCATCTGAGGACGATATGATTATTGTCAGTGGTAGTTTTAACCATCAAATTCTTCTCACAGAATTTGATGACGATTTTGAAATTAAGAATAGTAAGGTGTTGTTTGATAATACCAACCTTCTTATCGATCCTACCATAACAAAATATAACGATATATGGATATTAACATATATTGAAATCAATGGAACTGTAAATAATTCAAATCCAGATGCTGAAAATGGATTGTACACAGTACATTGTTATACATCGTCGGATCTTTCAGAATGGACACTTGTTTCTGATATTATCTCTTGTAAAAATAATATAGAAGATGGTGATTTAGTTATTAACAATGACATTTTCTATTATATTTTCGAAAAAGAGTCTTATGACAAGGGTCCTTCCTCTTTAGAAGTAATTTCCTCTAAAGATCATGGCGTAACCTGGGAAAACAAAAAAACAATTATTTCAAATGATTCCGATAATGAACTTGCTTCTGTATTTCCAACTTCTTCAGGATATAGTTTATACTATAGCAGTGATGTACAAAATCCCGGAAAAAGTTATGACGGAGCATCTGTTTATTGTGCAAATCTAAAAAATGATTTTTCTATGGAGAATACATATGAGATTCCGCTTGATGAAACTAATGGGATCCTTTTATATGATGTTGTAAGAAAAGATAGGGACTGCTATTTTCTCTATTCTCAAAATTATATAACAAAAAACAATTTATTGCTTAAGAAAATTTCTTTAAAGTAATCCATATTTCGCCATTTTACAAAAGAGGGGGGAATCTCTTATGGGATTAAGGTTTAAAAAAAGTATCAAAATTGCTCCTGGGGTAAAGCTAAATCTAAATAAGAAAAGTACAAGTGTTACTTTTGGCGGAAAAGGGTTTCATCACACTATAAGTTCAACTGGAAAGAAAACCACAACCGTCGGTGTACCCGGTACGGGAATAAGTTATACGGAAACTTCTTCCAAAAGAAAAGCTTCCACTCCACCGCCGCTTCCTCCAGAAGGCACTTCTGGGTTCAATGCTTTGCCAGAGGATCCTAACAACAGGAAACAACGTGGCTGCCTATTTTATTTACTTGCTCTTTTGGCTATTTGTTTTGCCATTGTGTTATATCCCCTTGTATGGATACCGGCTATTGGATTTTTAGTATACTTTCTCATCAGAAAAGATCTGTACGGCACCAAGAGGCGGAATATAGCAATTTCAGGCGCAGTATTTATAACTTCTTTAATTGTTTTTGCTTTGTTTCCGTCATCTTCTGATTCCCCCGAAAGCATATATGCCGATTGGGGAAAAGATACCTTTGATGTGTCAGAAACAACAGAGGTAAAAATAACAACTTCTCTTTCAGATGCCGATATTACTTCTCTTGAACTCTCTTCGAATGAGATTGCAGAGCTTGATTATACTGATGGCAAAGCGGTTATTACATTTAAGGAGCCCGGAGAGGCTGCATTATTCTTTACTACTAACCATGATATAGATAGCAACACGGTAAAAATCTCTGTAACTGACAAAGTGGCTGAAGAGGCAAAAGCCAAAACAGAAGAGGAAGCAAGGATTAAAGCTGAACAGGAAGCTCAGGCCAAAGCGGAAGAAGAGGCAAGAATTAAAAATTTGTCAAACATGAAAACTACCCCGGTGCGCCAGCACCAGGAAGGATGTATATAATGGAACTAAACATTGAAGATTTAAAAAAGATCTGTACTATAGAAAATCTTGAAATCACTCTCCATGCAGCCAAACGCTTGGAGCAGCGTGGTATAAAAACTTCCGATATCATAAATTGTATAAAAAGCGGCACAATAATAGAGCAATATCCTACAGACTATCCGTATCCAAGCTGTCTTATTTTAGGAATGGCCGTTTCAAATCATTTTCTACATGTAGTCGTTGGAAGTGATTTAAGAACCCTTTGGATTGTAACTGCTTATTATCCAGATCCCGCAAAATGGGAATCTGATTTCCGGAGAAGAAAGGAGTAATTGATATGACTTGTTTTTTATGCAAAGGTGATGTAGAAAAATCCACAACCACTTATATGACGGAATATAACGGCTGCTACATCATTATCAAAAATGTACCTTGTACAAAGTGTACTCAGTGTGGTGAAGAATTCCTAAACGGGGTTACTCTTCAGAAAATTGAAAAAATCCTGGAGGGTCTTAAATCCATGCTGACAGAATTTGCCGTTGTTGACTATAATAAAGCCGCATAATACAATAAAAACCGCCCCTGCGCCAACAGGAACGGCTTTACATACATATCCGAAGATATGCGCTTACTTTGGACGGTAATATTGTATCATCTTCGGGGCAGTCATGCAAGCGGAACAAAAGTTCGCTGGCTGTTATTTTTGTACCTATTTTTACATAGTTTCAAAAGAGGAGATGATAAACATGGCAGAACTCCAAGACAACTACACGGACGGCGCCCTGTATATCCGTGTCAGCACAGACAAACAGGAGGAACTCTCTCCTGACGCCCAGAAGAGGCTACTGCTGGATTATGCCAGGAAACATAAAATTCTAGTAAAGGAGGAGCATATCTTCATAGAAAACGGCATATCCGGGAGAAACGCCAGGAAACGTCCGGAGTTTCTAAGAATGATATCCATGGCAAAATCAAAGCCCGTTCCCTTCCAGACTATCTTGGTGTGGAAGTTCAGCCGTTTTGCCCGGAACCAGGAGGAATCCATTGTCTACAAATCCATGCTTAAGAAACAGTGCGGCATTGAAGTGGTAAGCACCTCAGAGCCCCTCATAGAAGGTCCCTTTGGCAGCCTGATTGAAAGGATTATAGAATGGATGGACGAATATTACTCTATCAACCTATCTGGGGAAACTTCCCGGGGAATGACGGAAAAAGCCCTGCGAGGCGGCTATCAATCTTCACCGCCTCTGGGATACAAAGCTGTTGGCGGCGGAGCTCCTTTTTTGATAATTCCTGAGGAGGCCCGGGTGGTCTCCTATATCTTTGAGCAGTACTGTCATTATCACAGGGAGCCCACAGCCATAGCCAGACAAATCAACGATATGGGGATTCACACCAAAAGAGGCGGCCAGTTTGAACGCCGTAATATCATGTATATTCTCCAGAATAAGTTTTATATAGGGGAATTGGAGTGGAACGGGATTTCTTCCCGGGGCCAGCATGAAACCTTCATTTCCCCGGAAATGTTCCAGGAGGCCCAAAGGCGCATTACTAACACTTATTCTCCCAAGAAGCGCCGCAGCGTATCCACCTGCAGGCACTGGCTGTCCGGTCTGGTAAAGTGCTCTATCTGCGGAGCCTCCCTTTCCTATAACACCGGGAAATACCCCTATTTCGTCTGTCATCGGTACGCTAAGGGATTTCACAAGGGAAGCTCAGCAATCGGCGAAAAGCGGCTGATACGCAGTGTAGAGGAGTATCTGAATAAGCTGCTGAAGGGCCAGGATTTTACTCTTTCTTACATAGAACGTGATGCTCCAGAGATTACCGCCCAGGGCCAGTGTAAAAAGGAGCTGGAGAGCCTGGCCATCCGGGAGAAGCGCATTAAGATGGCCTATGAAACTGGTGTGGATACCTTGGAGGAATACAAAGAGAATAAGGAACGGCTCCTGCAGGAAAGGGAACGCCTTGAAAAACAATTCGCTCAGCTCCAGGAAGCTCCTGCCGCCCCGGACGCAAAGGAAGGTTTTCTCAAAAAGGTGCAGACCGTATATGATATCATTGAAAATCCTGAGATAGGAAATGAAACAAAAGGTGTCTTCATCCGCTCTGTAATAGAGGAAATCATCTATGATAAGGAGCAAGATACCTTGACTTTCCATCTCTACAGTCCCCGAAACCCCGCATAAATACTGGGGTTTCAGGCTTCCCATAGGTTACTGATGTAAGGGGGCCCTGACGGCGAGATGGGTGCCTCTATGCGTTATCTGTCCCAGCGTTACACCATGCCCAACCGTATTGCCATGGGAACCCTAAATGACATTGCCACTGAAGAGCTTGGCCATCTGGAAATGGTATCTACCATTGTCCATCAGCTGACCAGAAATCTTTCTATGGAAGAAATCGAGAAATCCGGTTTTGCCGACTACTATGTGGACCACACCGTAGGAATCTGGCCCCAGGCGGCAGGCGGAATTCCTTTTAACGCCTGTGAATTCCAGTCCAAGGGAGATCCTATCACTGATCTTTTTGAAGATATGGCCGCAGAGCAGAAAGCCCGGACTACCTATGACAACATTCTCCGGCTGGTGGATGACCCCGATGTGCTAGACCCTATCCGTTTCCTCCGTGCCAGAGAAATCGTTCATTTCCAGCGATTCGGGGAAGTCCTCCGTTCTGTCCAGGAAAATCTGGACTCAAGAAACTTTTACGCTTTTAATCCAAGTTTTGATATGCCCTGCAAGGCAAGCTGCAAAGACTTCACTTCCAGGAATTAAAAAGTAAAATCCCTCTGCACACAGATTTTCACTCTGTTCCATATGCAGAGGGATTTCTTCAAAACTTTTGTTCTTACATCGGGAATACTGCTCAGCCGCAGTTTCCGCCGCCGCATCCTTCTCCCTGGCTGTGATGATGGCCGCATCCTTCTCCCTGGCCGTGGTGGTGTCCGCAGCTTTCCCCGTCCTCATGATGATGGTGGCTGCAAGTAGTATCAGGGTCATAGCTCAAGCTGCCTTTTAAGAAAGCTTCTGCCTGCACATCTGCGTCTCCGCAGGCTCCGGGATACAGACGGATACCAGCCTCTGCGAGAGCGTTTCTGGCTCCTCCGCCGATTCCGCCGCAGATAAGCACCTCCACTCCCAGATCTTTTAAGAATCCTGCCAGTGCCCCATGGCCCTTTCCCGCAGTATCCACGATTTCTGCGGAACGGATTTTTCCTTCTTCTATATCATAGATTTTAAATTGTTCCGTGTGTCCAAAGTGCTGAAATACCTGCCCGTCTTCATAAGTAACTGCTATTTTCATCTTATAAACACCTCTTTCTCCCCTGCCGGCTTTCTCTTTATCCTGCTGCTCCAAACAGTAATTGCCTCCGCAGATACGAAGAGCTGCTCCTTCAATAAGAAATCTGGCGATTTTCTTTCTGGCTTCTGTATACATAGCCTGAACAGTGGCCCGCCCTACTTCCATTTCCAGAGCACAGGCCTCCTGAGTCAGTCCCTGATAATCAATGAGCCGCAGCGTTTCATATTCTTCCACAGTCATCAGGATTTCATGGACGCTGCCCTTTCCTTTTTCAGGATAAAATCTGTCACATAAAGGCAGCTTTTTCACTCTTTTGGGTTTATTTGGTCTCGGCATAGGGGCTCCTTTCTTATATTATTGGTATATGTTTATTATAAGATGATTATTAGTATATGTCAATAATTAATGATTGGCATTTTTTAATATTTCCAGCACATCTTTTTCATGAAGTTCTTTAAATTTCGCCACTGTGAAAGTATCATTTCCCGTTGCCCTTCTAGCCATGTCTTCCAGCTCTCCCTCGGGTCTTACGCCAATCTCCAGTTCTCCAATAGAAACCGGCATGTGAATGGAGCGGAAATAATCTACCGTTGCCTGGATTCCCTGGCAGGCAGCTTTTACAGGATCTTCTTCCCGGATGTCCCATACAGTCCTGGCATACTTTGCAAAGCGTTCCGGCTCTTCCATATAGACATACCTGGCCCATGCCTCCCAGACAGCAGAAAGACTGGCACCATGGGCCACATCATATTTCGCGCTTAATTCATGACCAATCTTGTGAGGCGCAAAGTCCTTTTCTGCACCCAGTCCTGTAATGCCGTTGTGAGAAAGACTGCCGCACCACATCAGTTCGCTCATAGCCTGGTAGTCCTCCTGGTTTTCGAAGGCTTTTTTTCCATTTCTGATCACTGTACGCAGTAATCCCTGAGCAATTTCATCGGTCATTTCATTTCCCTTGCTGTGGGTAAAATATCTGTCCAGGGTGTGCATCATAATATCTACAATGCCGCAGGTAACCTGATATTTCGGCAGGGTATAAGTAAGCTCCGGATTCATAACTGCAAATTTTACCCGGTTAAACTCTGTACTCAGACCTTTTTTCCTTCCAATCTTCTCATTGGTCAGCACTGCAGAATCACTCATTTCGCTTCCAGCAGCCGAAATGGTAAGCACTACGCCTACGGGAAGGCTCTTTTTTAGCTCCACCTTTTCTGTCCAGATATCCCAGAGGTCCAGATCAGGATTGGCCGTTCCATGTGCAATGCCTTTTGCCGTGTCAATGGCGCTGCCTCCTCCTACTGCCAGGATAAAGTCTGCCTGGATTTTCAATGCCTTTTTAACGCCTTCTTCTGCCAGAGAAAGTCTGGGATTTGGCTGTACCCCTCCCAGTTCCTCCCAGAATATATTTTCATCATCCAGTTCTTTTTGGATTCTTTCCAGAAGTCCGCTTCTTCTGGCGCTGCCTCCCCCATATACAAGGAGTACTCTGGTGCCTCCCCACTTTTTCACAGCTTTACCAGTCTGTGCCTCCGCCCCTTTTCCAAATATGATTTCTGTAGGCGCATAGTATTCAAAACTCTGCATGATCTTCCTCCTCCATCTATTTTATCTACCATCGATTATAGAATATATTTTTCCATTCTGCCATACTGCTGATTATTTTTCGAAATTTTTACCATAATTTTTCTGAATCTATGATACAATAGCAGAAAGAAGAAATTTCTTTATGTATTTTAAAGATGAATATCAGGAGGTGCCGATATGGAATATCGCAAAATGGAAAAATTAGGGGTTTCTACCTCTCTTCTGGGATTTGGCTGCATGCGATTCCCCTTAAATCCAGATGGCTCAATCTGTGAAGAAGAAGCCGAAAAAATGCTGGATACCGCTATTAAGGCAGGGGTAAATTACATAGACACTGCCTACCCTTACCACAACGGAGACAGTGAACCTTTCGTTGGCAGAGTCTTAAAAAAGTATGATCGGAGCAGTTTCTTTTTAGCCACCAAACTTCCTATGTGGGATATTCATTCCATAGATGATGTTAAGAGGATTTTCCAGGAGCAGCTGAACCGTCTCCAGACAGATTACATGGATTTTTATCTTCTTCACTGTCTGGACAAGGAAAAATGGGAAAAAACACTGAATCTGGATGTTATATCTTATATGGAAGAAATGAAAAAACAGGGAAAGATCCGCTTCTTCGGTTTTTCTTTCCATGACGATTTTGAAACCTTTAAAACTATCCTTACCTACAGAGACTGGGACTTCTGTCAGATCCAGTACAATTATGCGGATACTGACATCCAGGCCGGAGACAAGGGTTATGACCTTGCTGAAGAGCTTGGAATTCCCATGGTGATCATGGAGCCTGTAAAAGGCGGTTCTCTGGCCTCTCTTCCCAAAGAGGTCGTCGCTCCCTTTGCAGACTATAATCCGGAAGCCAGCACAGCCTCCTGGGCTCTCCGCTGGGTGGCAAGCAAACCCAACGTAAAAGTAGTTTTAAGTGGTATGTCCACTCCGGAACAGGTAGAAGACAACCTTCGGACATTTCACCCCTTCCGCCCTCTTTCCCTCAAAGAGAAAGAGCTGGTATCAGAAGTTTCCAGACGTATAAAACAGAGGACTAAAAACGGGTGTACCGGATGTGCTTACTGTATGCCTTGTCCTTTCGGTGTGAACATTCCAAAGAATTTCCATATCTGGAACGAGCTGGCCATGTATGGAAACAAGGCCAAAGCAGAGCAGGCATATTTCAAAGATCTTTCTGAAAAAGAACGGGCAGATCAATGTCATGAGTGTGGAAAATGCGAAGAAGTCTGTCCTCAGGGACTTTCCATCCGTGAAAATCTAAAAGAGGCCGCCAAAGAACTGAGTGTTCTTAAAGAAACAGTAGAAAATCCTTCATAAAATCCATAGAAAACAGAAAAGAGAAAGGGCCGCGGCAGCAGTTCTTTCTCTTCTCTGTTATAATTATAATTCAGCGGCAAAGCTCCTTCCGGGAGCCGCCCCTTTCAAGTCCTTATTTTGTTTCCAGATCAAATCCGAAATATCTCACTGCATTGTTGTAAGAGATACCTTTCACGATCTTTTCCAGATTCTTAATATCTTTCGGATATTCTCCATTCTCTACCCATCCGCCGATCAGTTCACACATAATCCTTCTGAAATACTCATGTCTCGGATAGGACAGGAAGCTTCTGGAGTCTGTCAGCATTCCAATGAAATTGCCCAGCAGTCCCAGGTTTGCCAGAGATGTCATCTGTTTCATCATACCGGTCTTATTGTCATTAAACCACCATGCAGAACCCTGCTGGATCTTTCCGATCGCATCGCTGTTCTGGAAGCAGCCGATAATGGTTCCGATAGTCTCATCGTCTGCCGGATTCAGGCTGTAAATAATCGTTTTCGGCATCTTTCCTGTGTCGTTGACTGCATTTAAGAAATCTGCCAGCTGGTCAGCCGGTGTATAATTACTGATACAGTCAAATCCGGTATCCGGACCCAGTTTTGCATACATAGCCTTATTGTTATCTCTCTTACAGCCATAGTGGAGCTGCATTACCCAGCCTTTTTCCCCGTATTCCGGAGCCAGGAACAGCATAAAGGCTGTTTTAAACTTGGCAGCGTCTTCTTTGGAAACAGGTACTCCGGCTAAAGCTCCCTGGAAAATTTTCTCTACTTCTTCCTCAGAAGCAGGCACATACATCACATAGTCCAGACCATGATCAGAAACCAGGCAGCCCATGCTGTGGAAGAATTCCATTCTCTTCTTCAGGGCTTCTTTCAGATCTGCAAAGGTCTTGATCTCTACGCCGGAAACTTCTGCCAGCTTCTGGATATATTCCTGATATCCCGGTTTTTCCAGATTCATAGCCTTGTCCGGTCTCCACGCCGGAAGAACCTGTACATCAAAAGACTCGTCTTCTTTAATCACTTTATGCCATTTCAGGTCATCTACCGGATCATCTGTAGTACACAGAAGGGTAACATTGGACTGTTTGATCAGGTTCCGCACGCTCATGGAATCTTCCTGAAGCTTTGCATTGCACAGATTCCATACCTCTTCTGCTGTCTCACTGTTGAGAACACCGGTATAGCCGAAAAATCTCTGGAGTTCCAGATGACTCCAGTGGAACAGAGGATTTCCGATGGCTTTTTCCAGAGTTTCCGCCCATTTCTGGAATTTTTCTCTGTCCGGTGCATCTCCGGTAATATAATACTCTTCCACGCCGTTAGAACGCATCTGGCGCCATTTGTAATGGTCGCCTCCCAGCCATACCTGGGTAATGTTCTCAAATTTCCGGTCTTCTGCGATTTCCTGGGGATTAATATGGCAATGATAATCCAATACAGGAACCTGTGCCGCAAAATCATGGTACAGCTCTTGGGCTGTCTCTGTACTCAGTAAAAAATCCTTATCCATAAATGGTTTCATAATACGAACCTCCTTTTCTATTAATTTACAAAATTTTTCAGGTATTTGTCAACATATCCTGTAAGATTTACGAAAAGTTCTAAAAACTGGTTTGTACTGACTTTATACGTAGCCCATCAGACTTGGCAGCCACAGGCTGAGCTGGGGGATATAAGTTACCAGCATTAGCACGATAAAGATAGCCAGGAAATACCAGAGAAGCTGGCGGAATACGGTCTCAATCTTCACCTTTCCTACCTTAACACCTACAAACAAAGTAGTTCCCACAGGAGGTGTAATGGTTCCGATGCAAAGATTGAAGATCATCATAATACCAAAGTGGATGGTGTTCATTCCCAGGGCTGTGCATACCGGCAGGAAAATCGGTGTAAAGATCAGGCAGGCCGGTGTCATGTCCATAAAAGTACCTACGATCAGCAGGATGATATTGATAATAAACAGGATCACAAATTTATTGTCGCTGATAGCCAACAGGCCCTCAGAAACCAGTGACGGGATGTTGGTGAAAGCCATAACCCAGGACATAATGCTGGAAACGCCGATGAGGAAAATAATGATACCTGTCATTTCTGCGCTTTCCTTGAGGATCTGAGGGATCTCTTTGAGCTTAATGGATTTATAGCCGAACAGAGACAGGAGCAGACTGTATACCACTGCTACCACAGACCCCTCGGTTGCTGTAAAAATTCCGCCGATAATACCGCCGATAACGATTATGATCAGCAGCAGGCAGGGAATTGCTTCAAGGAGAACTTTAATCTTTTCTTTTCCGGTAAACTTGCTGGTGCTTCTGTAGCCTTTTTTCTTGGCGATAAAATAGATCACCACCATACATGCCAGTCCCCAGAGGATACCCGGGATATAGCCGGCCATAAACAGAGCCGCCACAGATGTGCCGCCGCTTACCAGAGAAAAGGTAATCATAACATTGCTGGGAGGGATTAAAAGCCCTGTAGGAGCCGTAGCAATATTGGCTGCTGCAGAAAAGTTCGGGTCATAACCTTCATCCTTCTCAATAGGACCGATGATGGAACCCATGGCAGAAGCTGCCGCTGTACCGGAACCGGAAATGGCGCCGAAAAGCATATTAGCTACAACGTTTGTGTGTGCCAGTGCTCCGGGAGCACGTCCTGTAACTAATTTTGCAAGGTTGATCAGACGGACTGCGATACCGCCCTTATTCATAATATTTCCTGCCAGGATAAAGAAGGGAATGGCCAGCAGGCTGAACACAGAGATACCGGAGAAAATTCTCTGGGCTCCTGTCAGAACTGCTACACTGGTATCCATAACAGGCAGGATTGCGCAAATGGAGGAAATTCCAAGGGCAACTGCAATAGGTACACCGGCAATCAGCATGATCATCAGTTCAATGACGATTTCCAGGATTTTCTTCGGAACCCCTGTAAGCTTATCTGCAATAAATCCCATGCGCATATGATCTCTTT
>ERZ1643251.3059-NODE-3059-length-16017-cov-12.006390_pt1 | contig 16017 bp, 12 predicted proteins | sample MGYA00579261_ERZ1643251 | MGnify/ENA primary metagenome ERZ1643251 (study PRJEB29033, sample SAMEA4952267) | chicken gut metagenome | biome: Broiler Chicken; feature: Gastrointestinal Tract; material: Caecum | place: Ireland | collected 2018 | study: Broiler...
GTGTGCTTGGCTGCGGCGCGCGTCAGCGCGGCGCACATGTCTATGCCAAGCACACGTTACGGTGCCATTTTAGAAAATTTACACGTTTTGGAGGAAACATAAAGTACATAGACCGGCTCATTCAGTGGCCGGAAAATTATATCCGCCCGTAAAGGTTCGGACTTTAGAAGGCTGATAATCAGATCTACGAAAATACCGACGGATAATCATTCCGTCGACATTTTCATAGATGTCTATTTACAAAAACTATACTCAGTTTTCGTTTATCACCTTTTTTTAACAGACAAACTCATTGCTTTTGTCGCAGACGATCGTCTTTACCGCCTCGTTGGAGAACTTGGAAAATGCACCTACGATTGCCTTTCCATCGTCTCTCCATTCCGGTCCGATGTCCGTGGCGTAGTACAATTAGATTATTCCTGCCTCCACAGCTTCGATTAAAGCCAGTATAAAATTCCCTCGCCAAATGCCTAACTCCACGCATGTGCGCGGAACGCCGTAGTTCATATCGAAAATATATTCCGTTTTATCACCGTTTGTAACCGTTTTATAAAGCGGGTTATTTCCCATAATTTCGACGTAACGTTTCACCGCTTTTTGATATACTTCAAATTCTATCATGGCAACTCCTTCCTCCACTCTTGTTCTCGCTGAATCTTTCTGCCATTGTTTGCCGGACTCGTGCTCAAAACCGCGACGGAAGGCACGGCTATCTCTCCAAAATATTTCTTATATTTTTTGTCCAGTGTACGGCCGTTAATAATGATCTTTTTAATTTTCGATCGATTCAACAAGTCCTGTATTTCGATTGCTTTATGGTATTCGGCATCTTTAATATTTTTGTCCGAAGATCCTGCGATTTCGCAAGATTCTATCATATCCCACACGGCAATATGATGCTTATGCAAAATCGCCTCTATTTCGGAATTATTTGTCGGCAGCGGTTCATTATAATACTCGCAAATTATGTTCCTAAAACTATTGGCCTTATTGGAATAATAACTTCCTGATTTTCTGCTTTCTTCGGAAGGAAACGATCCGAGTATCAACACCTCGCTATCGGCGTCGTAAATTGGCGGCAAACCTTTCTGTATTGACATAATGTCCTCCTGTTAAAATTATTTCTGCATTTATTATAACACAAACGCATTCAAAATTGAGATAAATTGGTTCTATCTTTTGTACAAACGCATTATAACATTTACCATGTCCCAAAAAACGTACTTGCCTTTTGCCGATCTATTCGTTATAATGGAGGTATCGAAAAACGGAGCAAGGAAATATGGCAAGTCCAAGCAATAAAAAACTGTTAATATTATATGTTTTGCAAGTACTTAAAGAATATAGCGACGAAAACCATCCGCTTATGCAGGAAGAAATATCCAGGAAGATTTACTCTATATACGGTATGACCAGTGAACGCAAAGCAATCGGAGCAAATATTCAAAGCCTAATCGATTACGGGTACGACATTCGACACATCAAAGGCAGGGGCGCGTATTTGGGTGAACGCGAACTTGAACCGAGCGAAATCGCGCTGTTAGTAGATTCGATATTCTCCAATCGTTCAATAAACGCAGTAAACTCCAAGCAGCTCGCGGAAAAGTTGTATTCGTGTTTGAGTAAATACAATCGTAAGCGCTTTAACTATGTTTATAAGGTCGGGGAAATCGCCAAGTCGGACAACAAGCAAATTTTTCTTACGATAGAAATTTTGCAAGAGGCTATCGGGAGCGGGAAAAAGGTATCGTTTGATTATATCAAGCGGACGGCAAACGGCAACAAAACAAAAAAACGTTATACCGTTTCCCCATACATATTGTTCAACAGCCAAGGAGTGTACTATTTGATTTGCTGTATGTATACCGAAAAAGGTATAACCAATTTCAGGCTTGACCGAATAGAAAACGTTTCTATTTCCGAGCAAACCGCTTTGGCCCAAACGGAAATAAAGGGTTATGAAAACGGACTTGATATAGCCAAGATTGCAAACGAAAACATATACGCTTTCGGCGGAAAGTCGGTTACTGCAAAAATAAAACTTTATGAAGAAAAAGCAATAAATTACTTATATGAATGGTTCGGTGACAACGCGAAAATATCCCCCCATAACGGCGAAACGATCGCAACCGTAAAAGTAAACGAACGCGCCATCGTTTTTTGGGCGGTGCAATACGGTTATGTTACCGAAGTTTTAGAGCCAAAAGAAGTGCGCAAGCATATCTGCGAACTCGTCAATGTTTTGAAAAGCAGATACATAGACAATTAGCACAAGAGGAAATGTTATTATGCAAAACGATTTTGAGTTGATTGAAAAATTACTGAAACCATATAACGAAGAACCGTCTTGCACTCTTAGGCAGCATTCTACTTTTTTTGAAAACACTCAGGGGGAATAGCAAGCGTCCGCTTTTTAGTACATGTAATATGATAAAATTCCTTTGTAACTCGAAGTAGTTTTTTGTGGATGTAGAAAATAAACGGGACATAATCAAAGGAGAAGGACTATATGATATGCAATAGATTTCAACGGCATTATACAGTGAAAATGTCAAAATACCCATTCGGATAAACATTGAATGGATAACAAAACTAAAAGCGCGGAGGCACACCCTTATTTTATGGACTGCTCGCATCTGCAGCAAGATCTACGCAAGAGTTATGTCGACGTCTACATTGACGATAATCCAATTATTTTATAAAAGTGAGGCTCAATATGCAATCTAACGTAAACAAGACAGATTTTTATCCTAATTGGAGTTATAATAGACAAAGCAACGGTATCGTACGCCTATATTATCTTATGAACAGCAAACCGGAGCACAGCGACTTTTCGTTTAAAAGAATGTTAGGTTTTTTACGCAGTAGCTTCGGGCATAAATTACCTAAAATAAAGCCGAACGAATGCGAGCCGTTATTTGAGAGATATCCCGCACTTCGTCACTATGCCGCCGCAATAACTCAAATGCTTCCCGGTCCTATTGCCAATTTTTGCATTTGCGCGGCTAAGAACAATGACTGGGATATTGTGGACTATGTTTTTTACAGGTACGATATCTCACCGCAGAGTTTCGAAAAGAAAACGATTGAAAGTTTTTCACAAATACAATTCGCTGAAAAACAAGACGGAACATATATTTTTAATTGTTCGTGCTCGAATTGGCGAAAGGTTGAACGAGTCTATTTTGATAAAACACTAAAAGAATACGCAATATTTAACTATTCTGATTATAAAAAGAAAGTTGTTTATCTCTCACCTTCTGCCGACAAGCAATTTAAGGATAGCTATCGGCAAACGGAAGAAACAATAGAAAAAGCGCTCAGAGAAAAGGACGGTTTTTGCAGAATAGATTTTGGTGAAAAAACTGTTTGCGTAAAGAAAATCGACAACGAAAAGTATTCCGTTCTCGACTTTCACAGCAATGCGACAAGCAATGAAGAGTGCGACATCACGCTTCGTGATTGTAGTGTAAAAGAAATTCTTAATTTGTTTGAGGATCGCGTAAAAGTAAATTCGGCTATACGAAACGGCATCTTTCCTCTCATTACGTATGCTCAAAGAACAGCCGACAAGTATTTGCTTTTTGAGTTGTTCTATTTAGCCGGAATTGCCACAAATGAAGAGCTATGCTATCTGGAGAACATTATAAAACGCAATCGGTTTATCATTAGAAAAAAGTTTTACGATATTAAAGATGTGCAAATTTTGAGTGTAAAGTCCGGCATAAGAAAAATTAAAAATATTTGTCACCGTTGGATAGGATATCGTTCGCATTACGCATTTTCCCTTCCCGAGTATGCATTCGAACTTGTAATCGACGGTCTTACTTTTACGGCCATTTGGTGTATTTGCGATATGCTCAGATTGCGAATAACTGCCGATGGACAAAGTATATATCTTGATATTACAAGCGATCTAATGCTCACATTAGCGCAAGCCGCCGATTTCAAGGGACTATCCGCATAAAGGTTTTGCTCTCGCAAAAGAAAAACCTATACCACGGCAAAATCCAATTTGGTTCACATTTTCGTAAAACCAAGAAGGCGTCATGTCCATCGACTTTTACTTATACTAAGGAAACACATAAGTATCTATAAAAATATGTGACAGTCCCAAAAAAAGTACAATGTTTGTGCTGTCATAAAAAGAAAAAGAGGTTTTATATGATTGATGCAAATACGCCGCTTGAAAAAATCGCCGAAATGTGCAACACAATGGAAGATCTCCGTAATTTGCTTAAACAATGTGACTTCAAGACCAACACAGAAGATGATATCCAAATATCACCGGAATTGTTGCAGGAAACAATTTCAAAAACGAAACATTTGAAAACTGTTACGAGAAGCGATATTCAAAGGCTACTCAGAATTGAATACTCTAAAGCAGCAAAACTATATGGGCTAATTACAAATTCGAAAATTAACTAAAGCAATCGTCGCTTCAAATAATTTGTCTAAAGTGCGAATACGTAAAAACGCTATAATCAATAATTGAGTATCCATAAAAATATGTGACAGTGTCCACATAATACCCCATTGCACCAAAATTCGCGGTTTCGGTATGCAAACTTCATATTCCCCCCCCCATTTTTGGGATATTATCAAACTGCTCTTTCCTTTCAGATATCCCATAAATCCCGAAACGCTCATTTGGGTGGTATGCTTACCAGCATATGTATATGATCCGGACATATTTCGCCTTTAATTATATCTACTCCCTTCCACTGGCACAATTTCCGCAATATTTCCCTTATTTCCAACCTCTTTTCTTCATAAAATACTTTCCTGCGATATTTGGGTGCGAACACTATGTGGTACTTGCAATTCCATTTCGTGTGTGCTAAACTATTTGTGATATTAGATTGTTCTTTCATCTTTTCCTCCGATTGGGTTTATTTCGTGGTTGGCAGACCGCTTATATCTTACCCAATCGGAGGTTTTTTGTCTACCTCATCGGCTGAGCCTCTTTTGAACTCCCGCGACTATCGCGGGGTTTTCGTTGACACAATAAGTCGACATCTGTTTTTAACAGATATCGACATTTTTATAATGATAAATATATAATATTCCTAATTATTAGATAATTGCAATATTTTAAATTTTTATTATACAACATGTTTTTCATGCATAATACACATTCATTTTCAAAAATAACCACATTGTCGATATAATCATTAAATTATAATCGTATCCAATACTTGCCATAATAAGTATGTGTCAAATACTCTGCAGCAACAGCAGTATCTGATAACAGATCTTCTGAAATATTTACTGCACTATTTACATCTATATTATGATAATTCCACCACCCGACTACATTTTCAAACATAATATTTGTCAAATATTCGCAACCAAAAGCTTGTGATCCTATTTTTACAACACTATCTGGTATAATTATGCTTGTTAAGTCGTAGCAATTACTGAATGCTAGTGCTCCTATGCTTATTACGTTTTTTCCTATATCTATGCTAGATAAATCATAGCAATTTGAAAACGCCCCTACGCCAATAGTAACTACACTGTTCGGTATAGTTATGTCTATCATGTTGCAACCGGAAAAAGCATACGCGCCTATATTTGAAATACCTTCTGAAAGTGTTATACCTTCCATAAAACTATTCCCTTCAAACGCATAATCCCCTATACTTATAATATTTCCAGGAATTTCTATTTCCCACAAGCAGCAATTAGCAAACGCATAGTCACCTATAGTACATGTGGCACTTTTCGGTAAAATTACTTCACAAAGCTGAGAACACCTTTCGAACGCATGATTCCCAATATAATTTACACCATCAGGTATAATCACCCTACCTATACTACAATTATAGAAAGCGTAATCTCCTATACTTTTTACACTTTCCGGCAAAGTTTCTAACAAAACTCCGCCATCCTTACAAGCATAATCGGCAATTCCAACAGTATCATTTCTTAATAAATATTCAGTATATCCTGAGCCCACATATCCAACAGCCCATTTATCAACATATTTTGCACCATTTTCCGACTGAATAAGATTTTCACATCCGGAAAAAGCATCTTTTCCTATTCGCATTACGCTCTCAGGTATAACAATTTTATTTAAATATCGACAGTTATAAAAAGCTTTTTCGCCTATGCATTCTAGCTGACTGTTAGCTTCAAATGATATGTTGTTAAGTTTCGTATTGGCAAAAGCTCTATACCCAATAACACTTACATTATTAGTTACGGTAATATCCGTTAAAGTATCGCTAGACGAATAATAAGTATGAAACGCTTGATCCGCTATGCCGACAGTGTCTTTACGCAGTGTAACTTGCTTGACAGTATTATCATATCCTACCACCCATTTATCGACATAGTTGACACCATTTTCTACCTGTATAACCTCATCACAACCTTCAAATGCAGCTTGTTTTATGCTGATAACACTATCAGATATAGTTATGTTAGTCAAGTTACTACACCTAAAGAACGCATACTCTTTTATGCTTGTAACTTTACCTAGCATAATTACCGTCGTAAGATTAGTACATCCATTAAATGCATGCTGTTCAATAGATGTTTCTCCTGTTATTATTACCTCTTTTAATGATTTTGGTATATAATCTCCTTGTGAACTGTAATAAGGTGCACCAAAAATATATCCGAAATGCACGATATCTCCCCATCCTGCACCTGTAAATGGCAAGGAAATTCTTTCCATGTTATCACAGCCTAAAAACGCATCATTACCCATAGATATTAATGTGTTTGGTATTGCCATTTGCCTTAAACTAATGCAGTTTTTAAATGCACAATCCATTATATCCATAAGACGACTCTGCTGTCCAAATGTTACTTCTGACAGTTTAGAACAATTGTTAAATGCCAAATATCCTACACTTATAACGCTATCCGGTATATTTATGCTAATCAATTTTCCACAACCATTAAATGCGTTTTGTCCGATTATTGTTAAAGATGTGATCTTATCAAATTTTACGCTCTTCAAGTTGTGGCAGTTATAAAATGCAAAATTTTCTATTTTTTCGACATCCCCAGATATTACAACATTTTCTAAAGAAACAGGAACATGCGTATAATTTTCAAAGTATCTATTGCCTCCAAATATATAGCCAAAATAAGTATATTCAGTTCCATTAAGGCTAGCTCCAATAAAAGGAACAGTAATACTTACAATACTTGTACACCCACTAAACGCACCTAAGCCTATACTCGTTATACTAGTTGGCACCACTATTTGCGTAAGGGAGGCACAATCTAAAAAAGCGTTCTCACTTATGCGAACAACACTTCCATCATCTGGTATAACACTATTTCCGCAACCTGCGATCAACGTCTTGCTCTCAGTTTCTATTATACAATTTCCCGAACTATAGTATTTGCTATTTCCTTCCATAATTGATATATAATCTAAGTCAATACACCCAGCAAACGCACCTTTAGATATGTTCGATATGCTAGCGGGAATAACTATTGATGTGATACCGGTATACCTAAAAATTTTACCAAAATCCACCACGGGAACACCATTAAGCTCCGATGGAAGTATAACATTTGTATCGCCATAGCAGTAATCAATCAGATGGATTCCATCGTCTTGTAGCGCGTACCATATCGTTTTATAGATATTATTCCAATTATTATTCCATTCCTCCTGTTGACCACCTGATTCGCAATATATTGTAATATTTTTACATCCCGAAAATACAGAAGCACCCATATGCCTTACGCTATTTGGTATAAGTATGCTAACTAGCCCCACACAATCGCAAAATGCATAATCACCAATACTTACTATTTTATTAGGTATAACTATACTTTCTATGTTAGTATATCCAGAAAATGCCCCGTCACCTATACGGATCACACTACCATCATTAGGAATAACACTATTTTTGCACCCCATTATAAGTGTTTGCGTTTTAATATCTATAATACAATTATTAATGTTGCTATATTTTTCATTTTCCTCGTCTATTGAAATATTCTCCAGACCACTACATTCGTAAAACGACATCTCTTCTATATTAGAGATAGACTCTCCTAATTTTATATTTGTTAAATAATCGCATTTGTAAAAAGCATACTTTTTTACTTGGGTATCTCCAACAATAGCAACATCTTTAAGTCTTTCCGGAACATGACTTACGTTTTCTAAATAACTTTCCGCACCGAATATATATCCGAAATGTGTATTTGTTGTTCCGTTTAGTTCCGCACCGACAAAAGGTATGGTTATTTTTGTCATTCCATTACACCCTGCAAAGGCTCCAAGACCTATGCTCTGCACATTATCTGGAATCACCATTTCGCTAATACCGGTACAGCCTGCAAAGGCCTTGTCACCTATCATAACAACATTTTGCGGAATTGTAATCCCCGACAATTCGGTACAGCTTTCAAACGCATTATTTGCTATTATTCGTGTGTTAGCATTAGGCGTATATGCTCCTGATACATTTGTACCGTCTACAAGAATGAGACAAGCATTCTTTATACCATCGATATACTTCGCTTCCATGTTATCGATATTATATTTGAGATTGCTACATCCCTCAAAAACATTGCGCCCTATTTCTTGTATTCCATCTGACACCAATATTTTCTCCAAAGAGCTACAGTTGGCAAATGCATAATCACCGATTTTATTGGCAGTTATAGTTACCAGTTTAAGCGATTCGGGCACATACCTATCGTTTTGATCATATGTAGTCGCTCCAAATATGTATCCAAAAAAGGCGTGCGAAATATCGGATTCATTTTCTCCCAAAAAAGGTAAAGTAAGACTTTTAACGCTACATTCCAACAATGCACTTTGTGCAATAGCAGTAACATTCTGTTCAAAAACAACAGATCCATCTATCGAGCACCCATAAAAAGCATTAGCTGCAACTGTACCTCCGCTAATGATTATAGAACTTAATGTATCTGGCACACATTTCGAATTTTCACTATCGCCACTCGCTCCGAATATATACCCGAAATGTGTATTAGTTGTTCCGTTTAATTCTGCGCCGACAAAAGGCAAGGTTATACTTTCCAAGTTGGTGCAACCTGCAAAAGCGCCTTTCTCTATTTTAATTACACTGTCAGGTGCCGTAATGCTTTTTAATTCCGGATTCTCGCCCAATGCCGATATCACGGTGACGGTGTATGATTTATTGTCTAGTTTTACTTCAGACGGAATTTCAAGATTCTCCTTTCCTGCGCCATCAAAGCCCATCAAGGTTGCTGTTTTATCTGCTTCTTTAAGAATAAACTTCATGTCGGCTTGTATGACTTCTTCAATTTTATCTTCGATGTCTACACCCCATATTATAGGGTTATAGCCGCTCCAACCATCCTCATATCCATCAGGCTTTTCGCTCGCCTCGCAATATAAAGTTATATTATTGCATCCGTCAAATGCATTGCTATCTATATAAGTAATGCTTTTAGGTATAAAAACAGCGGTAAAATTCTTTTCAGATTCTTCACCGAACACTTTGGCACCTATTGCCACAACATCTTTGTCAAACCACCCCTCGCTGTTTAATGCTACCTGCGAAGGAAATTCAACCGTCCCGTCTTCACTCAACGGCACCGCCGAAATTATCTCCGCGCCGGAATTATCGTACTTTCTAAACTCAAATTCCCCGCTTTGGGTAGAGTACACGAACGACCTGCCCAAATGATTGAACTTGATCAATGGACTGCAAATCCCAATCGACACTACTGCAATCAACAACATTATGGCAGGTATTGTTAGCCATAATTTTACTTTGCCTAATTGTTTATTAACAGCGCTATTAGCTAATTTATTTATATTATTCAAACTCACATGGTCTACAGTCTTTTCTGGCTTATTGTAGTCACTTATGATTTCCACACACTTGCCGTAATCTTCTTTAGACAATTTTTTCGAAAGCGCATTAGTAGCAAAAATAGCTCTGATTTCCTTAAGAATCCCGATTATCTGATTCTGCTCCTGATTCTCCTGATTCAAATATTCTTTAAGTACATTTTCAATAACCGAAATATCACGCATCAAACTGCTGGCTTTGGCAACACTGTCGGTTCTTTCATCACCTCGATTAATTATATTTTTTATAGTTTTCTCTTCATTCTTAAGCGCAAACACTGCATCTTCACTGAAATACACTTCCTCTTTTTCCATTACTTTTTGATACTGCTTAATATCTTTCACTCCAATATTGTCCAGTATTTCGCATACCCGTTTAATTTTGGCAAGAGGAAAATTTGACTCAGTAACCTTTTCGGATATGGACTTAATATCCTCTTCGGATATGCGCTCGGCGTTGCTTAATATATCTAATATATCTAAATTTTTATTTTTTAGATATTCATTAATTTGGTTATCCAACTCAACATATGCACTATCAACAATGGGGTTACGAAGCGCTGCGTTCAATATCTCCAATGCTTTCCCGCAATTAGTGGTTCCATTCATTTTGTTGTCGGCAACATTCAAAACGCTTATTATATGATTTATGAATGTAACATAATCCTGATATTCATTAAAAAAACTAATTATACTTTGAACCGAAAAAAACCTATGACTTTTGCCGTTTATTTCCTCACGATAAAAGCTAAAATATTTTTCACATATGTATTCTTTATTCTTTCTATATTCTTCATTCTTTTCTATATCGTTGACTATTTGATAGGCAGCAGAGCTCCCATGTGCTAATAAAGGACGAAGAATCCTTTTTTTCAAATACCACAACGCGCGTAACAAAGCTCTTATGCTAACATTCTTTTTTCCCTTAATTTGTTCTCTTAACTTTTTAATATCAATATCTTTGAGCTTGCGTCCGATTTCGTTCAACAACTTTTCGACAATACTTTTTATAGCGTTACTATTACCAGCTTGATTCAATGCGTCGTCGGAAACAATTGCAGCGCCAACGACAGCACCTTCTGTGCTCCCATCAACTTCACTTTTCGAAATTTGTTCCGCATAGTTTTCCTCTTGAAGAGTCACAACGTATTCGCCATTTTCTCCAATAGAAATTCCATCTATTGATTCAAATTTACGCAACCTCTCAAATACTCTTTGTAATATGACCATACAAACACCTCTTTTTCACAACGCAACAGCACTCATAACATAAATATCATCACAAGAGTTATAGCGCTAAAGCCAAGCATGATTACAAGACCTATTGCCCTACGCGCCATAAGATCACGCCTTGCTTTACCTATACTGTTATCGAAAATGTTTTTGTAATTATTGTTATTATTTTTTTCCCCGATCCAATCACTTATGTCATACTTGAATTTAACATTTTCGTTTTGTTGTTCATAAAGCGGATCAATTAAGAATCTATCTGCAAGAATAAGCACCGCCCCTAAAATCAGGAAAACACCTCCCAAAATCCAACCTAATACGTTATCATCGATAATTCTTTCATGAAGAGGAGTAGTTATATACGTTGCGGTAAAATTGTCAGAAAATGTCGCTATTATCATATATATTATCGTCGCAAAAGCTCCCATATCATTATCCAGACTAAGCATGGGGCGCACTTTTCTAGCTTTTATAAAATAAGCTATGAGAATAATTGCATATACAACCGGCACGAACACATTTGCGCTATCTTGTATAATTTCAGAGTCCATAATTTTAGATACAAAAATACTTGTCCCTAACTCTAAAAGCAAGCCTATACAGAACCAACATATAGCTCGGATAAGAAACACTATACCTTTGTTCTTCTTTACGAAAGATATACATTTCTCCCATCTACTAATGCAATTCATACGACGCCCTCTCCTGTAATATTTGTTGATTTCATTTTGCCCTAACGATATGTTTTTCCCTTTTATATCTCTCTAGAAAGAATTTGATTTGTAAAAGCCAAACCATAAAATCACGCATGAAATTTAATTTAAATGATCCCCCCCCATATAGTTCTTTTTATATCCATTATATTTAAGACTTTATTTCTTACAAATAACATAATATCATATTAAGCATAATTTGTCAATACTTGTCTAATGTTTAAATTAATTTTTTAAGACACCTTCTTAAAAATAAATTAGTGCGCGTATTACTCTGACATGTATTGCGATGAGGCAGGAAGAAAAATTCCATACCTGCCCCGATTTTTTATTGATATTTACGCAAAACTTGCCGCGCCGCTGCCGCCTTGTTATTCGGACTGATTTTTCTCGGAATCACCCGAATCAGAACCGTCATTTGACTCGTCATCGGCTAAGCCGCCTTCGGTAGTCTGCGCGATATCGGGCGTTGCCTCTGCCGGATTGTCGATATCGAAAACGGCGGTATCCGTATTGTTTGCGACTGTATCGGTTTCGGCGCTTTCCGCAAGGTCGTCCGCGCCTTCTTCTGCCGTCTGTGCGGCTTTTTTACGCAGTTTGGGGAAGTTCGTCTTATCCACTATCTTTTCCGTAACCAGCAGCAGCGAAGGCAGTATGAAAAGCACTATCAGAATGGAAGCAAGCGTGCCTATGCCAAGCAGGATGCCGAGCTGCGACACCACGCCGGAGGCGGCTATTCCGAGCGCAAAGCCCGTTATGGTAAGTATACTGCCCGAAGTGATTATGGTGGAGAACACGGCGTTTTCCGCCTCTGCCATGGCGGTAAAGCGGTCGGGATAGAGGTGCTTTGTGGTGCGGTAACGGTTAGTCAGCACGATTGCGTAGTCAATCGTTGCGCCCATTTGGATAGCGGTAATTATGAGGTAACCTATAAAGCTGACCGAGTTGCCCGCCAGGAAGGGAATTACGAAGTTTATCCAGATTCCGCCCTGGATGGCAAGCGCCAGAATTACCGGCAGCGAGAAGTTGCGGAAAGTGAAGAGCAGAATTACGAGGATAAAGCCGAGCGAACACAGGCAGACGACCATATTATCCGTGGTGAAATAGCTTGCCATATCGTAGCAAGCGACGCTCTCGCCCGTGAGGTAGAATTCTTCGTAATAATCGCCAAGTCCCGCGTAAAGTCTGTCCAGAAGCGCGAACACTTCCTCGTCTTCAACGCCCGCGTCCAGCGTGAATGTGATGCGCGAATAGTCATCGCTCCGCAGATTGTCTATACCGAAGCGTATCTGCGAAAGCACGGAATAAAACGTCTGCGCCGTGGCAAGATTGCCGCCTTGCAGAAAATCGCCGACATTTATTTCCACGCCCGCCTCCTGCAAAGCATTGAAGAGCTTGCCGTCCAGAAGCGCGGTCATGTCGGTACCTATATCGTCCGTCATATAATCGAGAAGGTCGGCAACCATGAGTTTCGCGCCGTCGGGCACCGCCGCGCCTTCTTCAAGCCCGTTCTGCGCGCGGTAACAGTCGTCGAACAATATGCCTATCATATCGCTTATATTGTCCGTGGTTATGCCCATTCCGCTCAGATCCATACCGCCCAGAAGCGGCGTGAGCGAGCTTAAAATTTCGTCTTTGCTAAGCTCGTCGGCAAAACCTACGCCGTACATCTGCGTGTAGGCTATGGCGTTGATATTGGTATCGTTGACTATGCCGTCCTTGTCAAATTCGCCGCCGTCCAGCGTTATATCCGCGATGAGCTGTTTTTCCTTGTCTATGTCGCCGCGCGGCACTACGAGCACCAAGGTGTTGAGCGTGCCGAATCCCGCGTCCTTAATGGCGGTCTGTCCGGATACTATCATTGAGCCGCCGTTGTAGTTGAACGAGTAGGTGTTGAAGCCCTGCCCCACGCCCGAAAGAATGACTATCACAAGAAATACCGGTACGATCACCTTGCGCGCTTTGAGTATGGCTTTTGCGGGTCTGGTGACTTTGGGCACGAAGGATTTGTGCTCCGTCTTTTTAAGCGGCTTGTCGGAGAAGGAAAGTATCGCGGGCATGAGGAATATTACCGATATAAGGCTTGCCACAATGCCCTTTGCCAGCGCAAGCCCTATCTCCACGCCGATGGGCAGGGACATGAGCGCAAGCGACAAAAGTCCCGCGATGGTGGTGAGCGACGAGGAGAGAATTTCCACGATGCCCTTTGAAAGCGCAACGGAAAGCGCCTGCTTTACGTCGGCGTACCGCTGGCGCTCTTCCATAAACCTGTGCAGTAAAATTATGGAATAGTCGAGCGAAAGCGCCAGCTGTAATACTATGGTAATAAGGTTGGAGATGTAGGATATGCCGGGGAATATGGCGTTAGTACCCATATTGAGCAGAACGGATACTCCGAAAACGAGCAGCATGGGCACAAGTTCGAAGTAGGTGCGCGACGTGAATAGCAATATAAGCAGAATTGCCACCACGATGACTATGCCTATCGTCAGCATGCTGTTTTCCGTTTCCATGCGCGTGAAATAGGAATATGCCGACTGCCCCGTGAGATAGTTCTCATAGCCGCCGTTATCCAGCGCGGTTATTATGCTTTCTATCGCGGCAAAAGCGCCTTCCGTGGAGTCGTAATCGTCCAGGATAACCGTGTAAAGCGCCGCCTTGCTTTCCGCGTTGTAATTGGATTCGGGAATATAGTTGACTATGTTGACGCCGTCGATATTCGCAATCTCGGCGGAAAGTTCCTGCGCCTTTTGCCCGTCTATACCCTTGACCATGACGTAAGCCATGCCCTTGTCGTCGAACTGTTCTTTGAGCAATTCAAGGGCTATATTCGTATTGCTGTCTTCGGGCATGTACGAGGATAAATCGTATTTTACGTCTATGCCGGGTATGAATACCGCGCAGACGATGACTGCCGCCAAAAACAAGGCGATAAACACCCACCTTGCCTTGACCACGAACGAAGAAAACTTGTAAAGCGAGCCTTGAGTTTCCGACTTTTTTTTCATAATTTCCGCCCTTTGCCGCAACCTGTCCGTGCGAAGTTCGTACCGGGACCGGATACGGATATTCAGTTTGATTATATAAATTATACCACAAACTGTATAAAAGTCAATACCGTGACAGCGTGACGGGAGCGCGTGGCGCTCCACCCATGATTACTCTTCGCCATTACATATTGATAATGCGTATGATTGCTTCTCCGAAGATTGTTCCGTTCTTGTTAAAAAACGCTTGGCGGCAACGAGCCGCCACACCCTTAACCGCCTTAAGAAGCTAAACAATATCCGTAAGATTGCTCCCCGATGATTGCGCCTTTTATGTCGGCGGAAATCTGCAAAAGGCTACAAATCGTACCTCATGATATAGTCGTCCATGATATAGCCGCCGCCTATATCCGTTTCCGCGCAGTCGCTTACATAAAAATTCCACTTTTTATAGATTGCAACCGAGGACGAGTTGTGCTTGTTTACGGTCAGATAGATATACTTGCACCCGGCTTTTTTCGCCTTTTCCTTTATTCTTTCAAACATGGCGTGTCCCAGCCCCATGCCGCGGAAAGACTTGTCTGTATACAGCTTGCTTAAAAAGAGCGCGTCACCTTCGAACGCGATGGAATAATAGCCCGCGCGCTTTCCGTCATATAAGACGAAGGCGAATTCGTAGTTTTCGGCTATTTCGCGCATGACCACTTCGGGGGACAGGAATTTGTCCATCATATAGTATACCTGCCCCGTGCCCGTGATGGGCGCGAAGTGTTCCAGACTTATCCGCGTGGCAAGTTCCTTAAGGTCCTTACACTGCTTTATCGTGGTTATCTCTTCGTATTCAATCATTTTAAAAAAGCGCCGCTTCCGCGGCGCATACCTGTGCTTTTTCGCTATTTTGCGAGCAACATTCTGTCGTTGGCAAAATCGCCGTCGGACACTTCGTCGAATTTGGCAAGAAGGTCCGCTACCGTGAGTTTGGACTTTTCCTCGCCGCGCACGTCGTAGATTATTCTGCCCGCGTGCATCATGATGAGCCTGTTTCCCAGGCGGATTGCGTCCTTCATATTATGCGTTACCATAAGGGTGGTAAGGTTGTCGCGCGCAGTAAGCTCTTCGGTGACTTTGAGCACCTTTTCCGCCGTTTTAGGGTCGAGAGCGGCCGTATGCTCGTCCAAAAGAAGCAGTTCGGGACGGTTGAAGGTCGCCATAAGCAGAGTGAGCGCCTGCCTCTGTCCGCCCGACAGAAGTCCCACTT
>ERZ1643251.3060-NODE-3060-length-16016-cov-7.856901_pt1 | contig 16016 bp, 17 predicted proteins | sample MGYA00579261_ERZ1643251 | MGnify/ENA primary metagenome ERZ1643251 (study PRJEB29033, sample SAMEA4952267) | chicken gut metagenome | biome: Broiler Chicken; feature: Gastrointestinal Tract; material: Caecum | place: Ireland | collected 2018 | study: Broiler...
TGATATGTGCAAGAGTATTATAGACTTGAATAAACAAAGATATGTTATAATAAAAGATGATATTGAAAACATAATAAGAAACAATATAAAAGAAGATAGATATATCCAAAGAACATTAGATGGAATGCTAGATGTACTACTTTTTTATGAAAATGCAGATACTTTATTATAATTTAAAAAACTTTGCAGATATTATTTTAATATAAATCCACAAGCTACAGTTCGATATATTAGTTATTACAGAGAACAAAATGATTCAGAATAACTACAACCAAAAGAATAGAGAAAAATATTGAAAATAAAAAATGAAAATGTTACAATTATTATGAGGTGAATCAAATGAGAAGAGGATTAGAAAGTGTAAAGCCATTAGATGCAGATGTAGAAAAAGATGGAGCAAAAGAAATAAAATATGACAAAGACAGCTATGATTATTTATTTAGTCCAGAAGAGTTGTTAGAAATGGAAGAAATGTCTAACGGGTATCAACAAATAGACGATGATGATAAAGCAATATTGGATTCAATTAGAGTACCATCAGATGGAATTTCAAAAGCAATAGTAGAAAGTGAAATAAAAGAAAAACCAAGAGAACTATGGAATGCATCAGACTTAGGTAAATATACAATAGGAACACCAACTCAGGAAAAGCAAGGAGCTGAAAGTATAGAGCAAAGTTTGGAACTTACAGGAAAGGAATTTGAGGAGCTTGCTAAGAAGATAGGTATTGATGATGCAGAATTACAGGCGGAATATGAGCGAATGGCAGAAGAACTAGAAGGCATATTTTAAAATCTAACTAAGGAGGAAATAATATGATAGCAGAAAACTATGCTTGTGCATATAAAGAAGTTATTGAAGTATTAAAATATACAAAAAGAGAAGATGTAAATAAAATACCTAAATCTAGGATTTTATTATGGAGAATCAATATGAATAAGGATTATGATTTTAAAATAGACACAACAAAAACATTAGAAGAACAAAACTTGTCAAAAGAAGCAAAAGCAATAATTGCCAATATATTTAAAAAATACTGGGCGACAGATTATCAAAAAGAAAGAATAGAAGCTAAAGAAAAATATGATATAGAACAAATAGAAAAAGAAAAATATCAAAAATATAATCCAGATGATATTTTCAAAAATAGAAAACAAAATATTCAACAAGAAGAAGTAGCAAGTAAAACTATATCAATGGTCGAATATAGAGAGCCGTTGTTCAAAAGAGTACTAAATAAAATAAAGAACATATTTAACAAATAATATAGAAAGTATAGTCTTAGAACAATGATATATGTAGTTAAATTATAGAATAAGGGGGGAGTAATTTTGAAAAAAATAAATAATGTTCATATAACTTTTTTTAGAATAGGAAATAAATATAATCTTCCACAATATGTTAAATTGGATATGACAGGAAATAAAATGAAATATTATTACAATTATTGTATGGCTGATTTAACTGATGATGAAGAAAGGATAATATCCGAATATATAGAAAGAAATTTCAATAAGGAAAATGGATTTTTTGAATTTGACAAAGAGCAATCAGTAAGAATTCCTTTAAATGATGAGGAAAAGAATTATGAAGATATGAATATGCCTTGCCTTTATGTTATTGTAGACTATGATGATGGAAGTAAATTATTACAAGCTAGTGGAAACTTGTTTTTTGAAGATGTACCAAATGTTATTGATTGTTTTTTAAAGTCAATAAAAATTATAATGAATAATCATAAATATGATGAAATTAATTTGGAAAAATCTATGATAGAAATAGCAATATATCTTAGAATGTCAAGAGCAAGTGAAGAACAAAATCTTTATCTTAATGAATGTATATATTTTTTAAGAGATGAAATATGGGCAAGCCAGGATGGACATCCAATATATCAAATTGATAGAGGCAATCCTATAAATAACTTATCTAGCTATTTTATAGGTATAAATACTGAACAATATAAACAAATTATAGAATCAGTTATGCAAAAAATTGGATATTACAGCAAAATAACAGCAGGAATGCCATTAATGGAATTAAGCTCTGAAAAGATGGTGGAGAACTTAGCCTATGAAATAATATATGTAAATAAAGGTACTGAAGAACTAAAAAAAGAGGTTAATGTTAATTTATTCGCTAAATATGTATTAGCAGTAAGGTACGAATGTTCTGAAATGTATGAGAAGGCATATAAATTATATGAGGAATTGGCGGAAAAAGGATTTATAAAAGGAATAATAAAAAAGGCAACTTGTTTGTTTTATGGTAGAGGAACAGAAAAAAGGTGTAAAAATGCTTATGAATTGTTAAAGAGTGCAGTAGAACAATCAACATATTCAAGTGCAATATTGTTACTTGGTAAAATGTATTATACTGGACAAGGAACAGAAATAAATTATGATAAAGCTTATGAATTGTTTTCAGAAATTGGTAACTGGAATTTAGAAGCCAAATATTATTTAGCATATATGCATTTACAAGGATATGGAACTGTAAAAAATGAAGAAAAAGGTATAAGATTAATGAAAGAAGCTGCTAGTGAAGGATACGCAAAGGCAATAAATTATTTACAGATAAATAATTAAAATAAGGAGAAAATGATGAAAGAGAAAAAAATTAAAGTTGAATATATAATATCAGGTAAGGGAAAATATGAAAAAACAGAATTAGGAGGAATAAAGGTAGGAGAAAAATTTAATTTAGGAAATGATTCAATGGATACAATAAAAGTTGAAGAAATAAATGATGATTCTTGTGTATTATTATTCAATTGCCACTTTTTAGAAGTTCAACCTAATAGAGGAGAATATATTGATATTATTGAAAAAGATGAGAAAACAAATTTAAATGTTCCAAGAAGAGTATATAGAATGACTGTTAAATTAAATGAAGAAATCAGTTTTGAGCCACCTATGCATCCATCTCCAACATATAATATGAAAATTATTTCTATATATGAAGAAGAAAGAACTTTATGGAGATAGTTTGAAAAATAAAAATTAAGATTGTAAGAAGATGGAATGAGGAAAAATGAATATAATTACAAAACATTTACAAAAAATATTAAATAGAAATGTATCATATGAAGAACAGTTATTAAAAAAATATGGAAATGCAAACAATTTGAAAAAATATAATCTCAAGATATTATTTATAGCAGATACACACAATTGTTTAAAAAATAATAATGAAACTTTAAAATATATAAAAGCACAAAATAATTATGATTGTTGTATTTTATTAGGAGACCATTCAGCAAGTGATTTAGAGGAAATTTTAAATATAGTTCCTGCTAATAAAATTTATGGTGTATTAGGAAATCATGATGGCTGGGATAAATATGATATATATGGAATAAATAATATAAATGGTAAAGTAATAGAAATAAATGGTGTAAGAATAGCAGGAATAAGTGGAGGATTTAAATATAAAGATTCTAATGATTATGCATTATATATGCACGAAGAGAGTATTGAGATTGCAGATAGAATGGAAAATGCAGATATTTTAATAACACATGATAAAGCATTCACTGAAGATAAACATAATCCTGCACATGATGGATTAAAAGGAATAACAGAATATATATACAAAAATCATATAGCATTACATATACATGGTCATTTACATGAGGAAAGTGAACAAATATTAAAAAATGGTACAAAAAGTATTTGTTTATATATGGCGAAATTTATGGAATTATAATGTAAATATATTGATAGATTATGATATAGTAAAATAATATCATAATCAATGTTGAAATTAAAATAGATTTAAGATGCAAAAAAATATTTTGAAAATTATTGCAATATCTAAAAACTTATGTTAAATTATAAACAACAGTTGTAGCAAAAAAATGCCAACCTGCATATACAATTCTTTCAATACATTGCTATAACTACATTTGAAACGGAAATAAGTAACTTTTTTGCGATAGACTTTTCGAAAACGTCTCTCGCAAAGGAGCCAAGAATAGCAGATAAGAAATTATCTGTTATTTTTTTGTGTTTGCTAGTATTTTTTAGATAAATATAGTATAATTGTTTTCATAGGATGTGAAATTAGTGATAAAAATATGTGAGATATGTGGTAAAAGATTTGAAACAAAATCATCTACTAGATTATATTGCTATGAATGTAGTGGAGAGTCAACAAGAAGTGATAATTATACTCGTAAGCATCAAAAAACTATATTAAGAAGAAACATGAAATTACAAGCAATAAAGTTATTAGGTGGAAAATGTTCTATATGTGGTTATGATAAATGTGTGGATGCTCTTGAATTTCATCATAAAAATCCTAATGAAAAAGAATTTAAATTAGGTTCAGGAAATACAATGTCATGGAAAGAATATAAAAATGAAGCACTAAAATGTGTTTTAGTATGTTCTAATTGCCATAAAGAGATACATTATAAAATTGGGTATAATAAATAATATAAAATAAATGGAGAGAATGTTATGTATAAAGCAATATTTGTCGATATAGATGGAACCTTGAGAGATAATAATAGACAATTATCTCAAAAAACAATAGATACAGTAAAAAAAGTAACTGATAAAGGAATACTAGTCATACTATGTTCAGGAAGACCTAGAAAATACACTGAAGAAGTAAGTAAAATGTGTTGTGCAAGCAAATATATCATAACCTCAAATGGAGGAAACATTTATGATTATAAAGAAAACAGAGTAATATATTCTAACATTATGAATAAAGAAGCAATACTAAAACTATATGAAATAGCTAATTCAGTTGACGCCCAATTCATAATGAATGTTGGAGAAGGAAGAGTAGTTAACAAAGTAACAAAACATGATGAAGAAAAAGAAATAGAAGGAAATATCCATGAATTTGTTTATAAAAACGATATAGTGCAATGTATAATTGCAGATAAGGATTTTGACAAAATAAAAAATTTAATTCCTAAAATAGAAAAAGTCAAAAATGTAGAAATAAAGAACAGACATAAAAGCTTAATAGATTCTAATTATCCAAGAGACAACACTATTTACTGTGATGTAGCAAATATTGAATCAAGTAAAGGTAATGCAATCGAAAAACTGTGTCAATATTTAAATATAGATTTAAAAGATGTAATTTCGATAGGAGACGATTTTAATGACTTATCAATGTTTGAAAAAGTCGGACTTAGTGTAGCTATGAAAAATGCAAATGAAAAAGTAAAAGAAAAAGCAGACGAGATAACGTTATCAAATGAAGATAATGGAGTAGCAGTGTTTCTAGAAGAAATTATTTTAAAATAGTTAAATAACTATAAAATATGTAAATTTGTCAATTATAATTGATTTTTTTGTTGAAAAATGATAGAATGTGCCCATAATATAATATTTTGTTAGGAGAGATTTTATTATGGAAACAAAAAGTAAAACAAAAAAGAAAATTTTAATTGTTACAGCATTTCCAACACATGGAGCAGGAAGTGGAGCATTAATTACTACACAAGCTAAATCTTATGTAGAAAACGGAGATGAAGTAGTAATAATAACAGGAAACAACAGAACAGATTTTGATAAGCTAGATGGAGTTAGATATCATGTTGTACCATTTACTGCAGAAACTGAAAACCCTGAAAAAATTGAGGGACAATGTCCATTCAATTATTTAATGTTTACTACACATACAGAAAGCACTGCAAATTTCTGGAATGTAAGTTTAGAAGAAATTGAAGCATACAATAAAGCATTTGAAAAAGCAATAAGAGAAGAAGTACAAAATTTTAATCCAGACATTATACATGCTCAACATAACTGGCTAACTAGTAGTATATGTAATAATTTTGATAAGCCTGTGGCACTTACAATACATGGAACAGATTTGATGGGCTATATAAAAGCAAGTGATAAATTGGAAAGTGTACAAGAACAAATTGAAGGAAAAAAAGAAGAATTAAAAAAAGCTAATGACAAAAAAATGTTAGAAAACATAAGAGTTGTTGAAGAAATATATAAAAGATCTACTACAAAAGCTGAAATTATGAGAGAATTAAAATCAGCTATAAAATCTAAGAAATTAGATATATCTAAAGCTGAGATGGAAGAATTAATCAGTTTGTATGATTCTAAAACATTATATGAATTATATAAAAGAGAAGCTGAAAAATCTGCAAGACAATCACAAAGAATAATAGTAATTTCTGATGCACAAGAAAAACAATTTAATTATTTATTCCCAGGAAACGAGAAGAAAGTAAGACTATTAGAAAATGGATATGATGCTAAAGTGTTTCATCAAAATAAAGATGTTAAAAGAGAAGAAATAATTCCTGAGCTAATTGGTGAAGAGAATTTAGATTATGATAGCTTAGTACTATTTGTTGGAAAATTTGCTGATTTTAAAGGTATTGACGCTTTACTTGATGCAGCAAAAATGTATGAAATTCGTGCTAAAGCTGAAAACAAGAAAATAGAAACAATAATTGTTGGTTCTGGTGCTTTAGAGGATAAATTGAAAGAACAAGCTAAAGAATTAGGTTTAAAACATACGCATTTTGTAGGAAGAAAAAATCATAGTGAAATATGTAAGTTACAAAATTTAGCAGATGTTTCATTAATACCATCTAGAAATGAACCTTTTGGACTAGTAGTTATTGAAGGTACATCTTGTGGACATCCAGTAATTGCAACTAACTCAGGAGGAATTCCAGGAATATTAAATACTGAAAGAGAAGATTTATCTGATAAAGAAAAAAGTTATGTAACAAAATTAGGAGTTTTAGTACCACCACTACCAGATAGACCAGCTGAATTAAATGAGGATGTAGTAAATAAACTAGATAAAATGCCTGCAATATATTCAATGATTGGTAGCAAAGAAGAAAAATCAAAATTTGTTTCAGATAAGGCTGAGGAATTAGGAATCAATGGAGAAACTTTAGGAACATATTTTGATGGATATATGAGAACAGTTACTGGTTTAAGTTCAGCAGTTATAGATATTTGTGATGATAAATTACAATTTAATAATGATGAAATTGCTGATTATACTCAAAGAACATATTCTCAAGAAGTAATTAGGGACAAAATATTAGGAATATTTGATGAAGCACAATCAGACTTTAATAAAACAAGAGATGATTTTTAAATAAAAAAATAAAAGAGAGCTTTTTTCTAGCTCTCTTTTTTGCATCACAATACTTAATTATATCAAAAAATACTTTATTCAATAGTTTAACATCCTCATTTGTAAAAGTTTTAACAAAAAATCTATATAAGTTTAAAATAATTAACCAATACATTTAAAGAGAAAAATTACTGATAAAAGACTAATGTCTAATACTTTTTCAAAGTATCTTCGATAACATAAGTAACAGGTAATACATTTTCATTATCTGTTTTTATTTCAAAAGATGTGAAAAAGTTATCAGTTTTGAAAACAGAAATTGTGATTGTACCAATTTTGTCTTTCTCTTTCATTAAAATATCCTCCTTTTTTATTGTGCACGACAATTAATATATAACATAAAAAATAAAAAGTGTGTCGAAGCCTGTCGACAGAGAAAAATTTTTTTATAAAATACTAGTTTTTAAAAATTAATTAGTATATAATAAACTCGAAATAGAAATATAATAAAAGAAAAAAGGATGTATGTATATGAAAATATTAAGAAATGCACTAAAATCTAAATTAAATATACGCACAGAGAAAAATTTCCCTAAAGAAGGAATTGAATTCATAGATATAATGCCATTAATAATTCAAAAAGATACATTTGAAGAAATAATAGAAAAGTTTATTGAAGAAATTAAAGAAAAAAATGTAGATTACATAGTTGGTCCAGAAGCAAGAGGTTTTATAATTGGTGCAGCAATAGCAAGTAGATTAAAAATAGGTTTTATACCAGTCAGAAAAGCTGGAAAGCTTCCACCATCAACAGTTACAAGACAATTTGAATATGAAAAAGAATATGGGAAAGACCAATTAGAGTTACCAAAACTTGTAGATGAAAAATATGAAAATAAAAAGTTTTATATAGTAGATGATATATATGCAACTGGAAACACAATGCATGCAATAAAACAAGCAATTATAGATGAGGGTGGTATTGTAACAGGACAAGGAGTAATAATGAATATAAAAGAATTAAACAATGAAGCAAACTTGTTTTCATTATTAGATATAAACGAAAATTAAAAATTCTATTGTCAAATTAAATTATTTAATGTAAGATAAAGAAAATAATGAAAATTTGTATATAATTAGTACATAAGATTATAATAAGGAGGATGGAAAATGTTAAGCGACGTATTAAAAGAGGAATATATAAAATTAAATGTTGAAGTAACAAATTGGGAAGAAGCTATAAAAGAAGCAGGCACAGTATTAAAAGATAATGGAGTGGTAAATGAGCAATATATAGAAGAAGCAATAAAAAATGTAAAAGAATTAGGACCATATATTGTTATAACTAAAGGAGTTGCACTACCACATGCAACAAATAAAATAGGTGTTAACAAAACTGGAATATCATTAATTACATTAAAAACACCAGTAGAATTTGGAAATAAAGATAATGATCCAGTTTATTACATATTTATGTTAGCTACAACTGATATGGAATCTCACATAAGTGCATTAAGTAGTTTATCTGAATTATTGGGAAAACCAGAATTTTTTGATGTACTAAAAAATGCAAAAGATTCTAAATCAGTTATAGACTATATTAAAGCAAATGAAAACTAATTGGTTTATGCTATAATTGGTATAGTCAATTAGAGAAAGGAGGAAAGTTTATGAAAAAAGGTCTAGTAATGTGTCGTACAGGAATGGGAAGTTCATTAATGTTAAAAATAAAGCTAGAAAAAATTATTCAAGAAAATAATTTCCCATTAGAACTAGAACATGATGTACTAAGTGGTTTTATGGGACATCATCCAGACGTCATCATTACAATGAGTGACTTAGTAGATGAATTTAAAGATTCAGGTTGCTATGTTATAGGAGTTAAAGACATAATGGACGAAGAATACATGACAAATGAACTAAAAAAATTTTTTGAACAAGCAAAAGATGAAAAATAAAGGAGGATAAAAACATATGATGGACATATTAAATTTTATAGTATATGACATCTTTGGACAAGCTGCTTTTCTATTAGGTTTAATAGCTTTAATAGGACTATTATTACAAAAGAAAAAAGCTAGTCAAGTAATATCAGGAACAATTAAAACAATAGTAGGATATTTATTATTCAATATAGGGTCTTCTGCAGCACAAGAAGCTCTAACAGGATTTCAAGAATTATTTTCAGAAGCATTTGGATTAGTTGGTGTAACACCAATTTCAGAAGCGGTTACTGCACAAGCTCAAACATTATTCCCAGCAGTAATTGCATTAATCATGGTATTAGGTTTTGCAATGAACCTAGTAATAGCACGTTTTACAAAATTCAAATATATATTCTTAACAGGACAACATAATTTGTTCTTATCAGCATTAGTTGCAATATTATTAAAAGCATTAGGACTAGGAGATATTCCAACAGTATTTATAGGTGCTTTAATAGTAGGTCTTGCATCTTGCTTATATCCAGCAATTGCACAACCATTTATGCGTAAAGTTACAGGAAGCGATGATATAGCTATTGGACATTATTGTTCACTTGCATATGCACTTTCTGGATGGGTTGGAGGAAAAGTTGGAGACCCAAAACAAAGTACAGAATCATTAAAATTACCAGGATGGTTAAGTATATTTAAAGATTATATTGTATCAATTACACTTTCTGTAGGTGTGTTCTATTATTTAGCTGCAATTGTAGCAGGTAGAGGTGCAGTAGAAGCAATTTCAGGAGGAGTACATTGGCTTGTATATCCTGCAATAATGGCATTAACATTTACAGCAGGTTTATATGGAATTATCACAGGTGTTCGTATGTTCTTAGGAGAAATCGTTCCAGCATTCGTTGGAATTTCTGAGAAATTCATACCAAATGCTAAACCAGCATTAGATTGTCCAGTAGTATTTCCATATGCACCAACAGCAACAGTTCTAGGATTTATATCAGCATATGTAGCAGGATTAATTTGTATGGGAATTATGGCAGCAATGGGAGGAACAGTAATTATACCAGTAGCAATACCATACTTCTTTATAGGAGCAACAGCAGGTGTATTTGGTAATGCAACAGGTGGATGGAAAGGATGTATCGTAGGAGCATTCTTAGCAGGTATACTAATTGCAGTAGGACCAGCTATAATATACCCAATAATGACAAGTGTAGGATTATCTGGAACAAGTTTCCCAGAAACAGACTTCAACTTAATAGGAATAATATTTAAATTAATAGGAACTGTAACAGGTAAATTTTAATTTATAGGGAGAAATAATTATGGATATTAAACATTTAGAGTTACTAGCAAATGAAAATAGAAAAAGAATTGTTCAAATGATTTATAAGGCAAAAGCCGGACATCCAGGAGGTTCATTATCTGTAATAGACATATTAACAGCAATATATGAAATGGATGTAGATTTTAGTTCTGAAAAACGAAGTAAAGTAGTTTTGTCTAAAGGACATGCTGTACCAGCACAATATGCAGTATTAGCATCAAAAGGAATAATTTCTGAAGAAGAATTAGGAACATTTAGACAAGTAAATTCTCGCTTGCAAGGTCATCCACATGCACTTGATATAAAAGAAGTAGATGCAACAACAGGACTTTTAGGTCAAGGATTATCAATAGCTGTAGGTATGGCACTTGTAAAGAAACATGAACATGAAAATAATCATGTATATGCTATCCTTGGTGATGGAGAAATGCAAGAAGGACAAATATGGGAATCTTTATTGCAAGCATCACATTATAAACTAAATAACTTAATTGTAATACTAGACTATAATAAACTTTCTTCTAGTGGACCAGTTAATGAAGTTATTAATTTAGAACCAATTGTAGACAAATTTAAAGCTTTTAGTTTTCATACTATACACATTGATGGAAATGATATGCAACAAGTCGTTAATGCATTAAATGAAGCTTACACAATAATAGATAGACCAATAGCTATTATTGCTGATACAATCAAAGGTAAAGGTGTTTCATTTATGGAAAATAATCCAAAATGGCATAGTGGGGCACTTTTAGATGAAGAATATGAAACAGCAATGAGAGATTTAGAAAGAGCAAAGGAGGAGATTCAATAATGGATTATGATATGATTTCAATACGTGAAAAAATTGGAGAAATCCTTTGCGAATATGGAGCAAATGATAAAAGAATATATGTAATTGACAGTGATTTAGCAAAATCAACAACAAGTGCAAAGTTTAGAGACAAATTTCCAGATAGATTTGTAGAAACAGGTATTGCAGAAACAAGTGCAATGTCAATTGCAAGTGGAATAGCATCAGAAGGACAAATTCCTTTCTATGTAAATTTCGCAATGTTTGTTTCAGGAACTGCATGGACACAATTACGTCAAGCTGCATATGCAAATTTAAATGTTAAATTAATTGCAACACACCCAGGCATGGATGATGGACCAGATGGTGCTTCACACCATGCAAATGAGGACATTGCATTAGTAAGAACAATTCCAAATTTAAAAGTTTTAATTCCATCAAATATAAAAGAATTAAGACAAGCTATAAAAATAGCTATTGAAACAGATGGACCAGTGTATATTAGAGCTGCAAGAGATGTTGTACCAAATGTAGATTTAGAGCAAAATGCAGAATTAGGAAAATCTATAATAGTAGATGACCAAGGAAATGATTTTGCACTTATATATGAGGGGACAGCAACAGCTGTTGCATATAAAGCTTATGATGCACTAAAAGAAAAAGGATATAAAGGTAAACTTATAAATATCTTTTCAGTAAAACCAATGGATGTAGATTTAATAAATAATCTAGCATCAACTGTTAAAGGAATTGTAACACTAGAAAACCATTCAATTTTAGGAGGACTTGGTGGAGCAATAGCGGAAATATTAGCTCAAAGACCAAATCATGCCAAACTTGCATATGTAGGAGTTCCTGATGTTTTCACAGAGTCAGGAAAATCTGCAGATGTAAAGGCAAAATATGGACTAAATGCTGACAATGTTGTTTCTAAAGTAGAAGAAGTTTTGGCATAGGGACGGTCCTTGATGGCAAATTGCCACAGGGACGTACTTCAACGACAAAATTTTGAAGAAATGGTCCTTAGTGAAAAAATAAATCCTCAGTATATAACTGGGGATTTTAATTTATTTATAAAAATCTTGATTACTAAACTTAAAGAAATATGGCTTAATATGTGGTAATAAATCTTTAAAATAAACCATACTACCATCGACTTGTTGCACTTTTAAGTTTGGATAAGTTTTAACCATTTTTGTATCATTAAAAAATGTATTTATTATTTTTTTACGAAATTCACTTTCATTTATAAGTTCATTTAATTCTTCTATTGTTTCTTTATTAGCAACATTTAAATCATATTCTGCTATCATTCTAATAGTAAATAGATTAATAGCATAACCAGAGATTAAACAATCAAATGCCATAAAAATAATTAATACAGATATGATTGTTTTTACTATTTTTCCATTAAGTTTTTTTAAAGTATATGCCATGAAATTTCTTACATGTGGATGAATTACTTTCATTAGGAATATTGCTAAAACTCCCCAAAAGATTGAGTAATAAAAGCAAATTCTACCATTAATATTAAGTGGCATATTTGAATAATCCCACCATTTTACATGTAAAATCCATTCACCAATTAGACTAACTAAATATTCAGTTACAGAACCTATAATAAATCCTCCAGCAAAGAGAGTAAATACATTTTTCATGAAGTATTGTAAGAAAACTATCATTACAACAGCGCCAACTCCATATATACTACAAAAAGGGCCATATAAAAAGCTTTGCCTACTCTCAAGTACGCCATATCTAATTAATGCAAAAAAAGTTTCTATAAAATATCCTGCAATACTATATATTATAAAATAAGTTAGTATTTCCCAAATACTAAATCCTAAAATTGTGAATTTTTTCTTTTCTTTTTTTATACTTTGTTCCATAAATTCTCCTTTAATAATATAGTATAAATTTTACTATAAATTATTAAAAATTTCAACAATAAATAAAAAATCAACATAATTCACACCTTAATAAAAAACTACATAAAATATAGCAGAATAAGAAAAAGAGGTGGAAATATGTACCCAATATACAAGAGACAAATGCGTTCATCAGTAATACTTGCATAATGCAATTACAGAATACTATTATGATAGTGATTTACAGTATAAAATTGATTATGGTTATGGATAAATTATATTTTTAAATAAAAAATAAATAGAAAATCTTTTATATTTTGACAGGGTATGATAAAATATCTTATAGATAAAGTTATTATAAAGGAAAATATTTCATATGGAAAGTTTATTTGACATAGATAAATTTAATATAATAGAAGATGAAGAGAACTATTACTTTTTTCGTGCTTTAAATATGGCAGATAATCAAGATTTAGACACAGGAACAATTTTAGATAATACAGGTAATATTGAAAAAATAAGAACAGACAGAGAAAGATATGAAGAAAATGCAGAAAATGAGCTACCTAAATATAGCAAAGATGCTGAAATAAGTTTAGAACAAGTTTATGACCATATAAAGATGCATTATAGAAAAGATACAAACTGTATTTCACTTTCAAGCAATGGAAATGTGTCTATTTCCTATGGAAGAGGATTTTACAAAGATAGATATGTGATGGTAAAAGTTCCAAAAAGTGAATTAGGAGAGAAAGTTATCAATGCTGGGCAATATATGATAGGAGAAATAGCAAAAAAAGTAGAGGAATATATTTCTTCTATTCCAGATGACAGTAGACTTTTAGAAACTATTTCAGAAATAGATAATAGCAAAACTTCAGAAGAAATAAGAAAAGCAATAGAAACGAGATACACCACAAGAGAGCCATTAGACCCAAGTAATGCAAAACCAAGAAAAGGTATTACATATAGGTCTCCAGTTGCAAGAATTAGTAGTTATCAAGCACTAAATGAAGAACAATCATTAGAAAAAAACAAGATAATTGCTAAATTAACTTTGCTTGAAAGAGTAGGTGGAATGGAGCCTTTAATACCTCACACAGCAAATAACAATTTATTAGTGCAAACAATAGGAAATGCGTTTTCATCACTAGAACTAATCCATTATGGAGATATTGAAAAAGACGAAATAATAGATGTACCAAGAGAAATTGTGGACATTTTTTCATTATTACAACAAGTAGAAGGACAAGACCAGCAATTAGTAGAAGATTTAAAGAGAGAAGTAGTTCAGTTTGTGAGTGAAAGAAGAAATCTTGCAATACCAGAGAACAGCACTTTGTCAAATGATTATAGAGTAAAAGACAACATATCAATAGAAGAAATGTATGATTTGACAGACGGAAAAGTGGAATACGGACAAGCAAATTCGATAGTAAAGAATTTGTTCTATTTGGCGAGATCACAATCAAAAGCAAGAGAACTAGCAAAATTATTAAATCAAATAATAGGAGATAATCCCCAATATAGAGATATTGTTGAATATATAGAAAATAATGGATTTAGAATAGAACCAGAAATAACAACTAGGCAAAGTAATAGAGGAGTTAAACTTAGTGAGTCAATTTCCTTAGATTTAAAAGGAGAAGAGACCGAACTAATAAATAAAATAAAAGGACTATCTGAAGAAGAACAGATAGAAATAATGAAAAATGGTGGACTATCTGATGTAAAAGGCATAATGAGTAGCACATTCTCAAAGACAAAAAGAAATGAAAAAATAGATAAAGAAGAATATTATGCAGAAGCTATATTTTCATTATATGATTGGCAGAAAATTGGCATAGAAGAATTTACGGTAGCTGAAAGAAACAATTTGATTCAAAGAATACAGAATGAATATTGTGTAGAATTGTATCAGAAGTTAGAAGAACAAGGTATAGATAGACATGATATTCCAACTATCCTATTAAACATAGTAACAAGAAGAAATGATTTTGAAATTACTGAAAATGACACATTAGAAACTATAAAAGCAAAACGATTAGAACAATATGACAGAATGATAGCAGAAAATAGAGAAAATTTAAATCAAGGGAAAAATGCATCAATCCTAAATCAAGCTCTTTCAATTGAAAGAATAGAAAGATTTTTAGGATATTATGATGTACAAGGCACTGGAATACAGTTAAGGCCATATCAACAAAGAGCAACAGACAGAGCAGATGAAATATTGCAAGAAAACAGATTTGCATCAGTAATATTACCAACAGGAGGAGGTAAAAGTTTTGTGGCTCTGTCACAATTAATGGAGCACCAAAACGAAGAAATGCTATATCTAGCACCTCAAAACGAGATATTAGAGCAAATGAAGGACTATGTTATAAAATATATTCATGGACCAGTAAATACTATTCGGAAGAAGCAAAGATGACATAATAGCTGATGTATTTCCAAACCTAAAATTTGCAACATATCCAAGTTTACTTGCACGAGATGGAAAAGAAACTATAAACAAACAATATGATTTTGTTGTATTAGATGAGCTACATAGAACAGGGGCAAAAGAATGGGGAGATAGATTAAACACATTACTAGATAATCAGCCAGAAAGTACAAAAGTATTAGGAATAACAGCGACTCCAAGAAGAGATGCAGATGGAATAAATATGGCAAATGAAGTGGCTCAAAGGTTAGGATACACAAATAGAGAAGCAGTAAGTGGAAAACATGTTGCCATGAATATAAGTTTGACAAATGCAATTAGAATGGGCTTAGTTGTAAATCCTAAGCTTGTTAGTTGTGCATATAGTTTAAAGACAGATGGAAGTCTAGATAAGTTAAAAGGTAAAATAGATCAAATAGAAGATGTACAAGATAGAAATGAAAAATTGGAAGAGTATGAGTCTTTAAGAAGAAATGTAGAAAATGCAGAAGGAATACTAGAAATATTACAAGCAAATGTGAAAAAAGGTGGAAAATATATAGTATTTTTACCA
>ERZ1643251.3061-NODE-3061-length-16006-cov-5.140493_pt1 | contig 16006 bp, 16 predicted proteins | sample MGYA00579261_ERZ1643251 | MGnify/ENA primary metagenome ERZ1643251 (study PRJEB29033, sample SAMEA4952267) | chicken gut metagenome | biome: Broiler Chicken; feature: Gastrointestinal Tract; material: Caecum | place: Ireland | collected 2018 | study: Broiler...
AACTGGATCATCGTCATCGAAGCGATCTTCCTTTTTTTGCTCATTTATTTTGTTTTAAAGATCCTCTACGAGAACAACGCCAAGAAACTCATTCCCGTGTATGTGTTCCTTCTCATCTGCACGGGCGTTGTCACGCTCTTTTCCGAGCACCTCACGGTCGTTGTGTATTATATCTTTATCATGCTCATGTCGCTTTTTTTCCTGCTTCTCTTCAGCGTGGAAATCAAGCGCAGTATCTGGAACGTCGCGTCAAAGCGTGTTGTGACCTCTGCGGGTGCGCAGACGGCAAAGAACAACGCCGTGAGCGCCCGTGCAGATGAATACATCTCAGGCATTGTCAAGGCAGTTCAGAGCCTCTCCAAGAATAATACGGGTGCGCTCATCGTGCTTTCCAACGGAAATTTGCCCAAGGAGATCATCGACAGCGGCGTCACGCTCAATGCAAATATCTCCAATCAGCTCATTGAGGGGATCTTTATTCCCAAGGCGCCCCTGCATGACGGTGCAATGATCATCTACGGCGATAAGATTCAGGCGGCGGGATGCTTTTTGCCTCTTACACAGAAGGACTTCCCCAAGGATTACGGTACCCGTCACCGCGCCGGAATCGGCGTGACGGAGGTGGCGGACGTGTCCACGATCATTGTTTCCGAGGAGACGGGCATTGTATCCTATGTCCGCCGCGGGGAGATCTCCCGCTATGTCGATTCGGAGAGCCTCAAAAAGTATCTCAAGGACTATTACTGGAAAGAATTTAACAGCGGGAGCAAAAAGGCATGAAATTCTTATCCTTTCTCGGGAAACTGTTCACCCATAACATCCCTTTGAAACTGCTTGCCGCGGTGCTTGCGGTTGCGGCGGTCATCGTCATCAACGCCATATGAAAAATTGTCTGCGGATCCCGCGCATGCTTGTGCCGCGGGAGGGGTTTGAAAAGTGGGCGGTCATCGCCTGCGATCAGTTCACATCGGACAGAGAATACTGGAAACGTGTGGAGCAGTGCGTCGGCGACGCGCCCTCCACACTGCATTTTATTCTGCCCGAAGTCTATCTCGGTGAGAACGACGAGGAGCGTATCGAAGCGATCCGACGGAATATGTATGCGGCATTGGAGGATGACAAGCTCTCCAAGCTCACGCGCGGGGTAATGTTCACCGAGCGCACGACGCGCACGGGCGTCCGCCGCGGGATCGTTGCCGGTATCGATCTTGAAGAGTACTCCTCGGAAGAAGGCGTCGCGGCTTCCATCCGCTCATCGGAGGAAGTGGTCGCCGCGCGGCTGTCTACCCGCATTGCAGAGCGTGAAAAAGCGCCCCTTGAGTTTCCGCATGCCATCCTGTTTTATCGGGATAAAAAGGATAAAGCGGTCAAGATGCTCCTGCGCGAGGAACTGGAGCAGATGTATGATTTCGACCTTATGGAGGGCGGCGGACATCTGACGGGCTGGTTTGTGCCGGAAGATCTCGCGGAGACAGTCGTTCAGACACTGCACGGCAAGGGGGATCCCGTCTTCGCGGTGGCGGACGGAAATCACTCGGTCGCGGCTGCAAAGGCGCACTGGGAGAACGTCAAGCTTTCCCTCAAAAAAGAGGAGCTGACCCGTCATCCTGCGCGTTTCATGCTGGTTGAGCTTGTCAACATTTACGACCCCGCTATCGTGTTCTATCCCATCCATCGGCTCATGAAGGAAGTGGATACCGAGGCATTCTGCGACTACTTCATGAAGAACGTCAAATGCAAGCGGGAGGGGAACGTGCTCGTGCCCGATCTTCCCGAAGGTGCGGAAGGCGTGCGCAGGACGGACGAACTTTGCGAGAATTTTGTCCGTATCAACGGCGGTACGATCGACTACGTTCACGGGGATAAGGAGCTCGCCCGCCGAGCTGCAGAGGAAGATTGCGCAGGCGTGAAACTTGCGGCGATGGACAAAGACGACTTCTTCCATACGCTCAAAGGGGGCGTCAACCTCCCCAAAAAGACTTTTTCGCTCGGCGAGGCGAAGGAAAAACGCTATTACTTGGAAGGCAGGGAGATCAGCTATGATTAAAGTCTGTAAATTCGGCGGTACATCCATGGCGGACGGAATCACCATGCTCCGTGTCCGCAATATCCTTGACAGCGACGCTTCGCGCCGCTATGTCGTCGTGTCGGCGCCCGGAAAGCGCTTCGGCGGCGATGTCAAGGTGACCGATCTTCTGTATGAGACATACGACAACGTTGCTTTGCTCGGCGAAACGGGAGAAGCATTTGAAAAAATTTGCGAACGTTTCCGCGGCATTGTTTCCGAGCTCGGGCTGGAGATGGATATTGACGGGCTCCTGAAAGAGACGCAGGCGGACATTCTCAAAGAGGCGTCGCCCGATTTTTGCGCCTCGCGCGGGGAGTACCTCTCGGCGCGCATTATGGCGCAGCTCTGGGGCGTTCCCTTCATCGATGCGCGCGATGTCGTCAAGTTCGGTCCCGACGGAAGACTGGACGGGGAAAAGACGTACTCGCTTCTCGCGGCGGCGCTCAAGGGCAAAAAGCGCGCCGTTGTCTCGGGTTTCTATGGCGAGGACGCAAACGGCAAGGTAAAGACATTTTCGCGCGGCGGGAGCGACATTTCGGGCGCGATCGTGGCGCGTGCGGCGGGAGCCGATCTGTATGAAAACTGGACGGACGTGAGCGGATTCCTTGCGTGCGATCCGCGCATTGTGGACAATCCCGTGCCCATCCGTGCACTCTCGTACAAGGAGCTGCGCGAGCTCTCTTACATGGGTGCGAACGTCCTGCACAGCGAATCCATTTTCCCCGTGCGGGAGGCGGATATTCCCATCCGCATCAAGAATACCTTCCGCCCCGAGGACGAGGGAACGGAGATCGTCCCGACTTCCCGCTATACCTACAGCGGAAGACGTGTCACGGGCATTGCGGGCAAGAAGAACTTCACAGTCATCTTCCTTGAAAAGTCGCTGATGAATACCGAGATCGGTTTCACCTATCGGGCGCTCGGCGTCTTTCTGAAACATAATATCTCGTTTGAACATATCCCGACGGGCATTGATACCATGTCCTTTGTCATTGACGGAGCGGAGCTTAAAAACGGAGCTCTGGATACCTTGTGCGACGAGATCCGTGATGCGGTACAGCCAGACAGTCTGCGAGTCATCTCTGATATCGCACTCATCGCAGTGGTCGGTCACGGCATGGCGCGCAGCGTCGGTACGAGTGCAAGACTGTTCGAGGCGATCGCCCGCGCGGGCGTCAACGTCCGCATGATCGATCAGGGCTCCTCCGAGCTCAACATCATCGTCGGTGTGGATAATGACAGCTATGAGCGCACGCTCAAGGCGGTCTATGAGGAATTCTTTGAATAAAAAGTAAAATCGCGCGCCCGTCTGCAGAGGCAGACGGGCGCGCATTTTTTGTATTACAAAATAGAGTTGGCGGTGTAAGTTACAGAGCATGGGGTGCCATGCACAGGGAACTTGCTTGAGAAGTGGTGAATTTTTCCGCAGGTCTTGACAGTTATGCGGGAATGGGGTAAAATAGGAATAAGCTCTCGGGCAAGGAGGGACGATATGGAGAAGAAAAAGTCGGGATTCTCACACGATTCCGCACAGACGGCATATGAAACGGGAAGAGCGTATTATGATGCGCAGGAATATGACCGCGCGTTTGCGTGTTTTTTACAGGCGGCGGATGCGGGACATACCGACGCGGAAAATTGTCTCGGGTGCTGTTATGAGGCGGGGCAGGGTGTCCCGCGCGATGATAAGGCGGCAGTCAATCATTATCGCCATGCGGCATGGCACGGCAACGTGTTTGCACAGTATAATTTAGGGAATTGCTATTTTGAAGGTCGCGGTGTGAAACGCGATGAGAAGGCGGCGTTCGAGTGGTTTCGTCTCGCGGCACAAAACGGGTATGCACTTGCACAACATCGCACGGGATTGTGTTGTCTGAGCGGGATCGGAACGGATAAAAATGCACGCGAGGCGGCGGATTGGTTCAGACTTGCGGCAAACCAGGGCGACACACAGGCTCAGTGCGATCTTGGAAGCTGTTATTTCGGCGGAAAGGGGGTAGAACAGAGCGCGGGGAAAGCTTTCAGACTTTTCCGAGCGGCGGCAATGAAGGGGAACGCAGAGGCGATGAACAACCTCGGCTACTGTTTCCGTTTCGGTCATGGCGTAAGAAAGAGCGAGCGCCGTGCATTCCGTTGTTTCCGTGCGGCGGCTCGGCGCGGCTGTGCGGGTGCACAGTACAATCTCGGACTTTGCTATGCCACGGGTCACGGCGTACAGCGTGACGAGCAGCAGGCGCTTCTTCTGTTCGAGCGTGCGGCGGCGGGCGGCTATCCTGCGGCAACCAATCTTTTACAGAATCTTCGCACGGCACAGACGACGGAAGATTCCGACGAGTAATACGCTTGCATAAATTTTATTCAGACTTGACGGCGAACATTTTCTGTAATTGTAAAATTACACGTATCAAAGAATGCGAAATAATGTAATTGAATAACAAAGCCCCTTCGGCTTAGCCGAATGGCCTTTGTTTGGTCTGTTTGCACAAAATCACAGGCAGGATCGCCAATGCTCATATGGCCGTCTGAACATTTGCGCCAAGTCAGCGCAGACTTCCGCCATCGCGCCTTTGATATCTATGTGTGCTTTCTGCCGTCGTACTTTTGGCAATCTTTGTGTGGTTTCTGTTATCCCACCTTTGACAGCCCTTCAGACTTCGAGCTGTCGTACCTTTGGTGATCTTCGCGCGGGGCGTGCAATCAGACCTTTGTGCGTCTAGAATTTGCTGAGAAGTATTTTTTATAATTTTTGATCGCTTGCGTCGTCGTTTTTCTTTCGCGCCATACCTGTAATCCTTCCCGTTTTTGAAATAATACCTTGCCCGTTGTTCTTGTATCGGATTTTTGAAACAATACCTTTTCGTTGTTCGTGCATCGGAAAAGCGATTTCAATGTCTGCGGGAGGATATGTGTAGATGTATAGAAAAAAGCGATCCCTTTTTAGGGACCGCTTTTGATTTTTTTGTAACTCAGTCTGCTTTGAAAGGCAGAAGAGATGCAATGCGGGCGCGCTTGATCGCGACAGCAAGCTCACGCTGGTGCTTTGCGCAAGTACCGGTCATACGACGGGGGAGGATCTTGCCGCCCTCGCTGATGAACTTTCTGAGCTTGTTCGTTTCCTTATAATCGATCGTGCTCTTTTCCTGGCAGAAGAGGCAGACCTTCTTATAGTTCTGGCGCTTGAAACTTTTCTTGGCGGGACGCTCGCGGGTTTCGCGTGCTTCGGACGCAGCGGGAGCTGCGTTCTCTGCGGGCTGTTCCGTCACAACCGTATTCTCTTCCATGTTTCTGTCTCCTTATAGAATGGTTGCGCTCCGATCAGAAGGGGATATCCCCGTCGTCGTCGAAGGCTTCAAGAGCGGGCTTCTTTTTTGCGGGAGCCGCGCTCGGCTGTGCCGCGGGGGCGTCATAAAAACCGCCGTCATCCTGCTGTTTGGGCGTGAGGAATTCCACGTCCTGCGCAATGACGTCCACCGAAGTGCGGCGGGAGCCGTCATTTGCATCGTACTGGCGGATCTGCAGATCACCGTAGACGGCGATCTTATTGCCCTTTTTGGTGTACTGAGCGACCTGTTCGCCCAGTCTGCGCCAAGCGGTCACGTTGTAGAAATCCGTCGCTCTGTTTTCGCCGAAGCCTCTGTTGACTGCAACGGCAAAGCGGCATACCGATACGCCGCCCGCTGTTTCGGTGAGCTCGGGATCGCGGGTCAGATTTCCGATGAGAAAGACTTTTGTCATCTTACTTTTCCTCGACTTTCGTGATCATGCGCCTTAAGACGTCGTCGGAAATGCCTGCGACACGGTCAAGTTCTTTGACCGCAGCGCCGTCCGCATGGAACGTCATCAGTGCGTAGAATGCTTCCGATTTGAACGCGATGGGGTACTGCAATTTCTTGACGCCCCACTTGTCCATGGCTTCCACGGAGCCGCCCATGGTGGTGACGATGTCGGCATACTTTTTGAGTTCTGCCTCTCTCGCCTCATCCTCCATATCGCTGCGAAGAAGGAAGAGCATTTCGTACTTCTGCATAATTTTTCACCTCCCGGTCTTATTCGGCATACCGTTTTGGTATGCAAGGCAAAAAGCAGGTACTTTTACCTGTCGTTCTATTTTACAATATTTCCGCCCGCAAGTCAACGGCTTTTGCGTTGTCTGCGGGCGGAATTTTTATTTTTTATAAAGTTTAAACTCTTACATTGCGGAAATGGCCTTGATAAAGCCGATGACGCCGCTTACGGTGAGTGCGTTGAGGTTGGAGTATGCGGGCTGATTGAATTTTGTAAGATCGGCATAGGGGTTTTCCGCAAGCACGCCGTGCAGCCAAAGCTCGCCTAACGTCTTTTCGTTGAAAGTGTCCGTGACGGCGGTGAGCGTAGGGGCGATTTCGAGGATGGCTGCATCCGTATTGTCGTATACGACGATCGTGCGGTTGCCGTCCGTGTCCTCGGTGATCTCTTCGCCGCCGAAGAGCAGATACCATGTTCCCGAGAGATATCTGTCCAGGATGCGCGTTTCAAGGACGCCGCCCTGATCTCTGCTTGCCGTATAGATTGTTTTCACGTCTTCGGCGTCGCAGAACACGATGCCGTTTTCGCCTTCCGTGTAGTATTTTTCTTCCACGGTTTCGCGTGCATGCAGGTAATAGACGGTCTCTTCGTTTTCATCGGTGCGCGTGAGAATGGGCAGAACCTGATCTTTGTAGGCGGCATTTCCGTCCTCGTCAAGCGTGACGGCGGAACCGTCCGCATAGACATAGGCGGTGATGGTACGCTCGAGATCGATACGGGAAACGGCGGAGAACTGCGCCCCTTCTTCCAAAGTGCGGGTGCGCACAAAATAACCGCTCTCGTCCATCATAACGGGATACGCGATCTGCTGAGCGACGGGTTCGCCGTCCTGGGAGGGGAGAGTGCGTTCGGTCAGATAATAGAGAGCCTTTCCGTTGTTGTCGGTGACAGGCGTTCCGCCTGTGCCGTTTGTCTCGATCGTAAAGCCGGTCGTATCTGTGGAGATCACATTGTCCGCAACAGGAACGAGCGCTGCGTCGTTGTCGTAATCTACCGTGTTCCAGACGTACTTCGATGCGGAAATGGGGATATCCTTGCGGATGAAGTGCGTTATGAAGTTGTCTTCGAGCGTTCTGTGCACGTCCTTCGCGTCTGCGAGCGTGCCGTCCGAGAGGAACCAGCCGCTCAAAACCTGAGTTCCGTCCGCAAGCGCAAGACTTGTATTCAGCGTCCAGCCCGTCAGATCGAATGACTCGGGGCGTTTAGCGTTCTCTGCCTCCGAAGTGTTGGGATCGATCGTGGGGTCATAGTTGAGAATATAGTCGGCGTATGTTCTGCCCGTACCGTCTGTTCCCAGATCGAGATAGGAATAGATCTCATCTCCATAGATCTGTCCGACTGTCAGAGCGTCCATATCTTTGCTGAGCGTGGAAAGCGTACTCGAGCCGAGATGACGAAGAAGCTTGCTGTCTGGAACCGCCTGTTCGCCGAGAATGTCGGTAAGACGCAGTTCGTCGACTGCCTGACCGAGCTGATCCAGCCGCGTATTGGCAAGCGATTTCATGATGGCGGGGGAATCGGATTTGATGGTTACGATGTCGCCTAAATGCAGCGAATCGATTTTCTTCTGATCCTTGAGATCGGAGATGCGCCAGTCGGCCATGACCTGAAGAATGGCGGAGGAGCTCTCGTTGACTTCGAGCAGTTGCGAAATTTTCACACGATCAATGCGAGCGGAATTGCTCAGATCGCTGACTGTCCAGTCGCGGATGGTCTGAAGAAGACCCGAACTGTTCTCGTCGATCGTCACGAGGTCGGAGATAGTCGCATTGCCGACAATATCGGTCGAACCTGTCAGATCGTTTAAGAGCTTTTTGCGGTGTTTTTCGCCCGTGATGGGGTCGGTGAGCATTTCTATGACGTGCGATCCGTCTTCTCCTTCTACGATGCGGTAGTCTTCACCCTCCACACCGTAGGCGAGATAGCGCACCGTCGAGTTGGATTCGGCATTGACGCTGAGCGCCGCTTCGATCGTAACTTTTCCGATGATGCCGCTCGCATCGTCCACGAGCGTAGAAATACGGGTGGGCTGTTTGCCTTCGTTCATCACGATCTCGTCTGCATCGTTTACGGTGTAATCGCCGCCTTCTTCATTGGTGCCCTCCGTTCCGTAGCACAGAGCCAGCATGAGAGGATCGGATTGCGCCGTCACTTTGAGCACTTTCCCGAGTTCGACCGACTGAATGGTGTCGGATAAATATTTCCCGATCTCTGAAAAAGAGGTCGCTTTGAGCTCTTCATTGTCCAGAGTGACGCCAAGCTCCTGAAGCTGTGTGCCGATCTGTCCGAGAAGCGTATCCACATAGGGTGTGTAGGCGGAAAGCGCACCCAGACTGTCAATCCCGCCTCCCGTGAGCTGTTGGGTGAGCTGCAGGACGGACATGTCTGCTGCGGTATCGGTCAGCCATTGGCTGTAGTCGAAATTGAACATGCCGAAAACATCTTTGAGCGGACGGGTGCCTGCGTAGAATCCTGCGCCGAGGATGCCCCCGATCGTCACAAAGATGCCGAAGAGAAAGGCGAGCAGAATGGCAAGGATGCGCCCGACGTACCCCTTGGGCGCATAGCGGGTGCGCGGAAGGATCTTTCCTTCCTTGATAAGCTGCTTTTCAAGCGCGATCTTCTGCTCGTCGGTGTATTTTTGGGTCTGATTGGTCTTAGCCATAATCACTCCTTAGCTTTGCGCTTTCACGATAAGGAATATCCCAGTACCGTAAAAATCATATTCCTCCAAGGCGTCTGCAAAAAAGAGATCTCCCGCAGAAAAAGGGAGCTCTCCGCGTTTCCACTTGAAGTGGCCTTCCCCTGCTTCAATGCGGATATATTCTTTTGCATCCGAAAAACGCTTGAATCTGCCGCTGCTCTCAATGAGAACGGCGTTGCGGCAGACGCTCACTGTGCCGCCCTGAACTTTGCGCGCGTCTTTGAATTCCTCACGCGCAGGAATCTCAATTTCCGGCGGGATCGCCCTAACGATAGTAAGTTCCATAACATCTCTATTATAATTGCCGCGCGCATAAAATGCAAGCGATTTATTGTGGGAGAAATAGGGTATGCCGCCCCGCCGCATAACAAGATGCGGCGGGGCGGCATGCCATAAAGCAATGAAAAGTTATTCCTCATCGGGCGGAAGTCTTTGACGGGAGAACAACCATGAAATGCGGGCACTTTGAGGCGTTACTCCTCGTCGGGCGGGAGAAATCCTCCGACGCTGCGGAAGGAGTCAAGTTTCTTGCCGATGGTGCCCGTCCGTTTTTCGGCGCTTTCCACGGTATCCTGCGCTTCCTGCAATTTTTTGCGCGTCTTTTCGAGGAGTTCTGCGAACTTTGCAAAGTCTGCGCGGAAGGAGTCGAGCATGATGCGAAGTTCTCCCGAGCGTTTCTCGATAGCCGCGGTGCGGAACCCTGTCTGGAGTGTAGAGAGAAGCGCGCCGAGATTGGTGGGACCGACGGCGAGGATGCGGCGCGAGCGCAGCCAGTCCATGAGTCCGTCCGTGCGGACGACTTCGGCATAGAGCCCTTCGCTGGGCAGGTACATGACGGCAAAGTCGGTGGTGACGGGGGGAAGGATGTATTTTTTTGCGATGGAATCGGCTTGCAGTTTGACAGCGCGTTCGAGGTTCCTGCGTGCGCGCTCCTCGTTTTCCTTGTCGCCCCGTTCGGAGGCAGAGACAAGCCGTTCAAACTCCTCCACGGGGAATTTGCTGTCCACAGGCAGGTACATTTCGCCGTCTTTTGCGGGCAGGACGATGGCAAAATCGACGAGGGAATTGTCGAGCGGATTGAGTTTGACGCTGCGGCGGTACTGCTCGGGCGCGAGCATCTGTTCGAGGAGGGCGTCGAGCTGTGCTTCGCCCCAGGTGCCGCGAAGCTTGACGTTGGTGAACACGCGGCGGATGTCTGCGACGGAGGAGGAGAGCCCCTTCATTTCGCCCACGCTCTCGTACATCTTTTCGAGGCGTTCTGTGATGCGTGCGAAGGAATCGGAGAGCTTGCCGTCGATGGACGTGGTGAGCTTTTCGTCCACCGTCCTGCGGATGCGCTCTAAATTCTGCGCGTTGACGTCCACGACATACTTGATGTCGTCGGTCAGCCTGTTCTGAATGTTGACGAGCCGACCCTCCGTCGAGCGCTCGACACGCTCCAGCGTGCGGGCGTTGTAGTCGGCAAGTTTTCCGACGGCGTCCAGTTTGCCCTCGAGCTCTTTGATCTTTTCAAGTGTTGCGCCGTCGCCCTGTTTTTTCTTTTTCAGAAGCAGGGCGATGAGCAATATGAGACAGATTGCACTTAAAATGATGCAAACGGTGATGAGAATATCATTCATAATGTCTCCTTTTTCTCTTTTGTGATGCGGTCAAGGTGCTTTAGAAGATGTTCGCGCGTGTTGCGGGCGCCGTCCTGCGTACAATAGGAGAGCAGCTCTTCGAGCATCTTTCCGATGCGCTCTCCGCGGATGCCGCGCGCGGTGAGATCGTTCCCCGTCACGGCGAGCTCTTTTACGGAAAAGGGTACGCCTTCCGCCCGCATCTGCGTGAGAATATTCTGCCATTTGACAACGCCGGGAGCGGGGGAGATGTCGTCCTTGCAGGCGGAAAAGTCTGCCTGACGCAGGGCGAACAGATCGGGGAGAAGGTCATGAACGCGTACGATATCCCGCCGTACTTTTCCCTCCTTCATGCGCAGGTCGAAGTCGCGCATGTGCAGAAGGACAAGCGAAGCGACCCGTTCCGTGAGTTTTTTGGGCGCTTTCAGTCTGCCGAGGATGTCGGCGGCAATGCGCGCACCCTCCTCGGGGTGCGCGTGAAAGTTCCCGTCCCGCAAAAAGCAGAAGGGCTTTCCGACATCGTGCAAAAGTGCCGCCCAGCGAATGGATGCGGGTGCATAATATACACATCGGAAAGAGTGTTCGAGCACGTCATAGTTATGGAAATCTGCGCGCTGCGGCATGCCGTCGCCCAAGGCGAGCTCGGGCATGATCTGAGCGAGTACGCCCGTGTCGCGCAGGATGTGCAGCCCGCGCCACGGACCCCATGCCCCGCCCGCTTTTTTGTCGGACAAGAGAAGCTGATCGAGCTCGGAGAAAATGCGCTCGGGCGCGATGTCGCAGATGAGCGAGCAGTTCTCTTTTGCTCCTGCAAGGCATTCTTCGTCGGGGGCAAAACCTGTCTGTGCCGCAAGGCGCGCAAGCCTGACAAGCCGCAGACCGTCCTCGCCGAAAACCTTTTTGGCAGGTGCGACGGTGCGCAGCTTTTTCTCACGGATGTCCTCCATGCCGCCGAGCGGGTCACAGAACTTGTCGGCGGCGATGTCATAATAGACGGCATTGGCACAAAAATCCCGCCTGCGTGCGTCGCGTCCGATGTCGTCGGTGAACTCGATCTCGGCAGGCGTGTGCAGTCCGCGCACATATTTGTCCGAACGGAAGCGCGTGAACTCATAACCTGTGCCGTCCCTGTCCGTCAGCTTGACGGTGCCCGTGTTGCGGTAGACGGCATTTACATGAAATCCGCATTGTTTTGCCGCCGTCTCCATCTCTGTCTCGGAGGCGGGGGAGCAGATGTCCCAGTCGGTGAGTGTTGCGGAATACCCCGCCAGAAAGTCTCTTACGCTCCCGCCGACGACGTAGAGCGGACGGGAAATCGCTGAAGCAAGTTCTTTCAAGGGGGGCGGAATGAGTGTGTTCAATGTGCGGCTCCGATAAAAAATTTCTGAAAAGAGTATAACAGATTTGCAAAAAAATTGCAATCATCGAAGAAATATTGTATAATGCAGGCGGAAGGATTTTACGGGAGAGGGGTGAGATCGTGTTTAACATCATTGTCAACTGTCACGCACGCTGCGTGAAAAAACTCATCGCCGCCATGGAAGCGCGCCTTCGTGCGCACGGGGCGCAGTATCGGTTCTTCTACACACAGCGCGAGGGGGATGCGGGAAAGTACGCGTACAGCCTCTCTGCGGCAGGCGGGACGGAGTTTATCGTGGTCGGCGGGGACGGCACCCTCAATGAGGTAGTCAGCGGCCTTTCCGATCCGTCCGTATGCACCGTGGGACTTGTTCCTGCGGGGACCGGCAATGATTTTGCCGCATCCATGAACATTCCGCACGGCATCCGCGCCCTTGATCTTATTCTCGATGGCACTCCTCAGCCTGTGGATTACATCGAATGCGGCACACGCAGAAGCATCAACATTGTCGGGACGGGAATCGATGTGGAGATTCTCCGCCGCTGTGCAAGAATGCGCTTCGGCACCAATAAGGGAAAGTATTTCCGCAGTCTTGTCGCGACGTTGTTCCATTACAGGGGCACAAAACTTACCGTTACGGTGGGCGGGGAGACAAAGGAATATTTTGCGCTCATCGCGGCAGTGTGCAACGGAAAGCAGTTCGGAGGCGGGATTCCGATCTGTCCCGTTGCCGATGTTGCAGACGGACAGCTTGAGCTCGTGATCGTGGACAGTCCCAAGCGCAGAAAAATTGTGTTCGAGCTTATCCGGCTCATGCGCGGAAAGCTTTTGGAGAGACCGATCACGCATCACATTTCCTGTTCGGAGGCGATGATCACGTCGCCCGACGGAAATATATTTGTGCAATATGACGGCGAGATCGAGGAGGCGGAAGCATTGAATGCGCACCTCGTCGCCGGAAAACTCAGAATGTACCGAGGCTGATATGAACCTTTACAGGGAAGTGCTCGATCATATTCCCACGGCGGCGATCGTCGTGGATAATCAAATGAGGGTGCGGTATACCAACCGCGCCTTTCGCGAGTGCTTTCATGCGGCAAAGTCGAAGGGAACGCTCAAGGAGACGACGGGCTGTATTTCGGAAGAAGTGTGCGGCGACGGGGTTCGCTGTGCATATTGCCCCATGCGATCGCTCTTCTCGGATGCGATGAAGAACGACGGGCGAGCGTTCCGCAAACTCATTGTTCGCGGCGGGGAGGGGAACCTTTCCTTCCGTATCCGCGTCACGCCGCTCGGAAAGTTTTATCTCGGCGTAGTGGTCGACGCCTACGAATCGGAGATCGCGCGGGAGATGTATTCCGCGCAGGATATTCAGCAGCGCCTTCTTCCGCCCGCGAGGAGCGGTGCGGGAACGCACTATTCTTTCATGTATATTCCCTGCCGTGAGATCGGAGGGGACCTTCCAGACGTCTATGAGGCAAGCGGCGAAACGATGGGCTTTCTTGCGGACGTCTCGGGAAAGGGAATTTCGGCGGGCATGCTCTCCGCGTTTGTCAAGGCGGGCTGGGACAGGAGCGAAGTCTCTCCTGCAAAGGCTTTGCGGGGACTTAACGCCAAATTTCAGGAGCTCAACCTGGACGAACGTTCCTATGTCACTGCAATGGCGGTGCGCATCGAGCGTGCGCGGCAGGAGATCGTGTACAGCGTGGCGGGGCACAACGCGCCCATGCTGCTTAAAAGCGCGCTCGGCATTGACGAGATCGTCATGAACTCGCCGCCTATCTCCAACTGGATTCCCGATTTTGCCTATTCCGATCGGGCGATCGGATTTTCCAAGGGCGACATTCTCGTGCTTCTCACCGACGGCGTCACGGAGAGCCGAAATGCGGCAGGCGAGCAGTTCGGCATCGAACGCGTTGAGGAAGTCCTGCGCCGCTCTGAAAACGCCGAGCGCTTCATCGAGCGTCTCAAAGCTGTTCTCAAGGAGTTTTGCGGCACGTTCGACGACGATATCACGGCGATCGCTTTTGATCTGTAATGTACCAAAATACCGCACACGTGTGCGGTATTTTTCGTCCATAATGAATATTTTTCATAAAATTTTCCATGGACCTTGACTTTTCTTTGCAAGTTGGATATAATAATAACAGAAATCTTTGATAAGGAGATAGAAACATGGCAAAGAGTAGGGGCGACTATTTCGGTCTCGGACGGCTGATCAGCATCATTCTTGCGATCATCCCCATTACGTCTTGGATCCTCGGCTTTATTACGCGTTTTTCCGAAGGGAAGATCCTTGCGGGTATCCTGCGTATCATTCTCGGATGGAACATCATCTGGATTCTTGATATCATCCTGATGATCCTCAGCGGAAGGATTTTGCGTATCATTCCTCTGTAATCCGTCAGAAAAAAACGATAAAAAGCCTGCGGCAGCCGCCGCAGGCTTTTTTTGCTGTTTTGTGGGGGAAATGCGTTTTATTTGTCCCTTTGTCAGGCGGACGTAGTTTTTCTGTTGCATTGCAAGAAGTGCCTTATGAATATCGGGAATATCGGGCGGAAGCGGAAGAGTTCTTACGAAAGTTTCCAAAGTCCAAAATAGTTTCCAAAGTCCAAAATTCGGCAAATGAGTCAGCAATATAAAAAGCCCGTGCGGGCGGGAAATTCCGCGCGCGACGGGCAAAACGGCTGAAATATTTTGTGATCAGAACAGATGTGCGGACTCTGTAATCAGGACGGATGCGCTGTCCCTGCGATCAGAACAGATGTACGAACTCTGCGGTCAGTACAGATGAGCGAACTTTGTAATCAGGACAGACGTTCGGTGCGATAGGGGATGCCCGTTTCGACGTCCTTCCATGTGAGCGTGCCGTCTTCAAGGACGAGGTAAGAGTGAGGGGAATTTTCCTTGGGAATGGAGACCGAGCCGCAGTTGACGTAGGTATAGACGCCGCGGCGTTCAAAGGCGGGGACGTGGAAGTGTCCGTTGACGAGCACATCTCCCTCTTTGAGAACGGCGTATTCGTTGTGGCCGTGGGTAAGGACAAGCGTATGTGCTCCGGCGGGGAGAATGGCGAAGGCGGCGACGATGGGGAATTCAAGGACCATCGTATCGACGTCGGAATCGCAGTTGCCGCGCACGCAGAGGATGTCCGATTTCATGGAGTTGAGGATAGCGGCAGTTTCGAGCGTGGAGTATTCCTTGGGGAGGGCGTTGCGGGCGCCGTGGTAGAGAAGGTCGCCGAGCAAGAGGAGCTTTTGCGCTTTTTCCTCTTCGTAGCGTTTTTTCAGAAGGCGGCAATAGTAAGCCGAGCCGTGGATATCCGAAGCAATGACGTATTTCATACAGTTTCCTCGAGTTCGCGGATGATTTCTTTGAGTTTTGTGAGAACGCCGCCCTCGGTATTGGGGGGAATGACGCGTCCGACAAGCTTTTTCAGGGGCGGGTATGCATTTTGCGGGACGTACGCGTTTCCGCATTCGCACAGCATTTCAAAGTCGTTCATGTGGTCTCCGAAAGCGACACATTCCTCTTTTTCGAGGGAGAACGCCTTGCGCAGAAAGCGGATTGCCTCGCCTTTGTTGGAATCGGGGGCGGAGACGTCGCACCAGTCGTATCCCGAGAGGATGGTCCTGAGATTGGGCAGACGCTGGGGAAGCACCTTGATGCAATTTTCTGCCGCGGCGATCTCGTCGTAGACGGCGATCTTGCAGATGTCCTCTTTTCCGATGATGTCGTCAAGATCCTCCACTTTTTTGCAGTTGGTGTAGGAGAGCATGGCGTACTTGAAAAAGGGCATTTCGTTGTTTTCGATGTAGGCAAAGTCCGTGCCGCACAGCATGGGATAGAGATGCGGAAGGGCGCGGATCTCATGAATGGCATTGCGGGCATCCCTGTCTCGGATGGGGGTCAGGTGCAGCGTCTTGGAACGGTACTTGACCAGCGCACCGTTTTCGCAGATAAACACGACATCGTTTTCGACGGGCGCGAACAGTTTTTTGAGATTGGCATACTGTCGTCCGCTCGCGGGGGCGAACAGCACGCCGAGCGATTTGAGCTTCCTGATGAGCGGGAAAATTTCTTCGGGCAGTCTTTTTTCACCGTCCAGAAGCGTCCCGTCCAGATCGCTCGCAATAAATTTTACCATAGGTGCGTCCTTGTTGTCCGAAGGCCTCCGTGAGCGGTCCTTT
>ERZ1643251.3063-NODE-3063-length-15986-cov-5.800766_pt1 | contig 15986 bp, 16 predicted proteins | sample MGYA00579261_ERZ1643251 | MGnify/ENA primary metagenome ERZ1643251 (study PRJEB29033, sample SAMEA4952267) | chicken gut metagenome | biome: Broiler Chicken; feature: Gastrointestinal Tract; material: Caecum | place: Ireland | collected 2018 | study: Broiler...
ATAAATTTGTGTGGTAGATATATCAGAATGACCTATAATTCTTGAATACTACGTAAATCCGCACCATTATTTAAAAGATGAGTCGCAAAACTATGTCTTAGTGTATGAGGGGAAAATGGTGTTTTAATATTTTTTTCTTTAGCTAATTTCTTCAGTATTTTAAAGAAACCTTGTCTAGTCATCCCTACTCCATGATTATTTAAAAATAAGGCATCGGTTACTTTTCCTTTTAATAATAAACTTCGATATTCTTCCATATAAGTTTTTAAAGCTTCTAAGGCAATATCTCCTATAGGAATTACTCTTTCTTTTCCACCTTTTCCAACCGTTCTTACATAAGCCATAGATAGGTCTACATCATGAATTTTCAAGTTCATAAGCTCACTGACACGTAATCCTGTCGCATACATGAGTTCTAACATAGCTTTATTACGATAACTATAAGGATCACTTAAAGGAATATCTAACAAACGATCAATTTCTTCCATTGATAAGACTTTAGGTAATGTTTTTTTTCGTTTGGGTAATTCTAATAAATCACTAGGATTTGTTTTAATGTATTTTTCAATTAATAAGAATTTATAGAAACTACGAATACTACTAATATTTCGCGATACGGTACGTTGATCTAATCCCGAATCATTTAAATATTTTAAATAATTTTTAATTTCTTTCTTTTTAATCGCACTAAAATCTTTATGTTCCACTTCATTCACATATTTGTAGTAACGCATTAAGTCATGGTGATAGGCTTCTATGGTATTCTCACTATATTTTTTATCAATACGTAAATAGACAATAAAATCTTCAATACGTTCTAAAAACTCATTCATAATCTCACCTATTGATATTATATCATTCTTTTTCCTCAAACATGTGAATACTAGTGTTTCTTTACAAAATTTGATATAATAGGAAAGAAAGAAGGTGCAAGATGAAAGAACCTTTAGCTATTTTAATGAGACCCACTTGTATCGATGAAGTTCTAGGTCAAAAACATCTTGTAGGTAAAGGAAAAGTATTATCCAATATGGTTCATAATAAAAAGTTATTTTCGATGATTTTATATGGGCGTCCGGGAATTGGGAAGACGACTTTAGCTACTGCGATGATTCAAGAGTTAGATTTACGTTATCGCATGTTAAATGCGGTTATTAATAATAAAAAAGATTTTGATATTGTCATTGAAGAAGCAAAAATGTACGGCCATATGGTCGTGGTGATGGATGAAGTTCATCGTTTAAATAAAGATAAACAAGATCTATTACTCCCCTACTTGGAGAATGGACTAATTACGTTTATCGGTATGACAACTTCAAATCCCTATCATTCAATTAATCCAGCCATTCGTAGCCGTTGTCAAATCTTTGAGTGTAAAGAATTGAGTGTAGACGATATTATGACCGGATTACATCGTGCTTGTTCCAGTGAGTATTTAAAAGGAATCAAAGTAGAAGATGAAGTTTTAGAGTATATTGCCGAATTATCTGGTGGTGATTTACGTTTTGCTTATAATTTATTAGAGATTGCCTATTATTCTACCGATGATTTTCATGTAACATTAGATGTTGTAAAGAGTATTAATAATAAACCAGCATTCTTTTCGGATAAAAATGAAGATGGACATTATGATGTATTAAGCGGATTACAAAAATCGATTCGTGGGAGTGATGTGAATGCAGCTCTTCACTATTTAGCTAGATTGATTGAAGCAGGAGATTTAGATAGTATATTTAGACGTTTGAGTGTCATTGTATATGAAGATATTGGGCTTGCCAATCCATCGATGGGACCTAAAGTAGATGCGGCCATTCATGCGGCAGAACGAACGGGATTACCAGAAGCTCGAATTCCATTAGGAACCATTGTTGTCGAAATGGCTCTATCACCTAAATCGAATAGTGGTCATTTAGCTTTAGATGCGGCTCTACAAGATATTCGTAATGGAAATACCGGTAATTTACCAGAACACTTACGAACTAATTCTAAAACTTATAAATATCCTCACGATTATCCAAACGCTTGGGTAAAACAACAATATTTACCGGATAAATTAGTAGGCCGTAAATACTATCAACCTAAAACAACTAGTAAATATGAGCAATCTTTAAAACAAATTTACGATAAATTAAATGAATTAGAAAAAAGATAGGTCATTCTATCTTTTTTTTGTTTTCTGCTTTATGTTAGGGGATACTTCTTTCTCTTTCATCGAATATGTTGGATTTATTAAATGTCTTTCACAATCGTGAATATGTTTTTCAATTTCCTGTACCATTTTCAAAGTTCGATCATGCCAATGAAGGGTTACTTTTTCTATTTTTAATTTTTCTTCTATTATTTCTTTTTCTTGTTTTTGAAAATCTTGATACACCTTATAATTATCGTAAATCCCTTTCCCACTATAGATCATCAAACCAAGTCCTCCACAACCAAATAGAAGAGCTGGAATCGTAGCTACAGAATATAAATAAAGACCAAACAATAAAACAAGTGTAGACAAAAGAAAATGGATAAATTCTTTCTTTTCCCAAGCGGACACTTTCCATTTTGCTTGTTGTAACTGTTTGATATTTTCTACGCAATGGTCAACTTCTTTTTGATATAATTGATACAAAACAAATCTCTTTTTTTGCATGTGAAAAGAAGCTTTCTTTAATTCTTCTATACGTAAAATCAGTTCATCTTGTGAAGTATATTTCTGTTTCATGTAATCCCTTTCTATAGTCCTAAAATAAATAATTCTAGCCCTAATGTTTTATCACATTTACCACTCTTGATATTTAAATCTAATTCTGCAAGATCATTGATAGCTTTTAACAAAACATTACTAGAGTATTTATTTGCACTTGCTAAAGCTAATTTAATGCGATAAGGATGAATTCCTAATTTTGTGGCAATATTATCTCCAGTATATCCCATCTTATATAATTCTTTTGCTTGATATATAATACGAAATTGGTTGGCTAACATGACAATAATTTTAATAGGTTCTTCGTTTCTTTTAATCATTTCACTATAAATTTCCATTGCCTTTTCTTTATTTTTAGAAACAATCGCTTCAATTAAAGCAAAAATATCAACATCAATATTTTTATGAGTTAATGTGATAATATCCTCTCTGGTAATGTGATGATCATCTAATTTATAATTTTTGATTTTAATTAATTCTTGTTCTAAAATAAGTAATTGATTTCCTACACGTTCGATAAAAAAAGATAAATCTTGAGGAGACATGGTATATTCCCCCAACATTTCTTTCACAATGGATGTCATTTGTGTATTTTTATTGAACTCTTTGACTACACCATTTTTTTTGATGGATTTGGTAATCTTTTTTACAGAATCAATTTTTTCATATTCGATCGAAAAAATTAAAATCGTAGAGGGATTTGGATGATTTAGATATTCTTCTAATTTCTTAAGATCATGATTTAAAGGATTTTTAACCACTTTACGAGTAAAAATATAAGCATTATCTACTAAGATTACTTTTTGATCATTAAAAAGAGAAATCATAGATGCATCTTCTATAATATCATCGATTAAGTTACTCTCCAAATCATATTTACTAATACTATAGTCTTCTACATTGGCTTGTGAGAGAATCTTTTTTATTTCTTTTTCCATTAAAAACGTTTCTAATCCATAAAATAAGTAATTCATTCTTACCACCATCTCTATTATATCATGTTTTACCAAATAAAAACCATTCGATGCCTAATAATATCTAGAACATCCAATGGTAGGTGTCATCACTTTCATTCGTTCTTTATTGTTTTGATGAAGGTGAAAACGAGATTGAATACGTTCTTGTAGTTTTTGATCGACAATCTGTTTTCCATTATATTCATAGTGATGAAGTCCACTAATGATTCCTCCATCTAAGAGAGTATAATCTTGATAAATGTCTACAATGGTTAAGTTTTCATCTACAATGACTGCGTAATCCCATATGTATTTATTTTGAAAGATATCTTTTTTTAAGATAAAGATACTATTATTCTTACTTTTTTTTCCAAATAATAATAACCAACGTACTTGCTTATGACTAGCAACATCGTCTCTTGAGTAATTAGCTTCTTGTAATTCAAAGCGATTATTTTTAATTCCCAATAATTTACACAACTTTGTGATTGTAATGGTTTGATCATTAAATAAATGTTTTGGTAATGAAAAAATATGTTTCATTATTATCATCCCCTTTTATAGAATACTTTTTGTTGGAAATTATAATAATATAACATATTCTTATACTCTTGTCAATAGATTAAAAAGAAATTATTCAAATTCATGATTCCTTATTTTTTGATAAGCCTCTTTCCAATCATGAACACGTGTAATGTGATAACCATCTAATTGTTGATTATAATTGGTTTCAAATATCATCGTTGGATAACTGGTCGCAACACGTTCAATAGATGATGGATTAGCAGATAAAAACAGTGTCATTTTATTCTTTTTGGCAATCTCTAACCAATCTAATTCTGATACAATACATGCATCATAAGGAATCTCAAAACGATCGAGCCAATCATTCACATGTTTAATGTGAAACTTTTGCGATTCTGGTGTTAATTCAAAATCATTCGGACGATAAACAACGATTATTTTATAACTCATCGTAGAAAGTCTTTCTAAAGCTTCTTTGGCCAGATGTTTTGGTTTAAAAGAATGAAGTAATTGTGGTAAATAGATTTTCCAAAATTCCTCTTCTCGTGGGACAGACCAATCAAACATATCAATCGTATTTTGAGCATTTGGATCGACTAGTTTTGCCCCATATTTTTTAGCAAAGAAATTTCCTTGTTTTAATTTAAAATCTTGTAAATCGGTCAGTACATCATGAAGATCGATGATGATGACTCCTTCATATTTTTTCTTAAAAAACATAGGTTCCTCTTTTCTATTTATTTTTTGTTACATAATTCCAAGCAGATTTACACATATCGTCTAGTGTATATTGTGCCTTAAAACCTAACTCTTCATACGCTTTGGTTGGATCTGCGTAACAAGCTGCGATATCCCCAGGACGACGATCTTTAATGACATAAGGTACATCCACTCCATTTACCGTTTGAAACGCATTTACAATATCTAAAACACTATAACCGTTTCCTGTTCCTAAATTATAATAATAAATCCCTTCTTCTTTTTCTAACTTATTTAATGCGAGTGAATGACCATGAGCAAGATCGCATACATGAATATAATCACGAACACCCGTTCCGTCTGGTGTATCATAATCATCTCCAAAGACTCCTAATTCTTTCAATTCTTTATTTGCCACTTTTACAATATAAGGCATTAAATTATTTGGAATACCATTTGGATCCTCACCAATTAATCCAGACTCATGAGCCCCAATTGGATTAAAGTAACGAAGAACACAAATACTCCATGTCGGATCTGACATATATAAATCTTTTAAAATTTGTTCAATCATTAATTTGGTTGTTCCATAAGGGTTGGTTGTACTTAATGGAAAATCTTCCGTAATAGGCAAATGATCTGGTTTCCCATAAACCGTCGCACTACTAGAGAATACTATTTTCTTACAATCGTATTTGTCCATTAACTCACAAAGAACAATAGTGCTTAACAAATTATTGTGATAATACATTAATGGTTTTTGTACACTTTCTCCAACCGCTTTATATCCTGCAAAATGAATCACCGCATCGATCTTTTCTTTTTTAAAAACTTCTTCCAAAGCTTCTTTATCACAAGCATCTACTTCATAAAAGGGAAAATCTTTACCAATAATTTCCTTAATATGATCAATGGCTTCTGGTTTGGAATTAGAAAAATTATCCACCACTACAATATCATATCCATTTTCAACTAAATCTACACAGGTATGAGATCCAATATACCCTGCGCCTCCAACAACTAATACTTTCATTCTTATCCTCTCCTATCTATTATCATTATACCATGAAAATACTGGTGTATAAAAGAGAAATGTGCTATAATAAACAAGTCCTCGAGGAGAGATTTACATGAAAGAAGAAATTACAAGAGAAGAAGCCATTCTCGCTTTAAATAAAATAAGAGAGGAAATCATAGAATTACGTAAAAAGGGAAATCTTTTACTTGAGCAAAAAGAATCTTTCGTTCATGAAGTAGATTTAATAGAAAAAGAATCCAATGATTTATTTTTTCAGGAAGAGAAAGAAAGAAAAGAATCGTACTTAGAAATGATCTCGATTTTAGGTAAATCATTTATCTGTTCTTTGTTGATTTTGATTTCTTTCTTAAATCTAATCATGCCACTCACTGCTTCTAAGCCTTTTCTGCCTTTTCAAATGTCATACATTTTATTTATATCAAGTACTTTATTAGAAGTGTATTACGCTAGAAGCTTTTTTCAAAAAGAGAAAAGTTTCAATAAAAATCATGAAAATGCAATAGTAAATGCAACTGAGCTTTTAAACCAGTTAGATAACATAATGGCTAAATCAGAGGAGATTGATCATCAACTGAATCGCATTTCTACTCAGATAGAAGAAAAAGAAAAACAAGTCGCATTTATTACTAGAAACCTAGAAAATTTAGAATATGAGGATGATTTTACCAAAGAAAAAGAACCAGTAAGTGTTATGACGACAACCTTAGAAAATAAAGATGAATTTATCAAAGAAAACAAACAAGTAAAAGTTAAATCTAAAAAATAAAGGAGAAAGATATGAAATCAGAAATCGATACTTTAAAAAAGAAAAAAATTTACTTTTGTTAATGCAAGAACTTCAAAAATGCAAGAACGAATGGAATTCTTTATACTATACTTATCAACAAGAATTAGGAGAAATAAAAACGAAACAGAGGCATCAACAAGAAGAGAAACAGAAGAGTGTCAATACTTTATATCATCGTGGGATTGTTAGTTTAAAGATGATTCTATTTATGGTTATTAATTTATTAGTTTTGAATACCATTGCACCCTACCCACCTTACTCCGCTTTATTTTCTGCTTTATATGATTTAACTACATTCATACTAACAATTTATATCATTCATACAGTCTTTGAGAAAGTAATACCTATTCTTACTTATCCCTTTAAGAAAAGCGTTTTAAAACAAAAAGAGAGAGAAAAAGAAAAAGTATGGGGAAAACGTTTACAAAAGAAACAAAATGATATTGATAAATTATTTATTCAAGCACAAGAAATAAAAGCTGAAATATCATATCTTTATGCGAAAGAATACATCAATGAACAATTCAAATCCGTCTCTCTTTCGTATAATTCAAAAGAAGAAACAAAAAAGGATCTTCCGAAACAGAAAGTTAAAAAGAGAAATCTTAATCATTAGATTTCTCTTTTTTGGTAGGCTTTGTACGTGTCTTTTTTGGTTTTGATGGTTGTTTCGGAACATCAAAGAAGAAGGTTGTTCCTTTGTTTATTTTAGAAGTTACACCATAATTAAAGTGATGATGTTCTAAGACATTTTTAACAATCGATAGACCAAGTCCTGTACCAAAGGCATTTCGTTTATGTTTTTTAGATGATTTATAATAACGATCCCAAATAACATCTAAATCTTCTTCTTTAATTCCTTTACCGGTATCGATAATTTGAACACGAATCGAATCTTTAGATTCTTTGACTTTAATCGTTACTTTATTATCTTTACCCGTATAATTAATCGCATTATTAATTAAATTGTAAATCACTTGTTCCATTTTGGCACGATCGGCTTGAATCATTAATGGTTTGGTTTGTTTGAAGATAAATTGATATCCTTCTTTTTCGCGTAAAATATCATAACGTTTTAAAATGGTATTAATACATTCTGTTAAATCAAATTCTTCCATATTTAATTCTTCAATATTGGATTGTAATTTAGAAAGATTTAAAATATCATTTACTAATACATTTAAACGATCAGCTTCTTCAATGATAACATTTAAATGGGTATCTCTTTTTTCTTTTTGTTGATCTAAATCGCGAACCATTTCCGCATAAGCTTTAATCATCGTTAATGGAGTCTTTAGATCATGACTAACATTAGCCATTAAGTCACGTCGTAATTCGTCGGTTTTAACTAATTCTGCGTTCATTTTATTTAAAGTAACAGCAAGTTCATTGATTTCTTCAATCGATGAATTGGTATCAAAATGAACATTTAAAATTCCATTCCCCATGCGTTTTGCCGAACGACTCATTTGAACAATTGGTTTTGAAATATTTTTAGAAATAAAATAAGCAATAACAAAGGAAAGTAATAAAACACCTATAGTGACATAAACTAATTGACTCGCTAAGATACTCGTTGTTGCCCCTAAAGGTTCTAAAGAGGCCATAATAAAGGCATAAGTATCACTTTCTAGTTTTACGCCATAAAGAATGGTTTTATTATGAAAGATCGGATTGGTATAAATGTATTGAACTCTTTTTTCTCCACTACGAATAAATTTTCGTTTATAAAGAACAGTTTCAATATTGTTTTTTTCATTCAATGTACATCCACGATCAATCCCATTTGAAGAATAAGAAGTCTCATCGGTCGTTACAATCTCTACACAAACTCCTCGTTCATATGATATTTGATCTAAAACACTGACTGCGTCTTCTGAATTATAAGAAGATACAATTCGATCAGCAATGTGAGACATTTCCATTGTTTTTGACCATTCATAATATCGATTTAAGAAGATTACTTGAACTAACCATAAACTAGCTAAAATAACAATGGAAAAAAGAATTAAATAGCTCCATATTTTAGCATGTAAGCTTTTACTCTTTGATTTCAAATTTATACCCCATTCCGTGAACGGTTACAATTAATTTACGATAGGGTCCTAGATTATTTCTAAGCATTTTAATATGAGTATCAATGGTACGATCATCACCATAGAAATCATATCCCCATAAATTATTTAATAACTGTTCACGACTAAGTGCGATCCCTTTATTTTCAATAAAATAAGTTAATAATTCAAACTCTTTCGGAGTTACTTTGATCTCTTTTCCATCAATTTTAACTGTATGTGCTTTAAAGTTCACTTCTAATCCTTGATGGACAAAGACATCATCTAAACTTTTTTGAACGCGTTTTAAAATTGATTTTACACGAGCCATTAATTCTTTAGGAGAAAATGGTTTTGTCATATAATCATCGGTTCCTAAATCAAATCCCATAAGTTTATCAAATTCTTCACTGCGAGCCGATAACATGATAACTGGTACACTACGATTTTTAAGTTCACGTAATACCGAATAACCATCTAATTTCGGCATCATGATATCTAAAATCATCAAATCAATTTGATCTTTCTCTAATATTTTTAATGCGTCAATCCCATTTTCTGCTTCGACAATTTCATATCCTTCTGCTTCTCCGTATTCACGAATGACTTCACGAATTAATTTTTCATCATCAACCACTAATAACTTCATAAAATACCTCCACTTCTCTATAGGATAATAAAAACTTATGTAGTTTTTGTGAAATACACTTTTATTATATCACACAAAACCATTCCTTATAATTGGAATGGTTCATTAATTAAATCTTTTTCTACTAATAGTTCGTGCATCGCTTCTGCCTTGGTGTTGAGTAAAATATCTTCCATACGGTCCACTCGACTACGTTCCGCGGTAAGGATCGCATTTACTTTATAAACGGCTTTATCTAACTGGTCATTAATCACGACATAATTATACTTTGTCACTTCGTTGATTTCTTGATACGCTTTGCGAAAACGTTTTACAATTTTTTCTTTAGATTCTGTTCCACGCTGAATTAAACGATTAATCAACTCTTCCATACTTGGTGGCATAATAAAGATAAATAAAGCTTCGGGATGGTTTTCTTTTACTTGGAGAGCTCCTTCAATATCAATCTCTAAAATGACATCATCCCCGTCATTAATATGCCTAGCAATTTTTTCTTTCGGTGTTCCATAGTAATCGTGATTATGTACCTGGGCATATTCTAATAACTCATGATTTTTAATCTTTTCTTCAAATTCTTCTTTTGAAATAAAATAATAATCGACTCCATCTTGTTCATTTGGTCTTGGTTTTCTTGTTGTCATGGAAACAGATAACCATAAATGTTTTCTTTGTTTCTTTAACTCTTTACATATCGTTCCCTTACCTACTCCACTAGGTCCTGATAAGACAATTAAACTTCCTCTTCCTTTTTTCTTACTCATAATTTCCTCCTAATATTTTAAACATTATACGAAAAAGAAAAAGAAAAAGCAAGTCTATTTTTGCTTTTTCTTTTCCCATAATAAATGTTCTTGATTTTGATAAGGAATATCAGTTACGCGAGACTTTAATTCTTCCATGACATCTTCTAAGTTTTTATCATCTATATTTGTTTTGTAATATAACTCTCTTTCTGTTAAATGATATTCTTTAATAAACGATACGATTTGTTCCAACATAGAATATTGATAATCATTGATATGTTCAGGAATCCATACAGGAGAGTATGAACCTAAACATACTTGAATTAATACATTTCCATATTCTAGAGCTTGTTTGTACCACATTCTTGGAAAAGTAAAATCTTTAAAATCATCATATAAAACACGATAGATTCTTTTGGCGACTTCACCATGTTCTTCTGGTGCTGGAAGAGAAATGGTTTGAAAAGGTGTGATTACGATCATGGCACCATCGACACCATCCGGATTCATAATTATCAAACCATTCTTTTTAATCACCGCATCATTGTTTAAATAAAAGTCTTCTAAGCTAAATTCTTCACTTTGCTGTTTGATATATTCTAATGCGTTTTTATCCATTTAATGTTCATCCTTTTTGGTAATCGCAATCGATAATTCTTCTAATTGTTTTGAATCGACAAGATTAGGCGCATCACTCATTAAATCAGACGCACTAGCGGTTTTTGGAAAGGCAATAACATCGCGAATATTATCTGTTCCAGCTAGTAGCATCGTTAAACGATCTAATCCTAAAGCGAGTCCTCCATGAGGTGGTGTTCCATAAGCAAACGCATCCATAAAGAAACCAAATTTTTCTTGTGCACTTTCTTTAGTAAATCCTAAAGCATCAAACATTTTTTCTTGGATGTCCGCTTGGTGAATACGAATACTTCCTCCACCGGCTTCATATCCATTAATCACAATGTCATACGCTTTGGCACGAGCAACATCTGGTTGCGTTTTTAATTTATCCATATCTTCTTCATATGGCATCGTAAATGGGTGATGACAAGCCATATAACGACCTTCTTCTTCACTATATTCAAATACAGGGAAATCTACCACCCATAACAATTTATAATCATCGGGATGGATTAACTCTAAATCTTTACCAAGTTTTAAACGAAGAGCACCCAAGCTTGTTTTAACAAGCTTTTTTTGATCAGCGACAATTAAAACAAGATCATTTTCTTCGATTCCTAGTTTGTTATAAATTTGATTGAACTCTTCATCACTTAAAACTTTACGAATACTTCCTGTCCATTCCCCTCCATTATACTTCAGATAGGCAAGACCACTAACACGATATGTTTTAACAAATTCAGTTAATTGGTCTAATTTTTTACGGGAATAAAGATCCGCTTTATTTTTCACTACTAAGGCATTAATGATTCCATGATTTTCTAATACATTACGGAAAACTTGAAAACTTGTATTGGTAAACACATCTGTTATATCTTGTATTTTCATATCAAAACGTAAATCTGGTTTATCACTTCCATAGGTATTTATTGCCTCTTCATACGTCATACGTAATAAAGGTGTTTGAATGTCTATATTCTTAACATCCTTAAATACTTTTTTAATCATTTCTTCCGTAAGAGTCATAATATCATCTTGATCGACAAAACTCATTTCTAAGTCAATTTGGGTAAACTCCGGTTGACGATCGGCACGTAAATCTTCATCACGGAAACACTTTGCGATTTGATAATAACGTTCCATTCCTCCAATCATCAATAATTGTTTTAATAATTGAGGTGATTGTGGTAACGCATAAAATTTCCCTTTATTGACACGAGATGGTACTAAATAGTCACGCGCTCCTTCAGGAGAAGATTTAAATAATACTGGTGTTTCCACTTCTACAAAGTCTAATTGATTTAAATACTCACGAACGGAAGTCATAATGTGATGACGAATCATGAGATTTTGTTGTAATACTGGTCTTCTTAAATCTAGATAACGATATTTTAATCTAGTATCTTCTAAAGCGGTTGTATGGTCACTAATTTCAAAAGGTAAATCGTGTGCTTTATTCAAGATTTCTAAAGAAGATACTTCAATCTCAATTTCTCCGGTAGGAATATTTTTGTTTTTACTTTCACGTTCAGAAACGATTCCTTGAACCTTAATAACAAATTCATTACGTAGTGTCGTCGCCGTTTCATAATATTCTGATTCTGGATGAATCACTAATTGAACAATCCCACTACGATCACGTAAATCAACAAATAAGAGTCCTCCTAAGTTACGAACTTTACTAACCCATCCATATAAAGTGACTTCTTTACCAACTTGTGATAGGTTTAAAGACACATTGTTTATTGTTTTCATACTACTCTCCCTCTCTATCATGACAATCATCACAATCACATGAATCCATGTGTTCATCTAAAAAGTCGATGATTTCATCTATGGTTACTTTATATTCTTGTTTCGTATGATTATCTTTTATCGTTAATAAATTATTTTCACGTTCACTTTCTCCAATAATCATCACAAAACGACTATGTTTACGATCTGCTTGTTTAAAGTTACTCTTCATCGAACGATTTAAAGAATCTACATCAACAGAGAATCCAGATAAACGTAAAGCTTGTGATAGACCAATCGCATAACCTTTATCTTCATCCGATAGTGGAATGACATAAATATCTAGTTCTTTTTCTTCTCCCACTTGTAATTCTTCATAATCTAACGCAGTAAGTAAACGTTCGATTCCAAGGGCAAAACCAACCGCTGGGGTATGAGGTCCATCTAACGTTTCAACTAGTAAGTCATAACGGCCACCACCACATAAAACATTTTGACTACCGAATCCTTCGACACTGGCTTCTACTTCAAATACCGTATGGGTATAATAATCTAATCCACGTACTAAATTTGGATTTACTTCGTAAACAATATTTAAAGCATCTAAATATTCTTTCACTTTTTCAAAATGTTTTTTACTCTCTTCATTTAAATAATCTTCCATTTTAGGAGCATTCTTCATGAGTTCCGTATTTCCGTCTACTTTACAATCTAAAATACGTAAAGGATTCGTTTCAAAACGTTCATTACAATCATGACATAATTCTCCTAAATGAGGTCTAAAATAATCTTTTAAAGCCTCACGATAAGCATTTCTAGACTCTTGATCCCCTAGACTATTAATACGAACTTTTACTCCTTCTAGTCCTAATAAACGAAAGAGATTAACGGGAATACTAATAATTTCCGCATCCATCATCGGATCTGGACTTCCTAAAACTTCTACACCTAATTGACGGAATTCACGATATCTTCCAGCTTGTGGACGTTCATAACGAAACATAGATCCAAAATACCATAATTTCTTTGGTAAATCGATATCTCCATACATTTTATTTTCAATATAACTACGAACAACTCCCGCGGTTCCTTCTGGACGTAATGTCATCATACGATCCCCACGATCTTTAAAATCATACGTTTCTTTACGTACAATATCACTTGAATCACCTACAGAACGGTGAAACAGGTTACTTTGTTCAAATAATGGCGTTGCGACATATTCATAATCATAACGCTCCATCAACGCAGAGAATACTTGTTCTACATAACGTAGCTTTCTTCCCATCTCTCCATAAACATCATAAGTTCCTTTTGGTTTTTGTATCATATTCATCCTTCTTTCCTTCTATTTGTTCATATAGTATTGATATTTCTTATTTATTTTTTTCATTTTTTTCTTTTCCTCATTGGTATCCCACTTGGTTACTGATTTCATTAACTCCAATAATATTAGTATTAAGTTGTGATACTGAGGGAAAGAAAGGAGCTTTTGTATCGAAAGATTCAACCCTATGCTTGTATCGTCTAAATGACCGTAAATCACTTTTAATTGTTTTTCCACATTACTTTCTAATACATGTTGTTTAAAATCTTTCCAAGCTTGTTCTAATTGAATACTTAACATACTAGATGTATATTGAGTATAGAAAAATAAAGTCTTTTCGTATTCATTTAAAATATCAGTTAAAGTATTTCTAATTTCATCCATTAATTCAAAATTATATAAAGTTATCTTTGAAATCTTGAATAAATCATTCACATCATCTAAATAGCTCTGAAGCATTGGTGAGGGATTCTTTAACACCTCTTGTTTTTTTAATGATTGAAAAATTTTATTTATTTGATAAAGATGTTTTATTTCACTGGAAATAAGATCTGTTTCGTAGCTAGGAAGTGGAATCTTTACCTCTTGATCGAGCACTTGTTTTTTAAAACAACTTAAATCTCCTGTACTAGATCTTTTAAAATATTCGTTTATATAATGTTCAAACAAATCCAAAAAGTTTTCTAATTTTTTTCCTGTATTTAAAGTGTTTTCCTGATGATTTTGATTGATTGAAAAAGGTGTTGTATTCATCGAATCATGTGTACTTTCTTCTTTTATATAAGGAACAAAATGTTCTTTCATTACCTCTAAAAGTACATTTACTAATTTTAGATGGTAGTAAAAGGAACCCGATTGTTCACTCTTCACAATATCACACGCACTTATTTTCTTCTTTTTTACCTGTTTTTTAGGTGATAATTGATAAATCGTGTTTTTTATCCCAATATAATAAATGATTGGTAATAAAGTCTTTAAATAACGAGATAAGGTATAAGTTAAGTGATACTGATCTCTGATCTTCACGATTTCAGAATTAAAAATTTCATCATCATCAAAATTAGGAATATAAACAACTCGATCTTCATCAAGTATTACTTTTTTAGTTGGAAATTCATCAAATATTTTTTCATAAGGAAGTTCTTTTAAGCCATCAATTTCTTTTTGTGTCAAACTAACAGTCATGCGTAAAGATTGAAATTGATAATGAAATATTTTCATTTTTTCTTTTTTGAGCTCACTTAAAACCTCATACCTTTTGTCCTCTACATGAAGATATATAGCTTTTACTACCTCTTTTAATTCATTCTCATTATTGACACATTCTACTAATTGAACCAAACGATCCAGTAATTGAGGATTAGATATGTTCCAAGAAAGCATGGAACACATTTGAGAGCGAAAATATAATTTCATTTTTTCATCGTATTTTACATCATGAGTATAAGCACCATTTTTAAAATATTTAGGTCCTAGATATAATTCATTCACATCAAGCCATCCATCCGTTTCAAGAAAATTCTTAAACCATGTTTCTACTCGATCCATATCAAAAGTAGCGTAGATGTGTTGTATATATGAATTCATATCTCTTAATTGCTTTATTGTGAATACTTGATTTTTATAATCCTCCCAAAAAAGCTTTTGAAATTTCTTTTTTATATCATCTAATTCTTGTCTCTCCCACATAATGACCCTCCAATACATAAAAAAAGTCTAGATATAAGGACGAAGTTACTCGTGGTGCCACCTTATTTCATAGACTTAGCTATCTTTTTTCTTTAACGCAGAAATACGTTTATTGTTTCATTTGGTGTCTTTCTACTCATCTTTTTATGTATTTTCACCCACCATACACTCTCTTTAAAAAAGAATTCATATACTCTTCCAAACCAATAATTTCAATACTTAAATTATACTGAAAAAGAGGATATTTGTCAAATACTAACTAATAGATTAAACTTTAATTCTTTCTCTTATATATTTGGACCATTTATCGCTCAAATTCATATTAAAAGAAGATTGATAACAATCTCCTTTTTATTAAATTAATCATATATATTCATTTTGCTCATCATTTCATGTTATTGATTCATTACTCAATTACATACGGATCTTGCATCGTTCCAGTACCTGTGAATACCAGATTAGAAGAATCCA
>ERZ1643251.3064-NODE-3064-length-15982-cov-7.962203_pt1 | contig 15982 bp, 16 predicted proteins | sample MGYA00579261_ERZ1643251 | MGnify/ENA primary metagenome ERZ1643251 (study PRJEB29033, sample SAMEA4952267) | chicken gut metagenome | biome: Broiler Chicken; feature: Gastrointestinal Tract; material: Caecum | place: Ireland | collected 2018 | study: Broiler...
AGGCCGGGATCAGGCCGTTGATCAGCTTCGTCACCGTGGTCTTGCCGCAGCCAGAAGAGCCGCACAACAGGACGCACTCTCCCGGCGCCACGGCGGCACTGAGGTCAGACAGCGTCTCCTGGACCTCTCCATAGCCAAAGGAGACATGGTCAATCGTTATATTCATCGTTCCCACCGCCCCCTTATTGTATCACAAATGAAAGAATCAGCAAGGCAAGTCCTGCCAGCATCCCAAATAAGTCCAAAAGGGAGAACCGCAGAGAGATGGCGCTGGTTTTGCGGGCCGGGTTTTCGATTCCCCGGGTCACCGCCGCCGCGGACAGTTCATCTGCTGTCTCTGTAGCGGAAACCATCAGGGGAACCACCGTGCCCTCCAGCCGGGCAAGGCCCCGAATATTCCGCAACTTCATGGCGTCTCGGATGTAGCCGACCTCTTCCCGGATAGCCGGAAAATACCGCAGGGTCACAGAGATGGCCACAATCAGCTTTTGGGGGAGGTGAATCCATCGCAGCCCCAGGATCAGGACCCGCAGGGGCGTGCATTTGAGCATCAGCGCGCCGGTCATCAGGCAGGGAAACATCCGGCGGGTGTAGGAGGCAAAGATGGTGAAGCTGGTGGCGATGATCATAGGGGACGATGGCAGGATGACCTGCTGAAACACCAGCAGCGCGCCGTAGCCTACCGCCCATTTCCATGCCATGGACGGCCTGCCGTGGCCGATCATCAGCGCCAGCAGCAGGGCGATCAGGGCCGCCTCCAGCCAGAAAGTGTGGGGACGGAAGGCAATGATATTCGCCGCCACCAAAAGCCATAGTCCAGCCCGGGGATCAAAAACACGCAGTGTTTGTTCCATCTCACACCAGGCCGGCCTTTTCAAAGTGCTTGCGGAACATGGCTTTTGCAAGCAGCCCGCCGATGACGGCTCCCACGATGGGGGCCAAAAACAGTACCACCAGCATCCCAGGGGAGGACAGCGCTGCCAGGGTGTTTACATAGTCTGCGGGCATCCCCTGCTCCGTGATCTGCTGCAGGAAGTCCTCCCGCATGAGCCAGATGGGCAGCGGGGAGCCCACCATTCCCACGGAAAACAGCACAAAGGACACAAGGTTTCCTGCCATGCTTTGGTAATGGGTAAGGCCCCGGATAAGTTCCGCCAGAATGCAGGCAGTGGCGAAGGAGATCAGGATCACCACGGTAAACTGCCCGGTGACATAGTAGATAAGGCCGGTGATGAGGCCCATCAGCAAAACAGAGCCCACCTTCTGCACCTTGGCGCACATCATGAGATACGGGATACCGGTAAACAGGGCGATAAAACCTGGCATTAAGATCCACAGCAGCGGGTGAATCCCGCCTAAGAGCATGAAGGCGAAGTTGATGACGAAATAGATGGCAGAGAAAATTCCCACGGTAATGACATCTTTGCCGCCCATGGCGCGGCTTTTACTTTGTTCAGACATAGGGTGCGCTTCCTTTCGTTAGTTTTTGCTAACCCCTGGCGTGAAAAACAGGACGCTGGGCGCCCTTTTTCACAGGCAGCATTGTACCGGAAATGCTCCCTTTTGTCTGCTCCTGTTGGACGGCTTTGCACCGTTTGGACAAAGAAATTCCACGGTTTCTCCGTCTTTGGGAAATCTTTCGGAGTGCGGAGAAAGGAATTTTCCCCTTTGGCAAAGCGCTTGGTCCTGCAAATAAAAAGCGCCGAATGGGGAACTCCACACTTGGCGCTTTCATTTCGAAGATTTTATGGTTTGGTCCTGCACAGTTTTTCCAACGTCATCCCCTGGAGTTTTGCCCGGAACTTCTCTTCCACCATGGTGTAGAATTCCCCCAGCGCAGTGTCCTTGGGAGCGGTGGGGACCAGCCCTTCCGCATTTTCCATACAGGTGAAGACGTCCCACAGCGAGATGTTTTCAGGGCTGCGGGCAAGGGAAAATCCCCCTGCCGGGCCGCCGGTGACTTGGACAAAGCCGGCCTCCCGCAGCATAGCGCCAAAGTGGAGGACATACCGGGGAGAGACACCCAGCTCAACCGCCAGCTTGGAGGAAGGCACCGGATTTTTCGCCCCTGCCAGGCAGCAAAGCAGCCGGATAGCATAATCGGTGGTCTTATGGATCAGCATGGGCGTCCTTCCTCTCCACGGACTGCTTCAGCTTCTGAAAGCTCTCCTCGCTGAGTGTGTGTTCCATGCGGCAGGCTTCCCGCTGAGCGGTGTGGTGTTCCACCCCGGCAGCGGTGAGCATCTCAAAGAAGAACCGGTGCTTCTCATACACTCGCTCCGCTACCTCCCGGCCCACATCGGTCAGGTGGAGGGAGAAATCATCCTCCATGGTGAGAAATCCACCTTGCCGCAAAGTCGTCACCGCGTAGCTGACGCTGGCCTTGGATACCTCCAGCTGGTGGGACACATCCACGGAGCGCACAGTGCCGTGTTTTTGCTGGAGCATCAAGATGGCCTCCAAATAGTCCTCGCCAGATGCGGTGGTATGCTTTTTCTCCATAGAGTCCTCCCATGCCATTCGTACCAGTAAAGAAAACATAGCACCCTCTACATTACTGCGCTGTTTCAGCAAACAGTTTCCAGTTGATTGCTTTCTCCCGGACATGGACAAAATCTGCATAGATACCCGGCTGCTCCATCAGCTGCTGATGTGTGCCGCACTGTGCAATCCCACCATTTGCAATCACGATGATTTGCTGAGCGTTTCGGACGGTTTTCAGCCGGTGTGCAATGATAATCACCGTTTTATCCTTTGTCAGTTTCTCGATGGCCTGCTGTAATTCCGCCTCGTTTTCCGGGTCAACACTGCTGGTGGCTTCGTCCAGGATGATGATAGGGGTGTCCTTCAAAATAGCCCGTGCGATGGAAATTCTCTGCTTTTCTCCGCCGGACAAAGTTGCGCCGCTTTCCCCGATGACCGTATCATAGCCATTGGGAAGTGCCATGATAAAATCGTGACAGCAGGCAGCCTTCGCAGCCTGGACAACTTCTTCGTGGGTGGCATCTGGCTTTCCAAATTTGATATTGTTCTCAATGCTGTCCGCAAAGAGGAAAACATTTTGAAAGACCATGCTGATGTTGGAAAGCAGGCTGTCCAGTTTGTACTCCCGTATATCCACACCCCCCAACTTGATACAGCCCTCGTTCACATCCCAAAAGCGGGCAATCAGACTGCACAATGTTGTTTTCCCGGAACCAGACGGGCCAACAACTGCTGTAGTCGTTTTCGCCGGGATCGTCAGGTTCACATGGCTCAGGATTCGGTGATCCCCATAAGAGAATCCCACATCCTGCAATTCAATGGTGGTGTCTTTGGGCGTAATATCTTTCCCGGAGAGGTCCATGACCGGGGTGTCGTCAATGGCATTTACCTTGTCAATCGAGCTTTCGATCAGCCGGAGCGCAAAAGACTTGCCGCCGGCTGCCTCCAGCTCACTGAAAATCAGGAAAGAGGCAACACACATCATCAAGCAGTACACGAGGGTCATGCTCCCTTCCAGATAGAACAGGATGGAACAGAACATGATCGCAACACTTGCCAGCCGCAGCATGAACAGCTGCAGCATCCCGTAGGGGCCGAAAACCGTCTCCAACTTTGTGTTTCTGGCGCGGCTTTCTTCAATCGCCTGCTTCATCTTCTGATTGGACCCACCGCCCAGGTTAAAGGATTTTACAATGCCCATACCCTGGATGTATTCCAGTGTGGCCCCTACCAAGTCCTCCTGCGCTGCCTGCCGCTTTGGAGAGATTTCCTGGGATTTCTTTTGCAGGAGCGAATTGCAGAACAGAAACAGCAGGATTCCCAGGCAAGCCAACAGGCCGATCCGCCAGTCAAAGAAAAAGATAACGATGGTGATGACAACCACATGGATAAAGCCGTGAATGACAGTAATCAACACAGAGGGAGCATTATTCTCCACATCACTGATTGTAGTCGTCACGGTAGAAGTCAGATTTCCAAGGCTGTGGCTGTTAAAGTAGCCCATCGGCATATATTTCATCCTGTCGCCCACATGGATGCGCTTATCCGCGCACATGAAATACCCAACCCTCGTCTGCGAAAAGTCGGAAATATAACTGCAAATGATTTTCCCGATCACACCGGCCAAAAGGAGCAGGAATGCAAATATAATGTCTTGACCATGAAGGCCCTCGACCAATCCGTTGAGGATAAGGAAAAGCGCACCGATCTGGAACATATCAAAAATGGAGTGCAGCAAACTGAACACAACCGTTTTTTTCAGTACCCCTTTCCATCTGCCGGAAAAAACATAAATCTTCTTTAAGGCAGTAATCATGCCGTTTCACCTCCCTCGTCACGGCTTCCGATATGGGCCTGCCACATTTCCTTGTAGAGCGGACATCTTTGCAGAAGTTCCTCATGTGTTCCGGTGGCTTCAATCCGGCCTTGATTGACGACAACCAGCTGATCCGCGCCCGTGACAGTGTAGAGCCTGTGGGCAACCATAATCAGCGTTTTTCCTTGTACCAATTTAGAGATGGCTTCCTGTACCAAACTCTCATTCTCTGGATCGAGGTACGCTGTCGCTTCATCAAAAATAATGATCGGGGCATCCTTCAGCATAGCTCTGGCAATGGCAATTCTTTGACGTTCACCGCCTGACAGATGGCCGCCAGCGCCGCCTACGATCGTGTCATACCCATGCTCTAATCCCATGATAAAATCATGGCAGCCGCACTTTTTGGCGACATCCTCTACTTCCTGATCGGTGGCAGATAACCGGCCCATGCGGATATTTTCCCGGATGCTCTCGTCAAAGAGATAATTGTCCTGGGATACATAGGACACGCAGGAGGAAAGCTGTGACAAGGGGATATTCTTCAAATCCACTCCGCCCAGCGTAATCGCACCGGAAGTGGCCTCCCAAAAGCCTGTAATCAACTTTGTAATGGTGGATTTGCCTGAGCCGGAGGGCCCCACCAATGCCGTCATCGTTCCCGGCTGAATCGTCAGGTTGACGTGATCCAGTATCGGCTTCGGGTCCTTTGGGTCATAGGAGAAAGAAACATCCTGGAAGAGGATGGTCAAGTCGTGAATGTCGGCATCGTGAGCTGGCCGCACCATTTCCGGTGCATCCAGAAGGCTCCCAACTTCGCCTACAATCGTACCCAACTGTGAAATGTTATCTGTAAACTTAATGGCCCCCAAAATCGGCCCTACAATACCCAGGGACAAAATCATAATCGTCAGAAATACCGGGGCGGCCAAGGTCCCATTCTGATAAAGCACAGCGCCGATGGGCAGAACCGCCAGCCAGACACTGGGCCAGATCGTATTGCTCATGGACATGAACAACTGCGTGTCCTTCATCCAATCCACCGCGTAGCTGGCGTCATCGTTGACCGCATCGGAATACTTCTGATAAGAGTTGGCGGACTGATTGAATGCCTTGATGACCTCAATTCCTCCCACATACTCAATAATGGTGGCATTCATCTTCTGCACCCGTTTCATCAGACCGGAAAACCGCTCACTATACCCGCGGGACATCCCCATATAACACAGAAAACCAATGGGCAGGGTCACAAGGGAAGCCAGCGCCATACGCCAGTCCAAAATGAACAGGTAGACAATGATACACAGAGGGACAAACAGATTTGAAGTCATTTCCGGCACCAAATGAGCCAGAATCGGCTCCATGCTTTCCACGCGGTCCACGATAATGTCCTTGAACCGCCCGGAGGACTGATCCATGATGTAGCCCATGGGGACCCGTGACAGTTTATCTGCAATTCTCATACGGACCTCTTTCAATGTCTGGAAGGTCGCCGTGTGGGACACCGTTGTGGACAAGGTGGAAAATAGCAGCTTCAGCGTAAACCCCAACAGGATCACGCCGCACCATAAGGCATAGGTACTCAGGGCGGTTACGCCATCCATCAGGCAGAGCATGATATAGGCGATGGCAAAATACGGAATCATCCCACAAGCGACGCCCAGGATCGCCAGGAATATGGAGAACGCATAGGCCCTCCGATGTGCGCCAGCCAATTCCCAAAGCCGCTTGACTGGCGATGGTGTTTGTTTCATCATCTCTCACCCTCCATCAAAGCAATGCGGGGCAGTCGGTTCCTCCCAACCACCCCGCATCGCCGCATTTTTTATTCTGCCGGTGTGATCTGCGTCACATCCAGGAAAGCATAATCGGAAGCAAAGTTATAGTCTGCAATCTTATCCGTATTGTAGACGATCATATCCATCTGATGGGTCAGAGGAACATCCAGCACCTGGTCGAGATCCGTATTGATGAGGAGTTCAAACAGCTCCCGCAGGCGTGTCTCATCGTTGCAGGTCTTAAATTCGCTCAGAGCGGAAATGAACTCGTCAGAATTGTCCAGCAGCGGGATGGAAACATCCTCCGGCATCTGCGCCATCATCGCCGAGAACCAGCACTGCGGCATAGCATAGTTGAAGAAACCGGCAGTCATAGCGGTAATATCCCAGCCGGTGGGCTCCATATAACTTGCGTACCACTCCATCTTTTCCATGCTCTTGATCTCTACTTCAATTCCCACTTCGGCAAGCTGGCTCTGGAGCAAGGTGGCGATAGAGCCGATGGTGCTGTCATCTGTGGGGCAGGTAAAGACCACATGAAGCGGTGTTCCATCCTTTTCCCGGATACCGGTGGATTCATTCATTGTCCAACCGGCGTCATCCAAAAGCTGATTTGCTTTGTCCACGTCATAGCTGTATTCAATAGTGCCGCAGATGTCAGAGTAAGGCGTTCCCTCCGGAACAATCGTGTTCGCTACCGGCTCATAGCCATAGGTCAGGCCCTCAGAAATAGCCTCCTTGTCAATGGCGTAGGCCAGCGCCTGGCGCACGCTCAAATCAGCCAGATTCCCATTGAAGTTCAGAATGATGTTGCGGATCGTCGAACCGGAAGGAGCAAACTTACCCTCAATTCCCTCGATGGCGGTGGCCTGGTTATAGTCCTCATAGCTCAATTCCGCGGAGCCGTAAATCAGGTCAATTTCACCGGTCTGTAATGCCTGCACACGGGAGGCATTGTCAGGAATGTACTTTGCAACAATCTTGTCGTAGTAAGGCTGTTCTCCCCAATAGTTTTCATTGCGGACAAAGGTGGTGTACTGGCCCGCCACATATTCATCATAGATGTAAGGGCCGGTTCCGGCATAACCGTTGACGGTCTGGAAATCTCCCTGGGTAATCAGTTTCGGAGAAATCATGGTGCAGACATCCGGCCAGCAGAAGTCGTTGATGTATGCAAAGTACGGCGTATCATAGGTCAGGCGGATAGTGTACTCATCTACGGCCTCGATGTTTGTATAGTCCACAACGCCAGGCAGAGAGGCAAAGGAAGGATTGATGTGCCAGGATTCAATATTGGCAATCGCAGCCTCAGCATTGAAAGGCTCTCCATCATGGAAGGTCACACCCTGCCGAAGATAGAAGGTAAGCTGGGTGCCGTCCTCGCTCAGTTCCCAATCTTCCGCTAGGACCGGCTGGATCTCCCCATCCACGTATTTCACCAGACCCTCATAGAGCAGTTTCTGCGTGGGACGGTTGTCCGCGATCATATAAAGGGGGGATAGGGTTGTGGTTTCGCCAATCGTGGCGATGTTCAGGACCTTTTCCTCCGTTTCGGCCGAGCTGCTTTCCTCTGCACTTGTTGTTTCAGAAGTACTCACTCCATCAGAATCTGTCGCGCTGCTGGATGTTTCCCCACTGCAGCCGGTAAGCATCCCCACGCACATAACCGCGGCAAGAGCAAGGCCCAAAACACGTTTGGTTCGTTTCATCTCATTTTGTTCCTTTCTGTGATTTTATAGTTATCGAACGGCCTTTTTTGTGATTTTGCCGTGTTCGATCTCGTAAATGACCTCGCAGAGCCGCGAGGCGATTTGCAGGTCATGAGTAATGACCAGATAGGCGCAGTCATGTTCCTGCTGGTATTTTTCTAAAAGCTGAAAAACTGACTCGGTTGAAATCAGGTCAAGGCCAGCTGTCACTTCATCCAGGATCAAAAACTCTGGAAAAATAGATAGAGAGCGCAGAAGCGCCAGACGGCGTTGTTCCCCGCCGGACAATTTTCTGACCGGAGTATCCAGGAGGTCTTTTCGCAAACCGGTTTGCTCCATCAACTCAGATATGCGGCTTTTCCTCTGTGCAGGGGATAAATCCGTCAAGTTTACAAGAGCTTCCTCCACATTTTTCGAGGTACTCCAAGCAGGATTCAAGGTTCCGCCCGCATCCTGAAAAACCGCTTGAATTTTGCCCCGGTGTTTTCTCCACTCTCTATGGCCCCATTTGGTGGTATCGGCTCCATTGACCAGTACACGCCCCTCAGAGGGCCGCTCCAAACCAATCATCAGCCGGGCCATAGTGCTTTTCCCGCTGCCGCTTTCTCCCATGATGGCAACACTGTGGCCCTGCTCCCAGGCCAGGGAAACATGATCCAGGGCACAGAAGGTTTCTCCCTGTGCATCGTAATAGGTCCTGGTGAGATGATCTAACTCAATGCAGTCCATTTCCAGTCTACCTCCTCCCGATGACAGGCTGCTGCGGCAAACCGTTTTGTCCACGGCTGCTGTGGATGAAGAAACAGTTGTTCCGTTTCCTGCGTTTCAATGACTTTCCCATGCTCCATCACATGAGTGATGGGGCAAAGTGCTTTCATCGCTTCGGTATCATGGGAGATGAACAGGATGGCGGAACTTTGCTGGTACTCACGCAACAGATCGAGCAGTAAGTCCCGATTGGCTTCATCCAAAGCACTGGTTGGTTCATCTGCCAGCACATATTTTGGCTTTGTTCCTAAAATCAGTGCCATAGCAATGCGCTGGAGCATCCCACCGGATAACTCTCCCGGGTAGGCGTTCAGAATCCGCTTGGTATCGGACAAATTGACCCGCTGCAAGACATCAGCGGCCAGTGCCAACGCTTGCTTCTTATCCATGCTTGCGTGCAAGCGGAATGTTTCTGCCATTTGATGTCCGATCTTTGTATGCGGGAAAAACGCTGTCATTGGATTTTGGGGAATGAAGCCGATAACCTTGCCGCAGAGTTTCCGCCGTTCTTTGGCGGTATGTTTTAGCAGATTATCTCCATCCAGCAGGATTTCCCCATGAGGGATTTCCAAGTCGCCGCCATACATCCCCATGATGGATTTGATTAAAGTTGTCTTGCCGGAGCCGCTGGCCCCGGTCAAGCCGATGCAGCTCCCCGTATCTATGGAGAGGGAAACATCGCTCAGGATCGGCGCATCATTTTTCACTTTGACTGTCAGACTTTTGACCTCCAGCATCAGGCCCCCTCCTTTTCCAAAAGCCGCCCCAAGTAGTTAAAACAGAGGGAGCTGATAAAGATAAAGAGGATCGGATAAAGGAGCAGTTGGGGATGTGTTCCCGCCAATGCCCTGGCATCGGAAAGCATTACGCCCCAGTCGATTACATCATCGCCCAACGAAAGGCCGATGAATGAGAAACCAGAGATTGCGATAATCATTTCCGCACAGGAGAGGCAAATAAACTGCACAATGTCCCGGATGATATTGGGGAGGATATGTACCAGCATAATTCGCACTTTGCTTGCACCACAGGCAATGGCGCACATGATGTATGCTTTGTCGTATTCTACCTCGATTAAGGTTTTAACCAGCTTAATCATCCGCAGGATAAGAGAGGCGGTCAGGGCCACCAGCATGGTGGGAATGCTGTTCCCCCAAATGCCGATGAAGATAATCAGGTAGGCCACCGGCGGAATGGCTGTGACAGCATTCAAAATGCTCTCCGCGAGGATATTCCTGCGGCGGCCCGTCTTTGCCAGCAGGATACCAAAAAGGATTCCCAACACAATCACAATGGCCGATCCGACCAGCACGATCCCCAAAGTCGTTTTCCCACCCTCTAATATGCGTGAGAACTCACAGCGGCCAAAATCATCTGTGCCAAAGGGATACTCGGCACTGCTGGTGAGGAATTTGCCTCGGATATTTGTGGCTGTCGGGTCATGGGGTGCGAACAGCGATCCAAACAGGAAAAACAGCAGTACGGCAATGGGAATTGCGTAAGAGAGGATATGCTTTACCCGGCTCACAGTCTGGCCCCCTCTCTGGAAGAAGCGTCCCGCTGCAAAATCCGCCGCAGCACATCCGAAAGGATGTTAAACATCACCAGCGAGAACGCCAGGAACAGAATGGTTGCGTGGATTACCGGCGAATCCCGGTACAGAACGCTGTCAATAATCAGATAGCCCAGCCCAGGCAGGGAAAATACCCGCTCCACGATGGCGGAACCGGCCATGCAGAGGCCGAGCATCTGACAAAAGTTGGGCAGCAATGTGACCACGGCGTTGGGGAGCGCATAGCGCAGCAGGATTTTTCCTTCAGACAGTCCCCGGCAGCGGGCATAGAAGGCGCTGTCCTGCTCCATTTCTTTTTGAATGTTGTTTGCCAACATGGGCGAAAACAGGGCAATACACCCAATCGCAATACAGACCGCAGCCGGAAGATAACGCATCAGGCCAGTGTTTCCCACCACCGAAGTCAATCCAAGTTTGACGGCAAAAATGTCCAGATAGGTGCTGGCGAAGAAAAACGAAGGAATGGAAACGCCTGCGATACACAGGAAAATCAGCGCGTGTCCGATCATTCGCTTTCTCGTTACATAGCACAGGCATCCAAACAGAAGAATAAATACCGCCTGAATCACTGCTGAGATCAGGACAATCGTTACTGTTATGCCGATTGCTGTTGTGACCTTTTCAAATACCGGCTGTCCGCTGACAAAGGACTCCCCAAAATCCAAATGGAGCGCATCCTTCACCCATGTCACATACTGCACGGGCAGCGGATCATTGAGGCCCATATCTTCCCGCAGCGCCTCCATCTGCTCGTCTGTAAAGCTGAACGCGGCAAATGACCGGCGGGCATAGGCTTCAGCCGGATCGATGGGTGACAGGCGCACCAGCAGGAAGGAAATCAGCGTAACAACAACGAGCGTTATCAGCATTTCCAAAATTTTATTGACGATAAATCGCCTCGTTGCCTTGCTCATCTGTCCTCCCCCTAATACCAAAAATGCTGCGTGGTTAGTATTGCCTAACCACGCAGCATATCATAAACCAGATTTACTTTTTGCTCCACTCCGCAAAGCCGCAATCTATCCAAAAAGCCAACTATTTTCTGTTCTTACGGTACTCCGTGGGGGACTGCCCGATGATCTCCTTAAAGGCAGAGGAAAACTTGTTGGGATTTTCATAGCCGAGTTTCCCTGATATTTCAGCAATTGACAGATTAGTCGTGACAAGCATTTTTGTTGCTGCCTGCATTTTATATTCCCTTTGAAACGCATGGATCGGCTTGCCGTACACAGCCCTGAAGCAGTCTTTCAACGCCGTCAGGCTCATACCATAGCGGGCAGCCATTGCTTTTAAGGGTTCATGGGTATCCAAGTGTTCTGTTAACTCTGCCCTCAAGGCTTTGACTTTTTTGATGTAACTGGCAGAGTAATAGGCTGCTGTTTGAAAATTTTCTTCCGGCAACATTTGAGAGAGTAAGAAAAAACTTTCCAATACCTTGAGGCGAAGATACCCCAATGGCGCGGCACTTCGCGCGTTACAGATTTCATGGAACACATGGAGAAGGTCTGGGGGCGTCTTGATAACGGAACAGGTGTGTCCTGCACAGAATTTTTGTGCCAGCTCATGCAAATCAATAGACACCCCCTCTACGATGTTTTCAAAACAGGGGCCTGTAACATCCAAATCTACAATAATTGCGATCCCATCATAGTAACCGATGGGAAACGCTGGCGGCTCCTGCTCTGGCGCCAAAATGCTGACTGCAAAATCCCCCTCACCCAAATAGGTGACATATCCATGTTTGTACTCGCATTCAAAACGGCCTGCTTGACAATAGGCAATTTCCAGAATATTCGGCATAGGCTTATCTCTCATAAAACAGGAGGACGCATGAAACGTGGAGTATGCCAAATCAATTCCAGGGAATATATGATAGCAATGCATAAAGCCGTTTCGTGTATCGCACTGCATCTGATACGTCGTTTCATCCTGCTTCTTTGTAACTATCGTTGCCTGACTTCCAAATATGGTTTGCGACAATTTGTCAGCTTCCGTCATCGTATGTGCCCCCTCCACGCAAGTTAGCTTCGCCTAATCTCCCTCTATAGTATCACATCCCTTTCCAAATGTCTATTTTGGTTCCCCAAACAGAGACGAAGTGTTCCAGAAGGTTCTCCCAAGGAGGATTTATGAAAACTGTTGCTTTGATCCTCCCATACTCCCCAGCAGAACCGCAATCACATTTTCCTTATCCACAAATGGCTTCTGCCAAACCCGGCTGTCCAGGGAATTTTCCCGGTTATCCCCCACCACAAAAAAGCACCCCTCCGGGACGGTGAGGGTGCGAGTTGATTCCGGAAAAGGGCGGTTGACCGAAAAGCTGCCGGTTTCGTCGTTCAGGAACACCCGATCTTCGGACACCGCCGCAATGCGTTTCACCAGGCTTTTTCCGTCGTGCTCGAATAGAATCACATCCCCTTGGCGGAGTTCCCCCACCACGCGGCATCCCAGGAGAACACTCCCTGCCGGGATGGTGGGTTCCATGGAGGCAGAAGGCACCACTCCCACAAACAACACGGCCCGAAAGAGAACGCACACTGCCGCAAAAAGAACTATGGGAACCAGCAGCCAACTTATTTTCTTCAAACCCATTCATCCTTTCTAAAAAAGCAAAGGCCCGCAGAAGGAAAATCCCTTCTACGGGCCATTTTCATGCGTCCGTTTATCCAGCCGCCTTTCTCAGCGCCTGTTTGGCCTTTGCTTCCCACGCTGTCACATAGTTTTGGGGGACGCCTAATTTCTCGCCGATCTCCTTGGTGGAATATCCCTCCAGCCGCAGGCGGATGGCCTGGATTCCCTTGGCCGCGACGCCGGTGACGCTTTGAGCGGTTCTATCCAAAAGGGTTTTCAGCTCCAAAACTGCCTGGGTGTCCGCCGGAGCCTCCTGCCGGTCCCAGAAGAGATCCTCCTGGACCAGTTCCTTGTTCTCCCGCTGGGTGGCGGCAACCAGGGCATTACAGATCTCATTCCAGATCAGCCGGTAGGCATAGGTGGAAAAGCAGCCGCCCTTGTCGGTAGCCGCCGCTTTACACAGGCCAATGCAGCCTATTTGATACAGATCCTCCCGGGTGTAGCTGCCAAACTGCCGGCCATGGACTTTATCTGCCAGCACTTTGCCCACCAACCCCATATTCTCCTCTGCTTTACGCTGCTGCTCCGCGGTCAATTTCACGCTGGTTTCCCTCCTCTGGGGCCGGTACGGACCAACAGTTCCTTGGCGGCCTGAATCACCTGCTTGCAGGTGTACTCTCCCAAATACCCGATGTGCGCCTGAGACTGGGGCGCCTGGAGGAAGTCTGCCAGCCAGTGGTAGGCCTCCTCCTTGGTCATGCGCCCGGTTTTATAGAGCTGATCGAACTGCCGGTGGGCCTGTCTCCGCAGGGCCCGCAGCTCCCCGTTGGCCAAGGTGCCCAAGGGCAGCGAGGTCCCCGGCTGGGCCCGCACATAGGCGTCGCACTCTGGGTATCGGGAACAGACATAGAGCATGGTGCCCGCCTTGTTTTCGTGGTAGATCCCGTCCGCGCTGCGGTACACCACTGGGGCCCCGCAATAGGGGCAGCGCATGGGTTTCTTTCGTTTCTTTTTCATGGGGAATTCCTCCTTGTAAAAGAAAAAGGCCGACTGATCCCCTCGAAAATGAGAGATTGTGGGGTCTGCCACGCACTCTTTTTCTCGGAGCCAGTCGGCCGAAATCTTCAGAATCAGCTTGCGCTATTGTGGTTTGGGGCGCGTCGCGCGCCTGCAACCGTAACAGGTTCCCCGTCCGCAGGACGGGTGATGGCGGCGGGGTACCTTCCTCCGCACCTGAAAGCCTGAACGCAAGCCTCTGCTGCCCTTATAGAGTAGCACATCCGTTCCCTCCCGTCAACTGTTTTTCAAATCTTTGTTCGATTGCACAAATCGCCTTCTGGCATACCGAACCCAGCTTTTTTCACCATCATTTTGCACAAAGATTAGTCCGATTCCTCTCAGTAAGGCATGGCGATGTGGATATGGGTCAGTCCCCGGATTATTTCAGATGGATGTTTTGAGAACTGCGCTGGCAATCAGGTTGCATTCAATTTCGATGCAGGATATAATAAAACCCAGCATAAAAGGAGTTCACCTGCGTGGAGGTGGTAGAGTTATGATTGAGCAATTCATCGCAGAGGCAACAGAATGTGATTTCAAAGTTGCCGTAGAAAAGAAACGACCAAAAAGCTGGCTGAAAAGCGTCAGCGCCTTTTCCAACGGAATCGGTGGCACACTGCTTTTTGGGGTAGATGACAACAAAAATATCATCGGGCTGCCCGATGTAAAAAGCGATTCCGAAGCAATCAGTCGGTTGATTAAAGAGCGCATCACGCCGCTGCCGCAGTTTGTGCTTCGACCCTATCAGCAAGACGGCAAAGACCTGTTGGCATTGGAGGTTCCCTCTGGCCGCAGCACACCGTATTATTACAAAGCAGACGGTGTGATGGAAGCGTATGTCCGAGTCGGCAACGAAAGCGTCATCGCGCCCGACTATATTGTCAACGAATTGATCCTCAAAGGAACCAACCGTTCCTTCGACACACTGGTCACTGATGCAGTCAAAAAGGATTACAGTTTCACTCTTTTGGAAGCGACTTATCTGGAACGGACCGGCTTGCATTTCGAGCCGGAAGATTATGTCTCCTTTGGCCTTGCCGATAAGCGCGGCCATCTGACCAACGCCGGAAAGCTGATGACCGACCAGCACACCGTTTACAATTCCAGAATGTTCTGCACGCGGTGGAACGGGCTGGAAAAGGGTTCTATCTTTGATGACGCTTTGGATGACAAAGAATATGAGGGTAATCTGATTTATCTACTAAACAGCGGCTGCGAATTCATCCGCAACAACTCCAAAGTGCGCTTTTCAAAAAGCGCGCGCTACCGGGTCGATAAGCCGGACTATGCCGAACGCGCTGTGACAGAGGCTGTTGTCAACGCACTCATCCACCGCGATTACATTGTGATGGGCAGCGAGATTCACATTGATATGTTCGATGATCGTGTGGAGATCGTATCGCCCGGCGGAATGTTTGAAGGCGCGCCAATTCAGGAGTGTGACATCAACCGCATCCGTTCTGTACGCCGGAATCCTGTAATTGCCGATTTGTTTCACCGCATGAAATACATGGAGCGGCGCGGCAGCGGTTTGCGAAAGATTGTCAGTGAAACCGAAAAATTGCCAGGCTATACCGAAGCGTTCAAACCGGAATTTTTCTCTACAGCAACGGATTTCCGTGTGATTTTGAAGAACGTAAATTTCCATCTTGGTCAGGGGGACTTGCCCAGTGACCAAGATGGTGACCAAGACGGTGACCATGATAGATATGACGAAACAACAAAACAGATTTTGGATTTTTGCCGAACCGCACGGAGCAAGCAGGAAATCTGTGCGCATTTTAAATACCGAAATCTGACCTATTTCACACGGAAATATCTAAAGCCTCTATTAAACTCAAAGCAGCTGCGAATGACTATCCCAGACAAACCGCAAAGCCGCAACCAAAAGTATGTGGCGGTGCAAAGAGACCAGCAGGGCTGATCCACCTCATCACAATGGACAAAGCTGCTGGCTAGGAAGACAAGACCGCTCCAGCGCCTTGTTTCTCTCCCTTAATACGGCATGGCGATGTGGGTGATAGCGCCCCAGATGCGGTTGCTCTCATGGTTGATGCCCAAGATCCGCACGGTTACCCGGGCGCCCCGGGGCGGCCGTCCCCGTTTGGGGTAGGAGCACAGGCAGTCGATCCCACCGTCCAGAGCCACAAAGACCCCGGTGGTATCCACCATACTCACCGTCCCCACATACCGGTTGCCCACCGAGTAGCGCCGCAGCGCCTTC
>ERZ1643251.3066-NODE-3066-length-15977-cov-5.683771_pt1 | contig 15977 bp, 16 predicted proteins | sample MGYA00579261_ERZ1643251 | MGnify/ENA primary metagenome ERZ1643251 (study PRJEB29033, sample SAMEA4952267) | chicken gut metagenome | biome: Broiler Chicken; feature: Gastrointestinal Tract; material: Caecum | place: Ireland | collected 2018 | study: Broiler...
CATTAGATGATAAATCAAGAACTTGTTATAAATGGAATGTCATTAAAGCAAGTGACTCTAGTAATGACACGGTAGAATTACTTTTAGATCATGATCTTCCAGGCGATGTAGAATGGATCAGTTTAGAAGATTACCAAGCAGCTGGAGGAACTGCTGAAGAATATGGAACTATGGGAAACAACAAATATGGTCCATTAACTGCTCTTAAACACTTAAAACAAGGAACGGATAGTTGGAATGGAGTTGTTACATTAACAAGTGCCGATAATGTAACAAGAGATAACGCAAGTGGAAGTACTTACACGATTAACTATGAAGGGTATAAAGCAAGATTAATTAGTGGACAAGAATTAGCTAATATAGCCGGAGAAACAGAATGGACTCCGTCTGATTTTAGTTCTTTCAATGTACCAACGTGGCTTTATAGTAATATGGCAGTAAGCGAAGAAATGGCAGTACAAGATATTTATGAACATATTGTTTACTGGACAGATTCTGCTCACTCTGCGGGTTCTTGGGTTCCGGACTCCGCGTGGTACGTGCGCTATGTTGGCATATTGTACTACTACAATGTTTCGTCTGCGTACGGTTGTGGTGTCCGCCCAGTTGTGAAAATCTTAAAATCTAATCTCTAAGATAGATTGGGAGAGAATTTCGAATAATGTAAATAGGAAGAACTAGCTTCAAAAAAGGCAAAAATCTTCGATTTTTGTAAAGGGCGCGCCTGCATCCTAAGGAAGCGCAAAATAGGTTTTGTGCCAGGTAGGGAAAGACTGAAAGGTTTGATGTTTGCTTTGGAGATTCGCATTCTGCTCACTCTTCGAATCCGAACAACGTGTGGATGGTGTACGATGATGGTCGTACGAACCCTAGTGCCGTGTCGAATGCGAACGGTGTCCGCCCAGTCATCATGATTTCTCCTGATGTTCAAATCACTTCAGGTAATGGAATCTTCAATAGTCCATACCAGATTTAAGATAGCAATGGAAACGATATGAGTATTCATGTCGTTTTTCAATGTAGATTTTATGTTTAGAATTTGATACAATAAAGGTGGTGATGGTTATGGTTTATACGTCTTTAGAAAATAAGAAAATCAAAGAATTACGGAAATTGAAACAAAGAAAATATAGAGATAAAACAAATCATTTTTTAATTGATGGAAAGCATTTAGTGGAAGAGGCTTATCAAACTGGTTGTTTAGATACGATTATATTATTAGAAGAGAATCAAGATGTGGTATCTTATTCTGATGTTGAAGTAATGGTGGTTACGAAAGAGATTATGAAAGTACTTAGTGATGTGGAAACACCACCGAATATTATGGGTGTTTGTCATAAACCTGAGTTATCCACAGGACAAAATAAAATCTTATTATTAGATGGTGTACAAGATCCTGGGAATTTGGGAACGATCATCCGTAGTGCCGTTGCGTTTCACGTGGATATGATTTATGTGGGGAAAAATTCTGTAGATGTGTATAATCCTAAAGTCATTCGTTCCAGTCAAGGGATGATTTTTAAAGTGCCTATTCAAGTAGTTGCTTTAGAAGAAATCATTCCTGAATTAAAAAAATCAAATATTCCAATCATTGGTACAAAAGTAACCGGAGGAAATCGTCTAAAATCCTTTCCAAAGCTAGAGAAATTTGCTATAATAATGGGAAACGAAGGAAAAGGGGTTCGTTCGGAAATTTTAGATCTTTGTGATCAGTATTTATATATTGATATGAAGGAAGATTGTGAAAGTTTAAATGTCGCAGTCGCAACGAGTATTATTTTATATGAATTAGATAAGTAGGTGAGTCATTTGAAATACGTATATCTAGGAAAAATTGTGAATACACATGGAATAAAAGGAGAGGTACGTATTTTAAGTGACTTTTTATTTAAGGACGCTGTATTTAAAAAACATCGCAAATTTTATATTGGAAAACATAAAATAGTAGAGGTTATGAATACTTATCGTAAACATAAACAATACGATATGGTTACCTTTGAAGGCATTTCTGATATTAATGAGGTATTAAAATATAAAGGAGAAGCCATTTACGTCAATCGTGATGATTTAGACATTGATGGTTTTGTCAATGAAGATTTCATCGGATTAGAAGTAAAATCAAATCGTGATCTTGGAAAAGTGATAGAGGTACTACAAGTAAAACAAGGACGTATTTTAAAAGTTCGAGGAGAGAATGGGCAATGTTCTTTAATTCCACTGGTGGATGCGTTTGTGAAAAAAATCGATATAAAAAATGGTCAAATAGAAATAGAAGAAATAGAGGGATTGATTAATGAAGATTGATATTTTAACGTTATTTCCAGGAATGTTTGACGGTTTCTTACATGAATCGATTATAAAAAGAGCGCTAGAACGCGGGCAAGTAGAAATTCAAGTTCACGATATCCGTGCTTATTCTAAGGATCCTCATAAAAAAGTCGATGATTATGGTTATGGTGGAGGTCAAGGAATGGTATTGATGCCACAACCTATTTTTGATGCGGTGGAAGATTTACGAACTGAAAATAGTAAAGTATTATTGATGACACCCCAAGGAAAAACCTATAATCAAGAAATTGCTTATGATTTAACACAAGAAAAACATTTAATTATTATTTGTGGTCATTACGAAGGTTTTGATGAAAGAATTCGTACGCTAGCCGATATGGAAATCAGTATTGGTGATTATGTCCTAACAGGGGGAGAATTAGCTAGTATGGTGATTACCGATAGTGTGGTACGTTTGTTAGATGGTGTAATTGCGAAAGATTCTCATATTTATGATTCCTTTCACAACCACCTGTTAGATTATCCTGTGTATACGAAACCAGCTGACTTTCGTGGAATGAAGGTGCCAGAAGTATTATTATCGGGGCATCACCAAAAAATCGAAGAATGGCGTTTAGAAGAACAAATGAAAAGGACAAAAGAAAGACGTCCTGATTTATTAGAAAAGAGATGATAAAATGACACGTAATTATATTCTTATTCAAAATAAATACGAAAATTGTCCAGTCAAATTAAACGCCAAAAAGTTAAAAAATGGCTACCAAGTTCATCCTAAAAATCAGGAAGAAATTAAAGATGGTGTAGAAGTCTCACAAATGACCATTAATAGTAAAAACTTTGTGGAACATATTGTAAAGAAAAAAGTGAGTCGTAAATTAGAAGGATATATTCAATACATTATGTCACTTGTAGATGATGATGAGACAAGTGGAGATTTATTAGGATTTGTATTAAATGATGTAACTCGTTTTCGTGCGGTTGTCATGAATAAATATCGTCAGTACTTAGATCAACATTATATTGATCTTTTACTCAAAAAACTAGATTTATTGGAACATGAATTAAAAGTAAAATCTTATTATATGAGTAATGTTCAAGAATATAGCGAAACAAAAGGAAAAAGTCGCTAAAAAAAACTTGTAATTTCATTAAATTTGTGTTAGAATGTATATCGTGTAATCCGATGTCCACAGTGTACGCATATAAGAAAAAAGGATATGATTACAATAAAAAGTAAGGAGAGAGAGTCGTATGAATAAGATTGAAAAAATTACTAAAAAACAAATTCGTACAGATTTACCTGAATTCCGTGTAGGAGATACTATTCGTGTAGGTGTAAAAATCGTCGAAGGTAACAAACACAGAGTTCAAGCTTTCGAAGGTCTAGTAATGGCAATTCAAGGAAGAGGAATTGGAAGAACTTTTACAGTTCGTAAAGTTTCTGGAGGAATCGGTGTAGAACGTACATTCCCAATGAACAGTCCAATTATTGACTCGATTGAAGTTGTCCGTACTGGTAGAGTAAGACAAGCTAAATTAGGATATATTAGAAACTTAGTTAGTCAACCAAAGATCAAAGAAAGAAATGTAAATCAAGCAAAATAAGACTACAAGTCTTATTTTTTTCAAAAGAGGGGATGATTAAATGAAATATGTAAAAGAGTTGTTACCTTATGTTTTGATTATTTTAGTGGTTGTTCTCATTCGTACATTTATTGTTACACCTGTACGTGTGAATGGTAAAAGTATGGATCCGACATTAGAAAATAACGAAATTGTGTTACTGAAGAAATATGATAAAAGTTTTGATCGTTTTGATATTGTTGTCTTTGATTATGAAGATAGTCATTTGATTAAACGAATTGTAGGTTTACACGGAGAAACGTTATATTATTATAAGAACGATTTATACATTAATGATAAAAAAGTAAAAGAAGATTTCTTACCAGAGGGTACAGAAACCTATGATTTTGTATGGGATACTAAAATTCCAGAAGACTATTACTTTGTTATGGGAGATAATCGTGAAAATTCAACGGATAGTCGTGTGATCGGATTAGTCGCAAAAGAAGATATTCGAGGTACAACGAGTTTTGTTTTATTTCCATTTAATCGTTTTGGAAACATCAAAGGTGCATAATCGCACTTTTTTCTTGTTTCTCTTGACGTTTTGTTTTATAATAAAAATAGGTGATCATAAATGAAAAAAGGATTTACATTAGTAGAGTTACTTGCGACCATTACCATTTTAGGATTATTAGGTTTAATAGTAGGAATGGGAATTACCAGTGCGATTCAAGGAACACGAAAAGATAGTGCCGAAACACAAAAAAAGAATATTATCGCATCCGCAAGAAATTGGGCCGCAGATAATATTTATACCTTACCAGAAGAAGGAAATAGTATAGTGATTTCTCTCCATGATTTACTCGCAGAAGGATTTATGGAAGGGGATGAAGATAATCAAGTTGTTGATGCTGGAAACTCTGAAACCTTATCTAAATTAAATACAACCGTAACCATTTATAATAATAATGGAGATTATGAATATACTTTGGATATTCAATATGGAAAAGATAATGTAAACTTACGTGCGCCAGTTGTGATACTAAATGGTGAATCAAAGATGGAAGTAACTGGAACGTTTAACGATCCTGGAGTTTATGCATACAATTATAAAGGAGACGAATTAGGATCTGTAACAAAGCAAATACAAGATCAAAATGGAGCCATTGTATCATCGATTACGACATCGGGAACTTATACCGTTACCTATACCGTAACAGACGAAAATGGATCTACATCTATAAAACGAACAGTTGTCGTAAAATAGGAAAGAAAAACCATTTATTTTTTATGAAATTTATGGTAAAATGAAATAGAATATGGTATTGGAGGAATAAATATGGGTTTAAATATCAAAAAATGGATGACATCAGACGATGAGGTGTTTGGTGGAACAGGGCATGAAGATGCTTATTATAATAGTACCCCAGAAGAAGCTTTAGATGAAGCCAATGGTGGAACAAGAATGATTTTAATTGAACCACGTGCGTATTCAGAAGCGCAACAAATTGTTGATCATTTAAAAAATCGTAATACAGTAGTCGTTAATTTAAAACGTGTAACAAGTGATCAAGCAAAACGTATTGTAGATTTTTTAAGTGGAACCATTTATGCGATCGGGGGAGATTTACAAAAAATTGGTGGTGGTATTTTCTTATGCACACCAAATAATGTCAACGTCCAAGGAAAAATTACCGATGAAACAGAAGGTAAAGATATTCATGATAATACCGATATTAACATTGAATGGTAATTTAGTATTGAAATAAAGGGGTAAGCGTGCTATAATACGTTGTAGCGCCAAGAGTGTGAGGTGATTGAGGTATGGAAAAGTTTAATCGAACACTTCGTGGCTATGATCCGGTTGAAGTCAACCAATTTCTCGATCAAGTAATAAAAAAAGTAGAGAATATGGTGACAGAATTAAATCGAAAGAATGAAGAAATTCGAATACGCGATGAACAGATTAAAACTTTAAAAGAACAAATGAGTGAAAATGAAACGAATGCAAATAACGAACTTGTTCAAGAAAATCAAAAATTAAAGGCCAGAATTGCTCAATATGAACGTACAGAAGAAACGTTACAAAAAGCAATTATTATGGCTCAAAAAACATCGGATCAAATGCGTATGGCAGCTCATAAAGAAAGTGAAACGATTGTTGAGAATGCCAAGAAAAACGCAACACGTATTGTTAATGAGGCACTCTTACGTGCGGAAAAAACAGAAGATGATGCAGCTACATTAAGACGTAATGTCCATACCTTTAAAAGACGTCTTAAAAATATTGTAGAGGCACAATTAGAAGTTATTGATGAAATCGATGAAATTGATTTATAAAACAAAGGATAGAGACGATTTATTATGAAACTAATAGAGAGTTCGTGGTTGGTGGAAACGAATAGGGAAATAATAAATAGATCACTCTTGATGTGACTATGAAGATAGCTCCGTAGGTGCACGTTACGCATAATGAGGTAGAGTAAATCTATAAATTAAGGTGGTACCACGTTACAGACGTCCTTAAATTTATAGATTTTTTTTGTTTAAAAGAAAGGATTTGATTAAAATGGATTATAAAGATACTTTATTAATGCCAAAAACAGAATTTCCTATGCGTGGGAATTTACCTGAAAACGAAGTAAAACAAAGAGAAAAATGGGAGGAAATGGATCTGTATCACAAAATTAAAGAAAAAAATAAAGATGCCAAACCTTATATTTTACATGATGGTCCTCCCTATGCGAATGGAAGTATTCACTGTGGACATGCGATGAATAAAATCTTAAAAGATTTTGTTAATCGTCATAAAATGATGATGGGATATGATGTAACATATATTCCAGGATGGGATACACATGGACTTCCAATCGAAACCGCAATTACCAAAACAGGAGTTAATCGTAAAGAAATGTCGAAGGCAGAATTCCGTGAATTATGTCATAAGTATGCTTTAGAACAAGTACAAACACAAATGGATGGCTTTAAAAAATTAAATGTGATTGCCGATTGGGAACACCCATATATTACATTACAAAAAGAATTTGAAGCTCGTCAAATTGAAGTATTTGCCAAAATGGCGAAAGATGGATTAATCTTTAAAGGTTTAAAACCAGTATATTGGTCACCATCTAGTGAAAGTGCCCTTGCAGAAGCAGAAATCGAATATAAAGATCGTAAAGATCCTTCTATTTTCGTTGCTTTCCCTGTTGTAGAAGGAAATGAAACTGTAAAAGAAGGAGAACAACTTGTTATTTGGACCACCACACCATTGACACTCCCTGGTAACTTAGGTATTGCCGTAGGAGAACAATTTGATTATGCTAAAGTTCAAGTAGAAGATACGATTTATATCGTTGCCAATGAATTAGTTGATATGCTTGCTAAAGAATTTGAATGGGATACTTATGAAGTGGTAGAAGTGATTTCTGGAACTTCTTTTGAAGGTGTCAAATATCAACACGTATTTATGGATCGTATCTCACCCGTTATTATTGGATATCACGTAACGTTAGATAGTGGTACAGGTCTTGTTCATATTGCCCCAGGATATGGTGCGGATGACTTTATTATTGGAAAACAATATGATTTAGGACTTATTAATGGAGTTGATGATCAAGGGGTTTTAAATGCTGATTCTGGAGAATTTAATGGTTTATATTTTGAAGATGCAAATAAAGCAGTCGTTCGAAAGTTAGATGATTTAGGTGTATTATTAAAACTTAAATTTATTACCCACTCATATCCACATGATTGGCGTACGAAAAAACCAGTAATTTTCCGCGCGACCGATCAATGGTTCTGCAGTATTGATAAAATCCGTGATCAATTATTAAATGAATTGGATCACAACGTAGAATTCCACACATCATGGGGTAAAAAACGCTTATATAACATGATTCGTGATCGTGGAGATTGGTGTATTTCTCGTCAACGTGTATGGGGAGTACCAATTCCAATTTTCTACAATGAAGATGGTAGTGAAATTGTTGATTATGATGTTATGATGCACGTCGCAGATCTTTTCCGTCAATATGGATCTAATGTATGGTTTGAAAGAGATGCTAAAGACTTACTTCCAGAAGGATATACAAATCCAGCAAGTCCAAATGGAAAATTCACCAAAGAAGAAGATATTATGGATGTTTGGTTTGATTCTGGTTCCTCTCATACTGGTGTTTTAATTGAAAGGGGACTTCCATATCCAGCGGATATGTATTTAGAAGGATCTGATCAATATCGTGGATGGTTTAACTCCTCTTTAATTTGTGGAGTAGCGGTTCATGGAAAAAGTCCATATAAAAAACTAGTATCTCATGGATTTGTCTTAGATGGAAAAGGAAACAAAATGAGTAAATCATTAGGTAATACGATTGATCCATTAAAACTAGTTAAGATGCATGGTTCTGATGTATTCCGTTTATGGGTAGCTAGCGTAGATTATACTGAAGATGTTCGTATTAGTGATGAACTCATTGCTCAGGTAAAAGAAAGCTATCGCAAAATTCGTAATACGTATCGTTTCTTACTTGGAAACTTAAATGGATTTGATCCAGATAAGAATAGTGTTCCATTTGAAGAAATGAACGAATATGATCAATATATGATGGTTAAATTAAATGAAGTAACAAAAGACATTTTAGCTGCTTATGAAGATAATAACTATCAAGAAATTTATAAGATTGTAAATAACTTTGTATCATTCACTTTATCGAATTTCTATTTAGATTTCACCAAAGATATTCTTTATATTGAAAAAGAAGATTCAAAAGTAAGACGTAGCGTTCAAACAGTACTTTATCACACATTAATGAATTTAATTAAATTACTCGCACCAATTCTTCCATATACCAGTGAAGAAGTATATCGTTATGTACCAGTACGTAAAGAAGAAAGTATTCACTTAGAACATATGCCAGAAGTGGTAGAGTATCCAAATAAAGAAGCAATTCTAGAAAAATGGAATGCATTCTTTGATGTTAAAGATGATGTTTATAAAGCACTAGAAGAAGCACGTAATGAAAAATTAATTGGTAAAGGATTAGAAGCTCGTGTATACTTACATGTTGCAGGTAAATACAAAGAAGTAATTGAAAGTTTAAAAGATTACTTAAAACAATTATTTATTGTTTCTGATGTTGTATTAACAGATGAAGAGTTACCTAAATATAATGTCGCTCATGTTAAAGTAGAAAAATTTGAAGGACATAAATGCGAAAGATGTTGGAATTATTTCTCAGAAGAAGAAATGGAAGGAGACATCTGTCATCGTTGTGCCTCTGTTGTAAAATAAGGTCTTTTGGACCTTATTTTTAATACAAAAAGGATACCAAAAATAAAATGTATCCATTTAAAATAGTTTAATGTTTTTTATAATACTTTTGCATATCCTTAAAAGTTATAACCGATAATTGTTGAATCGTTTCATTAAATATTTTAATGTCACCAATTTCTAAAGGAGTATTTTGATAATTGGTATTTATATTAATTTCTTCAATTATTGAATAATAGGATAGTTTTTGACTTTCGTTGATATTTACTGGAGGATAATTGTGCTTCATAAGTTCATAATTCATAATTAATCGTGCGACACGACCATTTCCGTCTCTAAACGGATGAATATTTACAATTGCCATATGAAGTCTTGTAGCCCGTTCAAATACCGTCAAACTTTGCCATTCATTTTCGTATTTTTGTTTTAATTCTTCCATTCGTGTGGAGACTAAAGAGGGAAGTGTAAAATTAATTTCTTCGCCATTACTGTTGATTAGATAATTTTCGATTGTTTTATATTGACCTGCATTTTCTATGACATTATCTCCTACAATTTGGTGTAAAGTTTTAATAATGGTAATAATATCTATTTTTTTATCTAGTATAGTGAAAATATATTGAAATGCATTTTGATGATTTAAAGTTTCATTAATTTCTTTTTTCTTGATTTTATCAACAACAGATGTAATATCATAATGATGGTTAATAATATTTTTTGTATCATTTAAAGTAAGCATATTATTTGTTCCCTCAATACGATTGGAGTGGAAAGTATAGAATACACCAAATTCATGAAGTAAATAGTCATAATATTGTTTTTTAACAGGTTCACTAAAATTCGTGATTGCTTGTTGAATTTTAGCTAAGTCAAAAATTCGATTTAACATAAAATCTCTCCTTCAATTTTTTATTATATCATAGAACTATTGACAACTATAAGATTCTGTTATAAATATATAGTAAAGTTAGTTAGGAGAAAGATGATGGAGAAAGAAATAAGACCATATAAGCAAAGAGGGGATACCTGTACGATTGCATGTATGTTAATGGTGTTAGAATATTATCATATCATTCCCAAGGCCAATGGTATATATGAACGTAAATATAACCGTGCTTATCATTCACATTACTTGACAGGAACACCACTATCTGCTATAGCTTGGCATTTTTCAAAAAATGATTTAGAAGTTCAATTAATCCATTCTGAAAGCAATTATTTTACTAATCACAACAATTTTCTTTCTGATAAGTTATTTGAACTTACTTTAGAAGAATATAAAGAATATGTAAAAGATGCAAATAGAGTAGGGGCTGTTATTTCAAAAGGAGTAGATATTACAATTGATCTTTTAAAAGAAAAATTAAATGACCATTATTTCATTCTTTTAGCTGGTCAGGTTCATTCCTTTTTACATACTATTTTAATATGTGAATATGAAAATAATTTTTTTGCAGTATGTGATCCATTATATCGCGAAATACAAAGTAAAAGTGATAAAGAAATAAATGAATTTATGCATACTTCTATAGGAAAATGGTGTTTATTAGTAAGAGAAAAATCACACTAATCAAACGTGTGATTTTTATTTTTTATAAATTCTTTTAACATTTTTGTAAGAGCTCTTTTTTCAATACGTGAAACATAACTTCGTGATATTCCTAATTCTTTCGCAATTTCTTTTTGGGTAACGGCATCGTGATTATAAAGTCCATAACGTTTTGTGATAATTAATTTTTCTTTTTCGGTTAATACTTGGAAATATTCATTTAATAATTTTAAATTGTTTTTATTATGTAAGTCTAAAGCAAAATCAGGACTAGGTGTTTTTAAAATATCTAATATTGTAATTTCATTTCCTTCTTTATCAAAACCAACTCCTTCATTAATACTAATATTTTTATTGTTTTTTTTATCGGTTCTAAAATGCATCAAAATTTCATTTTCAATACATCTAGCGCAATAAGTCGTAAGTCTTGTATTATGACGTTTAGAATAGCTATCAATGCCTTTAATTAACCCAATGGTACCAATACTAATTAAATCATCCGCATCATCTCTACGATGTTCATATTTTTTTACAATATGGGCGACTAAACGTAGATTGTGTTCAATTAAAGTATTTCTGGCTTCTTTATTTCCTAAACGAAATTGTTCAACTAGTTTTTCTTCTTCTTCTTTTGATAATGGATCTGGAAATACATTATTTGAGTAAGCTGCTGTAAATAGGGCAAAATCTTGAAATAATAATTTTAACCACTTTAACATAAATCACTTCCTCAATACAATATATGACAAAGTTTTTAGAACATACAAAAAAGGATAAATGAATTATCCTTCTTATTGGATTCCAGGAATATCAGGTAAATCACCTTCGCCCCCATTTTCAGATCCGTTATTTTCTCCATCACCATCTGTTTCTCCGCCAGATCCATCTCCGGAATCAGATCCATCACCACTTTCATTTTCTGATCCTGTACTATCTCCAGTATCTTCTTCGTCCTTTGGTGGAGTAGTGGTAGTTTCTTTATCTTCTTCCTCATCTTTTGGTGTTGTTTGAGGTTTGGTTACTTCATCAATAACAGTAATAGTTAATTTTCCAACATAATCAACATCCATACCTTCTGGCGCTGATTGATCAATGATTTGACCAACACGTCCTGTTGTAGAACTTGTGTATTTGATGTTTACACTAAATCCATAAGTACTTCCATAAGAGAGAGCTTTTGATTTATCATATCCAATAAAGGATGGTAATATTGCCATACGAGCTTCCTTATATTCTCCTTTACCAATAACTGTTTCTTCATAAGGAGTATCAACATTGAAACTAAATTTCTTTATAATTTTTGGTTCTTTTAATCCTAGATTAATTTTCATTGCTTCTACAACATCTTTCTTACTTCCTTCATAAGCAACGAAGTTATAAAGTCTCATACGAGTACCTTGACCATCAATTGCACTATAGTCATAAATATACTGGTCATATCCACTAATATAGAGTCGTTGCATCGTTAATAAATCTTCAATAGGCATATCTTGAGACTTTGTAGCAATATCTTTAGCGATATCATATAAAGATAAAATTTCTGAAGTAGACATGTTGGTTTCCATGTTGTTACTTAATGTAGCGAGTAGTTCTTGAATGGTATCTACACTACGAATGGTTTTTACTTTGTTCATGAGTCCTTTAACAACTAATTGTTGATTTTGTCCACGTCTAAAGTCATCAATGGTTTTTCGGTGTCTTGCTAGAGCTAATGCTTGTTCACCATTTAATGTTTGTTGTCCAGGAGATAAACAAATTTGATTATTCATATTACGATTACTATCTTGTTCACAGAATTCAATAGGTACATCTACATCAACACCACCTAAAGCATCTACTAATTTAACAACACCTTTGAAGTTGATTTTTACATAGTAATCAATTGGAATACCTGTCCATTCAGAAATGGTATTGATCATGCATTCTTCTCCATACCATGCCGCATGAGTAATTTTATTTTTACGTTTATTTTTGAAGCAAGCAATTGGTACATAAGAATCACGAGGAATACTTAAAATTGTAGTATTTAATGTCTCAGGATTAAAGGTTAGTAACATTAAGGAATCACCATTGAAAGAAGCTCCTTGAATGCTTTCTAATTCTGAATCCACACCCATTAATAAAATGGTAAATGGTTTGGTAATTTTTCCACCAGTACTATTTTTATTTTTAACAGTTTTATCTTTCGTATAAATAATTTTCGTTTTACTTTCTAAATCGTCAAATCCTTCTAGATTTTTAAATAAAACAGTATAATTAGTTGGAAGGAAGACATAATCAATATTTCCTTCATATAAATCGGTTAATAAATCCGCATAACTATCGTAATCGACAGTTTTAACTTTTAAATTTTCTTCTTTAATAATTTCTTTAGGGATTTGATATCCATCCACACTTTTTTCATCATTTAAAATTCCAATTTTAGAATTACCTAAATCCTTAATATCATCTACTTTGTTATCTTTTAATGTAACAATACTAGAAGAATAGGTAGTTTCTGTAGTTGTGAAATTATTTAAACTACCATAAGCTTTATAAATTTGGTATCCAACATATCCTGTTCCGCCAAAATAAAGAATACTAATAATAACGATAATAAGATATGTAAGTATTTTATTCTTTACGAGTGCTTTCATACCAAATAGAAGTATGGCAATAAATACAATGATAATAATTCCACTACCTACTAAACGTAAAAAGTTTTCAATTCCTGATAATAAGGAAAGAGAGTAGAGTAGTAATCCTGTACTTAAGAAGCAGCCTATCCATATTAGTATCATAACCACTAACATTAATTTATTTTTTCTCATTAATTTAAACAAATTTTTCATATGTCCTCCTTATTTTTAAGCTACATAATATTATACAGTAAAATAAGATATTTTTAAAGAGTATGGACATAATTTTAAGAAATTTTACAAATAAACAAACAAGATGAAAAGAAAAATTTCTTGAATATCATGTTCAAGACTTATCATTCATTATGAAAAGATATAAAGAACAAAACTTATCTTCAGTGAAGAGTAAAGACTATGTCAAAATAAAAACATGAATGATAAAAATACAATGATTGAAGAATTATTCAAAAATATTGATTTTATTTTTAAAGATCAGGTTGAAATACGAAATTATTATAAACAAAAACTGAAAAATATGATTTCAGATAAAAACATAAAAGAAGAAATTTTTGAACATGAAGAACCAGTTCATAAAACACGATGAAAGTGATATTAAAATAACGTTCGATTTTATACATTAAAAAAGAGGAAAACTAAGATTAGATTTCCTTTATTTTCTATTTGGAGGGCCTAGTCGGATTTGAACCAACGATCAGGGAGTTGCAGTCCCATGCCTTACCACTTGGCTATAGACCCAAATCATTTATAAATCATGTAATTTCATTTTACACTATTGTTGTGCCTTTGTCAATTCCTGACTTCTATTTTCGTTTATTTCTTCTAATTTATCATATGAAAAAAGAAAGAGATTGTTCTTTCTATTTTCATATTATTTATGATACTTCACTTTACATTTTTCATTTTTATTTGAATCTTTTGTTAAGGTTAATGTTTCGATGTTCCTCTCTTTATTCATAAACACTATCAATTCCTAAGTATTCTTCTAAAGTAATCCAATTTCCATTGTTATATAAGTTCTTAGCTTCATCACCAATAAAACGGAAGTGCCAAGGTTCATAGATATATCCTGTAATACTTTCTTTTCCTTTTGGGTATCGTAAGATAAATCCATATTTGTAACAGTTATTCGCAAGCCATTTTCCAGCAGCCGTATTCTCAAAACTAGTATCGACCATATTTAAATCGGCCGCAAGTCCCGTTTGATGTTCTGAATGTCCAGGGCGAGCAGAGTAAGTGTCCGCAGCGGCTTTCCCATCTTTTGCGACATAATTATTATAAAGAGAAGTTTGCTTGCTGTAAGAACGATAACCACTAACAATATTGATATTGATTCCTTCTTGTTTTGCGGCTTCTTGCATTTCACTAAAAGCAATATTAAACTCTTCTAATAAAGCTCCTGGAGCGTATGTGCTTGGTAAATCATATGATTTATTGGCAATTAGAATATCATTAATATAATAAAGACCATCTATATTTTTTATCGAATATCCTTTACTTGTTTTACCAACTACATTTTGATCTTCTTGAACAGTTAGAGTAAATTCTTTTTCTGTTTTATTTCCGCTTTTATCCATTGCTTGATAAGCAAGAGAGTACGTTCCTACTTTTGATACATCGTAGTCACCAATCACTTTTGTGTCAATAGAATCATGACTATTATCTGTGACTTCAATATTTTTTAATAAGTCAATCTCTTCATTTTGATGAATTGTAAGATCTTGAACATTTTTAATCGTAGGAGCTTCCTGATCTTGAACAATTAGTTGTAGTGTAATTTCTTTTCCTTGATAGGAAAAGGTTCCTTGATAGGTTCCAGCGTGATATATTTTATTTTTTTCTTTTTTCATCTTTTTCCAAGAAATGGTTTGTTGATCTAACTTTTTGTGGCTTTTAACATAGTCTTTTATGGTTGGAAGTTCTTCACCAACTTGGATGGTGAGACTACTTTTGTAATCTAATTGATTCGTTTTCCACAGGAAGAATAGACTTCCACAACCAATTAACAGAATGACAATTAGAATTAAAATCCAGAATTTCTTTTTTTTCTTCACAACGAACACCTCTATGATTATTCTATCACAGCCCCACCTAGAGTTCAATGGTAAGTTCCATTTACAAGTGTTTTTGATTGTGGTAGAATAAAACAAGAAAGAGGGAAGTGTCATGAATACAATGGGCTTATTGGTTACGTTAGGATTAGGTGTCTTTATTTTAATTGGTGCGGCCTTGGTCTTTTTACTTAAAAACAGTACCAAATTAATTGAATTTTCCATTGGTTTAGCTTTTGGTATTATGATTTTATTATTATTGTTTGATATGGTACCAGAAGCATTAGAAATGTTGGGAGAAGCTGAAAATTCAACTTTGCCTTGGATTATTTTGATTGTTGGGTTTGTATGTGGATTTGTTTTATTAAAGATACTTGATTTCTTTATTCCAGATCACGATCATCATCCTCATCACGATCATGACACTAAAGAAGCGAAAGAAAATTTGTTTCACATTGGTTTGGTCTCAAGTATTGCGGTTATCTTACATAATATTATTGAAGGAATGGCTGTATATGGTATGGTTACAACTTCTTTATCCACAGGTATTTTAATGTGTGTAGGAATTGGTCTACACAATATTCCTCTTGGGATGGCGATTACTTCAACCAGTT
>ERZ1643251.3068-NODE-3068-length-15973-cov-42.038887_pt1 | contig 15973 bp, 11 predicted proteins | sample MGYA00579261_ERZ1643251 | MGnify/ENA primary metagenome ERZ1643251 (study PRJEB29033, sample SAMEA4952267) | chicken gut metagenome | biome: Broiler Chicken; feature: Gastrointestinal Tract; material: Caecum | place: Ireland | collected 2018 | study: Broiler...
GGATCAATCTAATAGATTAATATTTCTATAAGATTGATTATACGTGATAGAATGAAAAAATTAAGTATGTTTTTAACTATTTTGTTATTAATTATGATTGGTTATTATGTTTATAATAATTATTTTGTAAAAAAAGAAGATAGTAATTTTTCTAGTTTATTAGTTTATTACGGTGAACAAATTAAAACAAAGATTAATGAAAAAAATTATTTATTAGAAACTACTAAATTAGACAATGATTGGGTTAAAGAAAACGTTGATTTAAATATTTCTTGTGAAGAAATATATTATTCAAATGAAGATAAAGTTCTTCTTCATAATTGTTATATTGAAAATGTTGGTCCTTATTATTTTTATGATGATAAACAATATCAATTAAATGATGAATATAATAAATTATATGAAGAAATTAAAAATGAAAAAGTTGAAATAGAAAAAGGAATTTTATTAAGTGATTTAGCTACTATTGATTTAAATTTAAATATTAATAAAATAGATGATTGTGCATTTACAGGTATTTGTAAAGTAGGAACTCCTTTTATTATTCAAGTTAATGAAATAGAGACTTATAAATTTTATGTGCTATCCGATGATGGTGAAAAAGTAAATTTGATAATGGATAAAAATATAAAAGATTTTGTTCAATGGGCTCCAAATTTTAATTCAGATGGACCAATATCTGCTATAGAACAATTACAACAAGAAACAAGTGATTGGACTAATTTATTAGAAAGAAATTATAAAATATCTGATGAAAATGAGGATAAAGCGTACAAAGATTTCTATATTAAATCAAGATCTATTTTACCAACTTATTCATTAATTTCTAATACTTTAGATAGTAAGTTTGTTTATGATAATTTAAATAAAAATAGTGGTTATTGGATAACTAAAGCTAATCCTTTAAAATCATTTAATGCATATATTGTAAATAGTGATGGTGTTATACAATTGGTTGATATTAGTAGTGAGGATTATGGCATTCGTCCAGTAATAACAGTTTATAAGTATTGATTACAATACTTGTTTTGTGGTATAATCTAATAGTTAAAGAAGGTTAAATATGAACGAAAATATAATAAAAAATACAAGTGTAGAATTAAATATAAAGCCAAAACAAGTTGAAACTGTTTTAAAATTGTTAGGTGAAGGTAATACAATACCTTTTATTGCAAGATATCGAAAAGAGGCAACTGGTGCTTTAGATGAAGAACAAATTAGAAAAATTAATGATATATATGAATATCAAGTTAATTTATTAAAAAGAAAAGAAGATGTAATTAGATTAATTGATGAAAAAGGTTTATTAACTGAAGAATTAAAAAATCAAATTTTGAATGCTGATAAATTAGTAGAAGTTGAAGATCTATATAGACCATTTAAAGAAAAGAAAAAAACAAAAGCAACTGATGCTATTAATAATGGTTTAGAACCATTAGCTAAAATAATTATGTCTTTTCCTTTGAAAGAAATTGATTATTCTAAGTTTATAAATGATAAAGTTAAAACTATAGAAGATGCTATAACGGGAGCTAAATATATAATTGCTGAGTGGATTAGTGATAATGCATTTTATCGTAAATCAATTAGAAATTATACATTTAGAAATGGTGTAATTGTTACTAAATTAAAAAAAGATGCCGTTGATGAAAATAAAGTTTATGAAATGTATTATAATTATCAAGAAAAAGTGCGTGATATAAAACCACACCGTGTTTTAGCTATCAATCGTGCTGAAAAAGAAAAAGTAATTACTGTAAATATTGATGTTAATAAAGAAGACATAATTAATAATTTAAAATCAAAAATAATTAAAAATGATAAATCAATAGTTACAGATATAGTAATAGATGCTATAAATGATGCTTATAAAAGATTAATTGAACCATCAATTGAAAGAGAAATAAGAAGTGATTTAACTGAGAAAGCAGATGAAGTAGCTATCGATAATTTTGGTAAAAACTTAGAAAAATTATTATTACAACCACCTATGAAAGATAAAATGGTATTAGGATTAGATCCGGCTTATAGAACAGGATGTAAATTAGCTGTTTTATCTCCGGTTGGACAATCATTAGAAATTGCAGTAATTTATCCTCATGAACCAGTAAAAAAATATGAAGAAGCTAAAAAAATAGTATTAGATTTAATTAAAAAATATAATATTGATATTATTGCTATTGGTAATGGTACTGCCTCAAGAGAAAGTGAAGCTTTTATTGCTGATGTTATTAAAGAATGTGATAGAAAAGTAGAATATATAATTGTAAGTGAAGCAGGAGCAAGTGTTTATTCTGCTAATAAAATAGCAATTGAAGAATTTCCGGATTTAACTGTTGAAAAAAGAAGTGCTATTAGTATTGGTAGAAGATTACAAGATCCTTTAGCAGAATTAGTTAAAATTGAACCAGAAAGTATTGGTGTTGGGTTATATCAACATGATGTTTCAAATAAAAGATTAACTGAAAGCTTAGATTTTGTGGTTAGTAGTGCGGTTAATAAAGTTGGGGTTAATGTTAATACAGCTAGTCCATCTTTATTTAAATATGTTTCTGGTATAACTAAAAAAAATATTGAAAAAATATTAGAATATCGTAATAAAAATAGAATAAAGAATAGAAATGAATTAAAAAAATTATTATCTGATAAAACATATGAACAAGCAATTGGATTTTTAAGAGTAGTTGATGGAACTAATCCTTTAGATGTAACCAGTATCCATCCTGAAAGCTATGATATAACTTTAAAATTGTTAGATATGTTACATTTAGATGTTAAAGATTTAGGTAGTGAAAAGATTAATAATTTAAATATTGATGTAGAAGAATATAGTAAAAAATTAAATACTGATATTTATACATTACAAGATATCATAGATTCTTTAAAAAAACCTAATCGTGATCCACGTGATGAAATGCCTAAACCTATTTTAAAAAGTGATATATTACACATTGAAGATTTAAAAGTTGGTATGAAATTACAAGGAACAGTAAGAAATGTTGTTGATTTTGGAGTATTTATTGATATTGGTTTAAAAAATGATGGTTTAGCGCATATTTCTAAATTAACTAATAAATATATTAAACATCCAATGGAAGTCGTTAATGTTGGTGATATTGTAGATTGTTATGTTGATGACATTAATTTAGAAAAAAATAAAGTTTCGTTATCATTGTTAGAAAGGTAATTTTATGAAGAAAATAATTATATTATTAAGTTGTTTTATGTTAACTGGTTGCTTTGAAAATAGCGGTTATTTAGTTAAAAGTTGTGAAAAAAAAGAAACAGCTGATGATTTAACTTCTATAACAACTTATACATTTGGATTTAAAAATGATATTATTGATGATTTAAAAATTACTTACGATAATGTTGGTAGCAGTAACACTATATCTTCTATTAAATTATCAATTGAAACTCAAAATAAATTTTCTAATTTAGAATATAATATTTTAGTAGATAATGAAACTGAATACAAAATAGAATATAGTGTACCTTTAGATAGTGACAAAGAAGTATTAGATAAATTAAATATTAAACAAAGTAGAACAGATTTAGTAAAAACATTAAAAGAATTAGGATATACTTGTGAGTAGGTGAAAAATGAAAAAGTTATTATTGATAGTTTTATTATTAGTAGGATGTAGCAATAAAAATGATATTAATAAATTTAAAGAAGAATATGAAGCTTTAAATGATTCTAATATTGAAGTAAATATTGATAGTAATTATAATATTAGATATTTAAATATTGACGAGGTTGTAACATTTTTAGAAAATGATACAGGAATATTGTTTTTTGGTATTGCTAATGATGGAATGACACGTTCAGTTGTTGAAACATTGTTAGAAGTAGCTGAAAAAAATAATTTAGATTTATATTACTATAATCCTAGTAATATTGAAGAAAGTGAAAGTTTTGCTAAAATGATTGGCATATTAAATGATTATTTACAAACTAATGAAGATGACCAAAAGGTATTATCAGTTCCTGATGTTTATTTTGTTAAAGAAGGTAAAATTGTTGGCAATCATTATGGAACGGTTAATTCTAATAATGTTATATTAAATGAAGAAGAAAAAGAAGAATTATATAATATTTATAATGAAGTAGCGCAAGGAGTTAAATAATGGAAAAAATAGTTGAGATATTTATAAATTTATTTGGAGGAATAACTAATATTAGTTATGGTAAAGAAATATTAATATTTTTAATATCGATGATGCCGATTTTAGAATTAAGAGGTGGCATTTTAGCTGCAGCTTTATTAAATATGGATCCTAAAAATAGTTTTATTATTTGTTTAATTGGTAATATAATAGTTATTCCAATAGCTTTATTTTTTTTAGAATTGATATTTAAGTTATTAAGAAAAATTAAGTTTTTTGATAAAATCATAACTAAAATAGAAAATAAATGCTTAAGTAAAAGAGAACAATTAGATAAATATGGTTATTTAGGATTGTTATTATTTGTTGGTATTCCTTTGCCTGGAACAGGCGCTTGGACAGGATGCTTTTTAGCTTCATTGCTTGGAATGGATAAGAAGAAATCAGCTATTGCTGCTATGTTAGGTGTTTTGATGGCTGGCATAATTATGATGATATTATCATTTGGTATATTAAAAAATATATTTTAAGCATCGATTTATTTCGATGCTTTAAAATTACAAAATTGTCATATCATTTTATCAATATTTAGTGTATAATTTAATTAGGTGGAATTATGAAAATATTAATTGTCGAAGATGATGCTACTATAAGAAGTGGTTTAAAATATTGTTTAGAATATGAAAATTTTGAAGTTGATGAAGCAGTTGGCAATGATTGTTTAGAAAAATTAGATAATGTTTCTTTAATTTTGTTAGATATTAATTTACCTGATACTAATGGATTTGATTTGTTTAAGAAAATAAAAGAAATTAAAAATATTCCAATTATATTTTTAACAGCTAATGATTTAGAGCCTTCAATTGTTATGGGACTGGATATGGGGGCAGATGATTATGTAACTAAACCTTTTAAAACAAGAGAATTGATATCAAGAATTAAAAACGTTTTAAGAAGAAATAATAATTATGATGTTATAAAAATAAAAAATATTACAATTGATTTAAAACAAGCTAAAGTATTTAAAAATGGTAAAGATGTTAATTTAACTGCTTTAGAATATAAAATATTATTAACTTTGGCTTTAAATCCTAATCAAGTATTTACTCGTGAAAAGATTTTAGCAGATATTTGGGATGTTAATGAAGAATATGTTTATGATAATACTTTAACCGTTTATATTAAAAGAATAAGAGAAAAAATAGAAGATGATGTAACTAATCCTAAAATTATTATAACAGTAAGAGGTATAGGGTATAAAATAGGTGATGATAGTGAATAAAAAATATTTTATTGTCAATTTTATAGCTATTTTGATTATTATTTTATTTTACTTTTTGATTTCTAATATTGTGAATAATAGTTATGAACAAAAAATAATTGATAATGAAAGTTATTTAATTGGTAATTTGTTAAGTAAATATCCTAATTTAAAAGAAGATATAATATCAAGTTATTTAATTAAAGATAATTATGAAATAGGTAATAATCTAATAAAAGAATATAATTTGATTACTATTAAAAACAATAATATTATTATTTTATTATATTGTTTAATAAGCGCTTTATTATTATTTATAATTAATTTTATTTATATTAAAAATATTTATAAAAAAATAGGCAAAATTGATAAATATATGAACAATATTTTAAATGATGATTATTCAATTAATATTAAAGATTATTGTGAAGGTGATATCAGTAATTTAAAAAATGACATATATAAAATGACTATTAAATTAAAAGAACAAAGTGAATTGTTAATAAAAGAAAAAAAGTATTTAGAAGAAACTTTACAAGATATATCTCATCAGATTAAAACACCTTTAACTAGTATGTATATGATAAATGATATTTTAACTAACGAAAAAGATGAAAATATTAAAAAAGAATTTTTAATTAAAAATAAGAATCAAATTGAACGAATTGAATGGTTAGTAACTAGTTTACTTAAATTATCAAGATTAGAAAGTGGAACAATTAAGTTAAAAAAAGAAAAAATAAATTTAAAAGAATTAATAGATAAAGCTATTGAACCAATTAATGTTTTATTAGAATTAAAAAATATTAAATTAACTAAAAATATTGAAAATGTTACTTTAAACGTTGATATTAATTGGACTGTTGAAGCGTTACTTAACATAATTAAAAATGCATGTGAACATACTCTTGATAAAATAGAAATAATCGGTAGTACTAATCCTCTTTATACTGAAATAAAAATAATTGATAATGGTGCAGGTATTAGTAAAAAAGATATTAAACATATTTTTGAAAGATTTTATAAAGGCAATCATAATAAAGAAAGTATTGGTATTGGACTTAATATGTCTAAAAAAATAATTAATTTACAAAATGGTTTAATTGAGGTATCTTCTAAAGAAGGTGTTGGTAGTACTTTTATAATTAAGTTATATAAAAACAATTTGTGACGAAATTGTAATTGATTTAGTCATTTAATTGTAATAATTATTTAATATAATTATCTTGGAAGGAGAAATAATATGGAAATATTAAAAGTAGAAAATTTATGTAAAAATTATGGTAAAGGAGAAACTTTAGTAAAAGCTTTAGATGATGTTAGCTTTTCAGTTGAAAAAGGTGAGTTTATTGCAATAGTTGGAAGTAGTGGTTCAGGGAAATCAACTTTATTACATATTTTAGGTGGTGTAGATCGACCAACAAGTGGAAAAGTATTTGTTGATGGAGTTGATGTTTATGAATTAAATGAAACTAATTTAGCAATATTCCGTCGTCGTCAAGTTGGTTTGATTTATCAATTTTATAATTTAATTCCAATATTAAATATCAAAGAAAATATAACTTTACCAATTTTATTAGATAATAAAAAACCAGATGAAAAATATTTAAATGAATTAATTGAAACATTAGGATTGAGTAAAAGAGTAAATCATTTACCTAATGAATTATCTGGTGGTCAACAACAAAGAGTTAGTATTGGTAGAGCTTTGATGAATAGACCGGCTTTATTGTTAGCTGATGAACCAACTGGTAACTTGGATAGTAAAGCAGGACGTGAAATAATTGAATTATTAAAACTATCTAATCAAAAATATAAACAAACTATTATTATGATTACTCATGATCATAATTTAGCTCTATGTGCAGATAGAATAATTACTTTAGAAGATGGTAAAATAATAAGTGATGAAAAAAATAATAAATAATATTTGACAAAATAATTAATTTATAGTAAAATGTATATAGATATGAATTATTTCATATATTAAAAAAAGAGATACATTTAATTTCGCATGTTAAGTGTTTTCTCTATTTAGATTTTTAGTGAAAACACCGTTCAAAAGTTGATCGGTGTTTTATTTTTAATCTTTATTTTTTATTGCTAAAACTGTATAAAATACAATCATTGCAAATATTATGATTAAGTTCATTTGTAATCCTTTCGGTTAATCTAAAGGTCATAAAGATCACCTCCGTTTTTAATAAAACAGAGTAAAACACCTAACTATTAAATATATCTCTAAATTAATTATAAATTAATTTAATATAAAAGTCAACTATAAATTAATTATTTTACGAATTACTATTGACAGCAATGTTAATTTATAGTAAAATATATATAGATATGAATTAATTAGTATTGTGGATTTTAAATAGGTATAAAATTTTACAATTAGTTGCATTTATAAACCTTTCTATAAATTTTTTAATCATAGAAGATCACCTCCATATTAATGATTTTTGATGATAAAAATTATTAATACAATTAATTCATATGTTAAAAAAAAGAGATACATTTAATTGGGAAGATTAAGTGTTTCTTCTTATTTATTGGATATAGAAAACACCATTCAAAGTTGAGTGGTGTTTTTTGCTATTTAATGTGACAAAATTGTCACTATATAAGTCATTTAAAAATAATAATATTTTGTTATAATATCTTAAAGGAGTAATATTATGAAAATATTAAATATTTTGACTATTAAACATTTAAAAGCAAATAAAAAAAGAACCATTTTAACAATCATGGGAATCATGCTAGCCACTTTTTTAATGATTGAATTGGGTCTATTATTTTCTAGTTTTAGAGATAATGGAATTGGAACAACTATTAAATATAATGGAGATTATCATGTTAATTTAAATATAAAAAATGAAGATTTAAATTTCATTTCTAAAAATGATAATGTTTTAAATTATAAATATAAATCTAGCTTAGGATATTCATTATATGAAGGGTTACAAAATAAAAAATATCTACAAGTTTTAACAGCGTCTAAAAGTTATTTAGATGATTTAAAGTTAATTGAAGGAAGATTACCTAACGATGAAAATGAAGTTATTATTTCCAATAATATTAAAGCTGAAGGAAATATTAATTTAAATGTTGGCGATACTATTAAATTAAATGTTGGACAAAGAGAATGTGATGACAAATTATTAGGTGAAAGTGCTTATGTAGTTGAATATAAATATTTGAGTGATGGGACAGTAAAAATTGTAAAAGAAGAACATTTAATAAACACATCACCACAAGAATATAAAATTGTTGGTATCGTTGAAAAAGATATATATGAAGAATATTCTAATCCAGGATATAGTATTTTTACTATTTCTGAGCCTATTGATTTATTAAATGTATATGTAAAATATAAAAATGTTTTTAAGACAATACAAAATAGTGAATTAATTATAAAAAATTTAAATTATGAAAGTAATTTAGAATATAATAATAGTTTACTTTATTATTATGGAATAGGGGAAAATAATAATTTTATTAAATTTTCAATTGCAATATTATTAATTATTTTATTACTAATTACAATTGCAAGTGTTATTGTAATTTATAATGCTTTTGCTATATCAGTTACCGAACGAATAAAACAATTTGGGTTGTTTTCAAGTATAGGCGCTACTAAAAAGCAATTAAGATATACATTGTTTTTTGAAGTTTTTGTAGAAGGTATTATTGGTATTGTATTAGGCTTAATTTTATCTTTTATTGGTATTAATATTATTTTATCAACTATTAACAAATTATTAGTCGATAGTTTACCTATTCCATTAGAATTATCAATATATCCTTTATATATGTTGATTTCCATTATTTTTATTATTTTTACTATTGTTTTAGCAGCTTATTATCCAACTAAAAAAGCAAGTAGAGTAAGTCCTATTGAAGCGATTAGGTTAAATAATGAAATTAAAATAAAAAAATTTAAAACACCTAAACTAATTAAAAAATTAGGTATTGAAGCAGAGATTGCTTATAAAAATATGAAAAGAAATAAGAAAAAATATAATATAACCATTTTATCCTTATTTTTAAGTATTGTTTTATATGTTTCATTTAGTTCGTTTTTAAATTATACAATTAAATCTAGTAAAGATGCTATGGATATTCCAAGTTATGATTATTTTGTTAGATTATCTAGTAAAGATAAAAGTAAAATAGATGAAATTATTAATCAAGTTTTAAATATTGAGGGAGTAAAGCAGAATAGTTTAATTGAATTAAAAACATTAGAATCTGATTTTAATCTAGATTATTATACAGATGAAGTAATAAATGAATTTATGATTAGTAGTAGTTCTAAACAATATGTTTATTTATATTTGTTAGATGATAAAACATATGAACAAGTAAAAAAACAACTTAATGTTGCTAATCAACCTATTTTATTAAATTATTTAGATGAAGAGGGATGGATAAATAAAAATATTAAAGGATTCAATTTATATAAAGATATTAGTAGTTTAAATATATATGATGATAATAATAATCTTGTTTTAGATAATATTTATATGACTGATATTATATTAGAAAATGTTGAACCTTGGATTTATACATATACTTTAATTGTTGATAAAGATACATTTAATAAAATAAATACTGATGAATATAATATAACATTAACATTAAATGGCGATAATTTTACTAAAGTTGATGAATTATTACATCAGGATATTTTAGATGTTAGTATTAGTACTGATAATATTAAACAAACGATGCAGGAACAATACAATACTTTACTGGCATATAAAATAATATTATATGATTTTGTTATTTTAATAACTTTAATCGGTGTTACTAGTGTTATCAATACAATTAATATGAGTGTTACTTTAAGAAGACAAGAATTTGCTATGTTAAGAAGTATCGGCTTAACGCCAAAAGGATTTAATAAAATGATAATCTTTGAATGTTTATTATTTGGATTAAAATCATTATTATATGGTATATCGGTATCATTAGTTATAACTTATTTATTTCATTTATCGTTTAATAAAATGGAACAAACTAGTTTAATAATACCATATACAAGTATAATAATAGCTATATTAGGCGTATTTATAATTGTTTTAATAACTATGTGGTATGCAACTAAACAAATAAAAAAGGAAAATATTTTAGACATAATTAGAAAAGAAAGTATTTGACAAAATAATTAATCTATAGTAAAATGTATATAGATATGAATTATTTCATATATTAAAAAAGAGGTACATTTAATTTCGCATGTTAAGTGTTTTCTCTATATTGTTTGTGAGAAAACACCGTTCAAAGATGAATCGGTGTTTTCATTTAAGATTAGTCCTTATTTTTAAGGACTAGAATTGTATAAAATACAATCATAGCAAATGCTACAATTAATTGCATTCATAAACCTTTCTATAGTTTTAATTTCCATAGAACATCACCTCCATCTTTAAAATAATTTAAAAACAGAGTAAAACACCTAACTATTAAATATATCTCTATGTTAATTATTAATTAATTTAATGTAAAAGTCAATTACAAATTAACATAATATGACAAAATTGTCACGATATTAGTCATTTAATTGTAATAATAATTTAATACAATTATTATGGAGGGAGAAATAATATGAAAATATTAAATAATTTAACAATAAAACATTTAAAAGCAAATAAGAAAAGGACTATAGTAACTATTATAGGTATTATCTTATCAACTGCTTTAATGGTTGGAATCGGACTATTATTTTCAACAGTAAGAGATAATTCAGTTAAAATGATTATTGAAAATAGTGGTGATCATCATGCTGTTATTGAAGTAGAAAAAAACAAATTAGATTTTATATCTAAAAATGATAGTGTATCAAAATATAAATATAAATCTAGTTTAGGTTATTCGTTATATGAAGGTATTACTAATGAATATAAACCTTATATTAATGTTTTAACAGCTTCTAAAGAATATTTGGAAAATTTAAAATTAATTGAAGGAAGATTACCTAATAATGAAAATGAAATAATTATATCAAAACATTTAGAAACTAATGGTGAAGTAAAATTAAATGTTGGAGATAAAATAAAATTAAATGTTGGAGATCGTATATCAAAAGAAGGAATTTTATTAGAAGATTCTCCATATGCTTTTGAATATACTTGTGATGAAAATGATGTATGTACAAAAAATGTTGATGAAAAAACAGAAATCCTAATAAATACTAAAGAAAAAGAATATACTATTGTTGGTATAATAAAAAGAGATATATTAGAAGATTATTCAAATCCTGGTTATAGTGCATTTACGGTATCTAAACCTAATGAAATACTAACTGTTTATGTTAATTATAAAAATGTTAAAGATACATATAAAAATAGTCAAATTATTGCTCAAAATTTAGGTTATAAAACTATTAATGATTCAAATTATTATCATGAAGTAAAATATAACGATAATTTATTAGCACTTTCAGGTGTTTCTAATTATAGTAATATGCTAGATTCAATGGCGTGGGTTATAATTATAATATTATCTTTAGTTTCAATAGCTTGTATTATAGTTATTTATAATTCATTTGCTATTTCAGTAATGGAAAGAAAAAAACAATTTGGTTTATTTTCAAGTATTGGTGCCACTCAAAAACAATTAAGACATACTGTATTTTTTGAAGCGTTTATAGTAGGAATTATTGGTATACCATTAGGAGTTTTATCAGCTTATTTAGGAATCGGAATAGTTTTAATGATAGTTAATAAATTATTACCTAATTGGTTTGATTTCCCACTCGCTTTAGCCACTTATCCATTATTCATTATTATTCCAATTATTTTTATGATAATAACTATATTAGTATCAGCTTTTTTACCTGCTAGAAGCGCTAGTAAGGTAAGTCCTATTGAAGCTATTAGATTAAATGATGATATTAAAATTAAATCTAAAAAATTAAAAACACCTAAAATAATAAAATTATTTGGTGTTGAAGGTGAAATAGCTTATAAAAATATGAAAAGAAATAAGAAAAAATATAGAATAACTATTATTTCATTATTTATAAGTATTGTATTATTTGTATCATTTAGTAGTTTATTAAAATATGGTTTAACAAGTGCTTATGACTTTACTGAATTACCTAAATATGAATACGCTGCAAGTTTTTCTAGTGATAAACAAGAAAGCATAGATTCAATTATTAATCAAGTTTTAAAAATAGATGGTATTAAAAAATATAGTGTATATAATCAAGCTAATTTTTTAACAGATAATAATAATTATTTTACTAAAGAAGTATTAGATATGGAAAATACAGATAATGATAGAATAAGTGTTAATGTGTTAAGTTTAGATAATAAATCATATGAAGAATACAAAAAACAAATTGGATTAACATCTAATCAACCTATATTACTTAATACATATAGTTACATTAAATATAGTAATAATTCAAGAAAACAGATAACAGTTACTCCTTATAATAAAATATCATCATTAGAAATAAGAACATTTGATGAAAAAAATAGTTTTAAATTAGACAATATATATTCTACTTCAATATTACCATTTGGAATAGAAGAAACTTATTTAGGAATTATGACAATAATAGTAAATGAAGAAACATATAATCAATTAAAAGTTGATAATAACTATTATTCATCTATGTATGTTTTAGCTGACAATTATGATGAATTTGATAAATTATTAGATAGTGAAAGTAAAGAAAATATATTAACTGATGATGTTTCAGTTTATACTACAAATATTAAAAAAGAATTACAATTATTATCTAATATAGTATTTGTTATTAAATTATTATTATATGGTTTTATTAGTTTAGTTACATTAATAGGTGTTACTAGTGTAATAAATACTATTAATACTAGTATTGCTTTAAGAAAAAAAGAATTTGCAGTACTAAGAAGTATTGGTTTAACACCAAAAGGATTTAATAAAATGATGTTATTTGAATGCTTATTCTTTGGATTAAAATCATTACTATATGGTCTACCAGTCTCATTTATAGTTATATATTTATTCCATTTATCATTTAATGGTATTGTGTCATTTGATAGTATGTTAATACCTTATGAAAGTATATTAATAGCTATATTTGGTGTATTTATTATAGTTTTAATAAGTATGTGGTATGCTACTATAAAAATTAAAAAAGATAATATTTTAGATGCAATAAGAGAAGAAAATATTTAAAAATTTCTTCTCTTTTTTGTAAAGTTTTTTAATAAATTTCCGCGCGTACGTAATTTAGGTATTGAAATTAATAAAAAAATATAATATAATTTATTTATAATAGGAGAGATGATTATGGGAAATTTAAAAAATTACAAAACCTTTGGTTTTACACTTATTGAGTTATTAGCAGTAATTATAATTTTAGCTATAGTAGCATTAATCGCAACACCAATCGTATTAGATATAATAGATGATGCAAGAATATCAGCAGGCAAGTCAGAAGCAAATATGATATTGAGTGGAATAAATAATTATTGTGCTAGTGAAGATATGAAATATCAATTAGATAATAATTATGAAAGAATATGTATATCAAGTATGGATAAAGATGATGTACCAACAATGGTAAATTTAGGAAATGCGACAATAGATAAAATTACATATAATGGATCTAAATTAACTGAATTAGTAATAACAAGTAATAATCATAAATTTACATTATGTCCAAGTGGCACATTTGCAATGGATGATGAAAAATGCGATGATGAAGTAGCACAATCAGGAAATTTAATATCAACATTATTAGAACAATATCAAGAAGGAGAAACAACAGGATTAGTAAAAGATACAACAAATCCAAATTTGTATTATTACACAGGAACAAATGAAGAAGTAGCAAATAATTTCTTATGGTATGGAGGCCATCAATGGCGAGTATTAGAATTTGATACTGCAGAAAAAACATTAACTTTGATTACTCAACAGCCATTAACAGCAATCCGACCAGCTAGTGCAGCATGGACAACAAAAGATGCATATGAATCAAGTTATATCAATACATGGTTAAAAGATTATTTTTTGAACAGATTAGATAATAGTATTCAAAGCAATATTTTGTATAGTACATTTAATGTAGGAATATATACAGATGTTGATGAAATTACAACAAATCAAAAAGTAGGATTATTGGATAATGGTCAATATATAAGAGCAGGAGAGGCTGGTTCATATTTAGATATAAAAGATAATTTTTGGTTAGGAAATAGGTATAGTTCATCTGACATTAGTTATGTTAGTGAAAATGGTGTTAGTTACATTGGTCCTTGGGGGGCTCATGGAGTTCGTCCAGTTATAAAAATTTCTGATATAACCATCATAGGTGATGGTACTCTTACTAATAGTTATCATACTGAAAACAAAGCAAGCAATACAAATGAAGTCCAAGTAGGAGAATATATTAATGTGCCATATAGTGGAAGTGATAGTGCTTGTGGAAGTGATAATATTTGTACGTTTAGAGTGATAAATAAAGACGGTGATAGTATCAAAGTAGTACTAAATGGCTTGCTTTCAACAACAAGTCAATGGGCAGATAATGTAAGTGATAACATAACAACAGGTGATTTGATATATACGAATGTATTAGATAACTTTATTGAAAATATTGATAGTAAATATATAACAACAGGAACATATGGAGTGGGAATTTATGATGGCACAAATAGTTATACAGTACCACAAAGTACAACGATAACTGCTAATATAGGATTACCAACAGTTGGTGAGATGTTCAGTGGAAATGATATAGATTTAAGTACATCAAATTCAAAAACATTTGTAGATGTAAACACAATAGAAAATCCAATTGACACAGGTGGCTATTGGACAATGAATAGATTAGGTTCATCTTATGTTCGCTATGTATACGGCTTTGGCACTCTTGGTGACATTAGGCATTCAGATATGATTGGCGTTCGCACAGTAATATATTTGAAGTCAGGGGTTTCAGCCATAAATTTCTCATCTGGAGAAGGAACTGCGCAATCACCATATGTGTTAGAATAAGTAAATAATTAGATAATGGAAAAAATTTTAATAGAATTAAAGTCACACTTCGTCGATAATTTGGTAAGGTGTGATTAATGTTGATATGATAATATAAAATTTAATAATAAAATATTTTAAAGTACAAAAATACTAATGGGTTTCCATTAGTTTTTTTGTGCATAATCTTAATAATATTAAAAGTATAATAATAGGTGATAAAACAAGAAATAAAACAGTTGAAATAGTTAAACCAATTGCAACAATACTTAAATTTTTGATAATATCGCCTCATTTCTAATACAAAATTATAGCACACATTTCTAGTATTGACAAGTTTTAAAAATATGATACAATATATTTAATATTTGTTTGAAAGAGTATATATATTTGTTATTTAGAGAGCTGATGTTGGGTGGAAATCAGTTAAGAAATATATAGAAAGACATCAAACGATAAAATAATCGGTTAATCCCGTTAAAGATTTAAGAGCATAGAATTTTATGAAATAAGGTGGCACCGCGAAATAATTCGTCCTTATATTTATAGGATTTTTTTAATTATAGGAGACCAACTATGAATAGTCAATAGTTTTTTGTAAAAAAAATAAAAAAGTTA
>ERZ1643251.3069-NODE-3069-length-15968-cov-6.153836_pt1 | contig 15968 bp, 12 predicted proteins | sample MGYA00579261_ERZ1643251 | MGnify/ENA primary metagenome ERZ1643251 (study PRJEB29033, sample SAMEA4952267) | chicken gut metagenome | biome: Broiler Chicken; feature: Gastrointestinal Tract; material: Caecum | place: Ireland | collected 2018 | study: Broiler...
AACTTCTTAATGTTTTCTTTGTCCGTCGCTCCGCTCTGAGATTTCTCCACTCGCTCCGCTCGGTCGAAATGACAAAATTATTAAAGTTACATATCTTTTACCCCAAAAAACTGCATTGAATGGCGCATATTGCCGCCCCGCGGGAAGATAATCGGGCAACGACAGCGACTGCACCATGAGGACAAAACAAATTTTAACGTATAAATTTTATAACAGCGGGCAATAATCGCGGCATGAAAAAAATTTGTATAACTTTTTGTGTTTTACTCATCATAATTGCAACGGTACTGACGGCGAACGGCTTTTCTTTAAACGGCGGCGGACAAAACGAACAATACCTGCGCATACACGTGAGGGCAAATTCCAACTCGGAATACGACCAAAGCATTAAATACGCGGTAAAGGACGAAGTTGTTGAATTCATCACCCCGTACGTTGCTCAATGCACAGATAAAGACCGCGCAATGCAGGTTATCGGCGGCATATTGGGGGACATAGAGGACGTTTGCGACGACGCGCTTGAAAACCTGGGTGTGAACTACCGCTCGCGCGCGGAGGTCAGGAAGGAATACTTCCCCACCCGCGTTTACGACGGCGCGACGCTTGAAGCGGGCGACTACGACGCGCTCATCATTGAGCTGGGCGAAGGCACGGGCGACAACTGGTGGTGCGTTATTTACCCGCCGCTGTGCTTTACCTCGGCGAGCGCCGACGTGCAGTACCGCAGCATAATAAAAGACATAATAGATAAATTTTTTAAGCAGGACTGAAAGGGCGACGCACCCTTTTTTGCTTGCGCATTTTGGAGGTATAAATGAAAAAAGCACTTAAAGCGGGCATAGCCTTAGCGGCGACGATGGCGTTGTTTGCGGGATATGCCGCGGTCAATTGGCAGAGCCAGCCCGAAGCCTACCCCGCCGCGGAAGTGGTTGAAACGGCGGTTTTAAGGCAGGGTTCGACGGGCGGCGAAGTTAAGGAAGTTCAGCGCCGCCTTAAAATGTGGGGGTATTACAGCGGCGAAGTAGACGGCATTTACGGCAGCAAGACGGTTGAAGCCGTTAAGTATTTTCAGCGCAAGAACGGGCTGACGGCGGACGGCATTGCCGGCAAGGCGACGTTTGCCGCCTTGGGCATGAACGACAGCGTTAAAGCGCTTGAAAACGGCGGCGGCAGCGGCGGCGGTTCAAACTACACGAGTTCGGATTTGTACCTGCTTGCAAAATGCATTTACGCCGAGGCGCGCGGCGAAAGCTACACGGGGCAGGTAGCCGTGGGCGCGGTAATTTTGAACCGCGTGGACAGCCCCGCCTTTCCCAACACGATTGCAGGCGTAATATACCAGAAGAACGCGTTTACCGCCGTTTCGGACGGACAGATCAACCTTGAACCCGATCAGACGGCGATGAACGCGGCGAGCGACGCAATGAACGGCTGGGATCCCACTTACGGGTGCCTGTATTACTATAACCCTGCCGTTGCGACAAGCAGCTGGATTTTCGGCAGAGAGACCGTGACCGTGATAGGCAAGCACGTGTTTGCCATATAGGAGGTAAAAGATGAGCGAAAAGAAAAATATTTCGAGCGGGGCAAAGAAGGCGCAGAGCCTGACCCGCACCGACGAAAATAAGAACAGCCGCAACACCGCGTCGGTTGAAGAACTCGCCAACCAGAGCGCCGAGGCGAAAAAACAGTCGCAGCGCCGCACGGAGGGCAGGCACAGGCGCGCCGAAGCCGAAGGCAAGGCGCGCGCGGATAAAAAAGAGGACAAGCGCAAGCAATCTGAACAGGCGAAGCAGGCGCGCGCCGCAAAGATGGAGGCAAGGACCGCCGAAAGGCAAAAGGCGGCTGCCGAAAAGCAGGCAATTAAAGAGCGCCACAGGAGGGAAAAGGCGGAACAGCGCGCCGAAAAAAGACAGAAAAGGCACACGCCGGGTTTCGGCGGATGGCTGGCGGCGGTAATTTCGCTGGGGGCAACATGCCTTGTACTTGCCACCATAGTCACCTACGGCTGGATAAACATGTCGGCAATGCAGACGGGCATGGCGGGCATGTACACGCAGTCTCTTTACGAGCTAAATGCCATAGTCGACAACCTCGACTCCAACCTTTCAAAGGCGAGAGTTTCTACTTCCTCCGCCGACCGCACGAGGGTGCTGACCGACATAGCAATCGAAAGCGAGATGGCGGAAGTCATTTTGGAGCGCATGCCGCTTGACATAACGCTTACCGAAGAAATGTCGGGCTTTATAAACAAAATGGGCGACAGCGCGCAGAACATGCTTTACACCGTTGCCGCGGGCGGCGAGCTTGAAGAATGGCAGATAAAGAGCCTTGAATATATGTACGCCAACAACTTAAAGCTCAAAAGGGCGCTCAACGAAGTTGTGGCAACCGCAGACGGCAAGGCGATGCTTGAAAGCCTGAAGGGCAAGGGCAGCGTGCTCGACGGCAGTTTTTCGGACATTCAGAACAACGTCATTGAGGAGCCCAAGGGCATCTTCGACGGGCCTTTTTCGGACAGTGCCGAGGACACCAACATGTCGTTTTTTGAAGGGCTGGGCGAGATAAGCCAGTCGGAAGCCGAGGAAATTGCCAAGGGCATATTTGCCGATTATAAAGTCACCGAAGCGCGCTGCACGGGCGAGGCGACCAAGGGCATGTTATCATTTTATAACATTTCGGTTGCGACCGAGGACGGCGAAATGCTGGCGCAGCTCTCCAAAAAGGGCGGAAAACTTGTCATGTTCGACAGCTATAAGGAGTGCACCGAACACAACTTTTCGGTTGACAGGTGCAAGGACATTGCAACCGACTTTTTGAAGGCGGCGGGATATGAAAACGTAAAGCCCGTGTGGGTGAGCGAAAACGGAACGACGTGCAACATCAACTTCTGCTACGTTCAGAACGGCGTCACCATATACCCCGATATGATAAAAGTTAAGGTGTGCGAGGAGCGCGGACTGGTTACGGGCGCGGAGGCGATGACTTACGTCATGAACCATTCGCAGAGGGATATTCCCGCGGCAACCGTGACAGAGGCGCAGGCGCAGAGCGCCATAGACGGGCGCATAGAAGTCACCTCCTCCCGCCTGGCGATAATACCTTTGAACGGCGAAGAGATACTCTGCCACGAGTTTGCGGGCAGCTTTGACGGCAGCGATTACTTTGTTTACGTCGACGCGCAGACGGGCGAGGAAGTTCAGGTTCTCACCGTGATAGGCACGGCGCAGGGCAGGGCGGTGCTGTAAAAGCGTTGCAATTGCCCGCCGAATATGCGGCGATTAACGAGGTAAAACACTATAACTACCCGACAAAAAGCTTGGGCGCACTGTTACGTGCGCCCAAGCTTTGATACGGCAAATATAAAGGTGCGCGGCGCGGGGCAATGCCCCGCGCCGCGCGCTTATTGTACTGTTTAATTTTTATCCAATTAATTTTTATCCAAACCCCGTTCGTCGGGATATATATACCCGCCAATCACGCAATAAGGTTGACTTTGTTCTTTATGATGTACCTGACGATAAAATAACTTGCCACGTCTACGGCTATGGTGAAAATTATCATTATCCACAGCGCGAGGTGGGGTGATACATTAGACGCGGAGGTAAGCAGGGGCATTCCTATAAGGGTGTAAATCAGGCTCCACACAAACGCACCGATGAAATATATCGCCACAGATATAACCGTGCGGTTGGCTTTACCCGTAAACAGCTGACCTATCGACATTACGAGGTAGAATAAAAGCAGCGATTCGGGTATCATGACGATGAGCAGAAGGATTATCTCGAACAGAGCGAGTCCACCTATGGCCTGGGCGAGTATGGGGAAGATGCTGAAAATTTCGTTGAAAACTTCGCCTATAATCTGCCATACGCTGACATCCTGACCGATTGCGAGAATGAGCGCGGACAACACGCAGACGACTACGCCGCAAACGACGGCGATGAGCGACGAGAGCAGTTTGGACAAAATGAGCTGATCTGCCGTTACGGGCAGGGAGAGCGTCATATAACCCTCGCTCGTAAACAGCGTGCGGTAAAATCGGGTAATGCCCACCCATGCGCACACGAAAATAGTTGCCACTACAGACAGCGAATAGAAACCGATGACGATTGCAGTAACGGAGTCGACCTCGGAATTGATGAGAGAAATGCGAAGAATTATAGCAAGACCAATCATTGCAACGACAGGCACCGCGGCTGTGCGGGCTATGCGTATCAGCTCGTGCTTTAAAAGTTTGCCTACCATCTGAATACCTCCCTGAACAACTGGTCGAGCGTTTTGCCCTGTTTTTCGTGCACTTCCTCCACCGACGACTGCATGACTACTTTGCCGCGGTTGAGGAAAATTGCATAGGTGAGAATAGGTTCGATATCGGCGATGAGGTGTGTACAGAGGAAAATGGTCGAACCCTCGGCGCGGTTGGTCATGACGGTATCGAGGATGAAATCGCGCGCGGCGGGGTCGACGCCAGCGATCGGTTCGTCGAGAATATATAACTGCGCGTCGCGCGACATGGTAAGTATTAACCCTAACTTTTCCTTGTTGCCCTTTGAAAGGGTCTTGATTTTCTGCTTTGGAGAAATGCCGAGGCGCTCCAAAAGGGCTTCGCATTTGCCGTGGTTAAAGTCCTTGAAAAAGTCGGCATAGTACTTGACCTGCCCTTCGACGCGCACGTGCTCGTCGAGGTAATTGGCGTCTGGCAGGTAGGCGGTCACCGCCTTGGTGGCGGGCGAAGGCGCCAGCCCGTTTATGGTTATGCTGCCCGCGTCGGGTTGAAGCATACCCATGGCGAGCTTTATAAAAGTTGACTTTCCGCTGCCGTTGGGGCCGAGCAGCCCCACTACTCCGCCGCGCGGAACCGAAAAAGTCACGTCGTACAGAGCGGCAAATTTGCCGTAATGCTTGGACAGTCCGCTGCATTGCAAAATGTCTTCCATATTCACTCCTTTGCTTTTAATTTTTGAGTTACCCCGCACATATGCCGCAACGAGCGGCATACAGCCGCGGGTTTTGACCTCAGCTGCGCAAAAATATTTTTCTTGAATTGCGCGCATCGTGCAGTGCAGAAAACCGATAAATACAGACAAAAATACGCGCTTGCCGATATGCGCTTATCGGGGCGTGCGGCATTGATTGCCTTTAAATGCATTTTGCCCCCGCGATTTGCACAACGCCCTGTAATTATTTTAACATATTACTTTGCCCATTGCAACAGGCAGAATATATTTTATTATAAAAGCGGCGATAATATTTCGCCCGCCCGGGCATTCGCTGTCGGCATGTCGGATATATGCTTTCACGCGTGATATACTGCGGCGCGATTTATTATATCGCCGCCGTAAAATATGGCTACTGTCTGCGCGGTGCGGTCGGCAATCTTTTTGATTGAGCGGGCGGCGAAATATCCTCCGCCGCCGAGATTGAGACATATGTTGCGCTCTTCGCGAAATACGGGGAGGATGTCGTCCATGCCGAAGCCGCGCGGTTTGAACACCGAAAAGTAGATGAATAAATCGTAAGAGTCATACTTTTTCGCCATAAGCGGCGGTACGCCGGTTGCACCCGAAGTTGCATAAGAATTGAAATCGAACGCCGTGTGCACCATGTCGCCCACAAAAAAGCCTACGGCGGCGACGTCATTCCAGCTTAAAAATTTGCGTTGCCCCCCGAATATGCCGCGGCGAAGCTCTATACCCTCGCCCGTGAGCACAAGTTTTGCGCCCGGTCTTGAAATTACTTTTTTCATTATACATTCTCTCTGTTTTCAATATACCGGCATCTTAAATTCTGACATGCGGCACAATTTTCATGATTATATTCTACCACAAAGAAACTGCGATTGCAATACCCTGTTTATTTCAGGTGTTTCCGAAAAGGTGTAGTTATTATCTGTCATTTCGACCGAGCGATAGCGAGCGGAGAAATCTCAATGATATTGAGCTGTATACAAAGAGATTTCTCCATGCGTTCGCGATGCTCACTTAGTCGAAATGACATAATTATTGAAATTAAACACCTTTCAGGCACTCCATTTATTTCTTGCCCTGATTGCAATGCCTGTTTAATTCATACACCTTTTACCGCCCCATGTTTAAAGCATATAAAATTAAAAGCTCTCCGTAATGATTTTTACTTACTCATGCCATTTCGATCAAGCGGCGTATATCCCCCGTCATGCTGTTCATGCCACAGCTCGTCGCCATTAAGAAAAAAATAGCAGATCGGTCACCTCTCGCACATTATTATATGCTCTCTCCTCTTGCAACACGCCGACAATGGATGTCCATTGCTAGCGGAAATGTGCTTCTCGTCCTTAAAACTACACGTTAAAGGAGGCTTATTTGAGGAGAAATCTCAAAGCGGGCGACGGACAAAAACGTTAATTCGTTTTGAACATATTCAGCTCGATTTATGAACAAAGTTATAAACAAATGGCGCCAGGTTATTGACATTTAAGTTATAGACAAAAGCCACTTCGCCCTGTAAATATTTAATCTTAACTAAAAAGTTATCAACAATTTTTACTTTTTTATTACAAAATATACAAAAAACATGCGTTTACGACAAAATTTGTTTAATTTAATATAAAAAGTTATCAACAAATTAACAACATATTTATCAACAACGAATGTATATAAGTTGATAAACGGTAAAGCACGGAAAGCAAATAAAATGCCTGCCGCCGCGAACAAATTCGCGGCGGCAGGCACCCTGAACAAATTGAATAACAACAGCTTACATTGCCGCCGTTTTACGGAAATAATAAAATGTTTCGTCCTCGCCGTTGGGACGCATACCGGAGGCGACGAGCATCTGCCTGCTGCGTACATTCTGTTTATAGCATTTAGCGAGAACGGTTTCGATGTTAAGATCGAAAAATGCATAATTCATTGCGCCGAGCACGGCTTCCCTGGCAAAACCCTGACCCTCATATTCGGGCAAGAGCCTTACGCCCACTTCACAATCGTTACGATAACCAAAGTTATGCAGAACAACCTCGCCGACGAGCCTGTTGCCGCTAAAAATTCCCATAGGGATTTCTTCGCGCTTCTCAAAGTCCTCCCTTATCCCCTGCATGAAATATTCAGGTGTGGGCTGACCTTTATAATGATCCCGCCAATTATATCCCCAATATTTATTTCGCTCGGCATCGAATTCAAGCCTGTAAAATTCAAGCGAATTAACATCCGTGATTTCCTTGATTGTAAGGCGTTCCGTAAATATAACAGGTATATGATTTACTCTGTCTATGGGACGGCGAGGAAATATATCGAATTTATCGACAAGCCTTACCGGGTTATATTGCAATTTACTCTTTCTGAGTCCCGCGTCACCCGAATCGTCTTCACGGTTGATAAACACAACTCCGTCAACAGCGAAATGCTTTGCAAATTCCTGCGCCATCGTCGGATATGCGCCCTCAAAATCTGTAAGCGCCTTTTCAACGTGAATAATCAGCTGCTCACCGCATCTTTCGCCGACAGACAGCGCTATTATCTGACCGTCAACCTGCAATGCGCCCACTTTAAGTTTAAGGTCGTCAATGTGTGGCAAGAGTTCGTACACGCCCTCTAACTCTTCGCGCGCCATGACTGTTCCCTTTGAAAGCTGTCTGACTTCGAACTTTTTTAAAAATTCACACATGCGCGCCCGATCGTCGCCGTTCAGCGTTATAAATTCGTACTGTGGATATAACTTTTTAAATTTATTTACGTGATTGCGCTGTCCCGAAAACTTTTTTCCGCCGTACAGCACGAAATCTTCGGCATTATAAAGATAATCGCGCCACCGCCTATGGTTAGTAATTCGCATTTCCATGCCATAGCGCTCAATCATAACGGAAATTTTTTCACGTGGAACACAGGTATAATGAATACGTATATTTCTTTCTCTGCAATAAGCTTCAATGCTGTCTATCGCTCGTTCGGCTTGTCCATCTTCGATTTCCATCGGATAATGAAAATAGACTCTCCCCTGATAGTATTCCCGAAAAACTACGCAATTTTCAACATAAGCAAAGTCAAGTGAAAAATGCTTTTGCCACATCAATTTGAACGCAGCAGAATAATCGCTGAGCCGCCAGTTACAATTTTCAAAATACGGCTGCATATGGATAATATCGGATAATGTAAGATTTTTAAAATTAATCTCCATAAAATTTAAAATTTTACCCTTTTTCTGTAATTATTTATGTAAAAATATAGATTTTTTCGCTATAAATAAGGTTTTCCTTACTAAAAATAAATTAAACCAGCAATTTTTAGTAATTTTCAAATAAAAATATCGAAAAACATAAAAATTTTATAAAAAATGCATTTTTTATAAAAAATCGGGGCAAAGCGTAAAAAACTTAACGTTTTGCCCCGTAATAATATAATTTTTACTGTTTACCTATTATATCGAGAATTTCAGAGATCCTGTCCAAATCGTCGCGGGAATAATAATCTATATATATTCTTCCCTTTTTATCGTTACCGATAAGGCTGACTTTCGTTCTGAAAACAAAGCGCATACGTTCAACGAGATCTTTAAGTTCAACCGAGGCTATGGCGCGCTTTTTCTTTTTGCGCTCTTCAAGGATATCCGCAGGTATATTATAAGAGCGCACCTTCTTTTCAAGTTCGCGCACTGACATTCCGCTTTTTACTGCATCTGTTGCAAACGCAATCTGGTCATCCGGTGCGAGAGGAACCAAAGTTCTGGCATGTCCGGCAGAAAGTCTGCCTTCCGCCACCATCATTGTTACCTCGGGAGTAAGCGAAAGCAGCCTCAGCGTATTTGCGACTGCGGGACGCGATTTTCCTATGCGCTCGGCAAGTTCATCCTGCGTCAGTTTGTAGTCAACCATCAATTGCTTCATTGCGCTTGCCGCTTCTATCGGGTTTAAATCCTCGCGCTGCAAGTTTTCAATGAGCGATATCTCTTTGATCTGGCGTTCGCTGTAATTGCGTATTACTACGGGAATCGTATCAAGCTCCGCCATTTTTGCGGCGCGATATCTTCTTTCGCCGGCAATTATCATATATTTGCCGCTGCCGTCGTCATTAACGACGATAGGCATTATGACGCCATGCTTTTTGATCGAATCTGAAAGCTCGCGCATAGCCTGTTCGTCGAAGTTCTTTCGCGGCTGATTGGGGTTGGGATAGATATCCACAAGCTTCATTTCAGATGCGTTCTTCCTTTCCTCTTCCGTATAAGACGTAAAAGCCGTTTTTCCTTCATACACATTGGCAAATGCCGAACCTGTTTCTTCAAACAAAGCTTCAAGACCTTTTCCCAGGCCTTTACCGGTATCTTTCGCCATAGGTAAACCTCCATTCGGCATCGAAGCCGTACAATGCCATGAAATTAACTCATTTCAGGCAGTATTTTTAGGTAATTTTTAGGTAATTTTTTGAATTTTCTGAAAATCTCTCAGAGGTAAGCGCAAAAAATATATTGTGCGTACTGTTTTTACTTTTGTCTTGATAAAAATTCTTCGGAAAGTGCCTTATATGCCCTTGCCCCTACACACTTAGGATCATAAAGCATAATGGGCTTTCCGTGGCTGGGAGCCTCAGAAAGGCGGATATTGCGTGGAATAATAATTTCGTATAACTTATTTTTAAAGAATTTTTTAATTTCAGCAGTTATCTGCCTTGAAACGTTCGCTCTGCCGTCGTACATGGTTATTACAACACCTTCTATGACCAGGTTTGGATTGAGATGCTGTTTGACCATTGATATTGTATTCATGAGCTGACTGACACCCTCCAAGGCGTAATATTCGGCTTGAAGGGGAATTATTACCGAATCCGAAGCAACCCACGCATTGATTGTAAGCAACCCGAGCGAAGGCGGACAATCGATGAATATGTAGTCGTAATTATTTTTAATTTCTTTTATCGCATTTTTCAAAAGCGACTCACGCGAGCGTTTATACACCATATCTACTTCCGCTCCGGTCAAATCGACGTTCGCGGGCAGAATATCGAGCAAAGGAACTTCTGTGGGCAAAATATTGTTAACCGCCTTATCGTCGTCGATTAAAACGGCGTAAACCGATTTTTTTAATGCACTTTTAGAAAAACCAAGCCCCGTTGTGGCGTTGCCTTGGCTATCGAGATCGATAATCAGCACTCTCTTCCCGAAATCGGCACAATACGCAGCCATATTAACTATGGTTGTCGTCTTGCCCACGCCGCCCTTTTTATTTGTAAAAGAAATAACTTTTCCCATATCATATTCCGCCTTTGCCGAAAGGCAACAAAACTTACTAAAACACAGTGAAATGAAACCGATTAAATGTTTCACGGGAAACATTTAAATATAGCTTTACCTTTGCGCTAAAATATTTTAGCGCAAAGGTTAAACTTATAACTTTAATTATTCAAACCTCTTAAAAGGATTGCCATTGTTTTCGCTGTCGTGCTCTTCCATGTATTTAAGAACCTCTTTATAGTCCTTGCCCTCCATGAGAAGATCGACTTCTTCGGTATAAATGGTTTCCTTTTCAATCAGAACACGCGCCATATTATCGAGAACAGCTCTGTGTTCGGTGAGCAAATTCGTAGCCCTCGTATGAGCGCTCTCAATAATAGTATGCATTTCATCGTCTATACTCTTGGCAGTGTCATCGGAATAGGTGTTGTGCGTTTCCATATCCTTGCCGAGGAAAACAGTCTGCGAGTTAGAACCGTAAGTCACAAGACCGAGCTTTTCGCTCATACCCCATTCAGTGACCATACGCTTAGCCATTTCTGTTACGCGCTCCAAATCATTTGATGCGCCTGTTGTAATATCTTTAATTACAATTTCTTCTGCGACCCTTCCGCCGAGCGCCATGCAAATAAAATCTTCAATCTTGTTCTTTGTCATAAAAGCGTCGTCGTTTTCGGGACGAGTCATAGTGTAACCCGCTGCGTTGCCGCGCGGAATAATCGAAACTTCCTGAACGGGATCGCAATGTTCGCAGAGTCTTGCAATAATAGCGTGCCCTGCCTCGTGATAAGCGGTTATACGCTTGTCGCTTTCGGTCACAACCCTGCTCTTCTTCTGAGGGCCCATTAAAACCTTATTGACGCCCTCGTAGAGCTCTGTATTGCCTATCAGATGCTTATTTGCACGTGCAGCAAGTATTGCAGCCTCGTTCAAGAGATTTGCAAGATCTGCACCCGAAAAACCTGCTGTAATCCTTGCTACCGTCTTGAAATTGACGTCGGGAGCCATGGGTTTATTGCGTGCATGAACCTTCAAAATCTGTTCTCTTCCCTTGACGTCGGGAAGATTGACATAAATCTGTCTGTCAAAGCGACCGGGACGCATAAGCGCCGGGTCGAGTATATCGGCACGGTTGGTTGCCGCCATTACAATTACGCCTTCATTGGATTCAAAGCCATCCATCTGAACGAGAATCTGATTGAGGGTCTGTTCGCGCTCGTCATTGCCGCCGCCAAGTCCTGCGCCCCTGTGTCTGCCCACAGCATCGATTTCATCGATAAAGATTATGCAGGGCTGATTTTTCTTTGCCATTTCAAACAAATCGCGCACACGCGATGCGCCGACGCCGACGTACATCTCGACAAAGTCTGAACCCGAAACCGAAAAGAAAGGAACGCCGGCTTCACCGGCAACAGCCTTGGCAAACAGTGTTTTACCCGTTCCGGGAGGGCCAACCAAAAGCACGCCTTTGGGAATTCTTGCGCCTAAATCAGAAAACTTTTTAGGCTGCTTTAAAAATTCAACAACTTCTGCAAGTTCAAGTTTTTCTTCTTCTGCGCCTGCAACATCTGTGAAGCGCACCTTTATATTGGTTGAAACTCTTGCCTTTGTCTTTGCAAAGGACATTGCTTTTCCTGCGCCACCGGCGGTTGATCTGATAATCAACCAGAAAACAACACACACGACGATTATCAGTCCGAATTGAAGAACCGAACCCCATACGCTGCCGGCATTAGGATTGGCATATTCAATACTTACGCCATAACTCATCCAGACTTCGAGAACGCCGTCAGTTGTAGGCGATGAATAGAACGACGGGCCATAGCAATAGTACGCCCTGACTTCGTCGCCGTTTGCATTGATTATATAACCATTCAACTGATATTGATTAAACTCTACCCTGACAATCTGGACTATCGGCTCACCGTTGTATGTGATGACGTTTCCCTCGCCCACGGCATACCCTTCGGGAGCAGGATCTCCGTTTTCATCGACAACTCTGTTATCGACGATGGAATACCTTGAATTCTCAACATAGGACGCAAATTCATTGTAATCAACGCTCCTTGCGCCGCCATTGAGAGTTGTGGTAACGATTATCGCAATTGCAGCAATCAAAAGCAAAGCGATAATCACCCACGTGATAATTTTGCTTTTTTTATTCAAAATCGTACCTCTTTTTTAGGCTTTTAAGCCCGTTTTTATGATATTATTTACGATAGATTTATTTTACCATATTATAAATATTATTTCAAGTGAATTGCAATATATTTTGTGCGTATCACTCAATTTTTATTAGTTTTTCACCTGGATTTTGTACCTGATAAGTTATGCATTTTATAGTTTCACGTGAAAAAAATCGTTATAAAAATTTGTATAATTAAACAATATTTATTAATGCGCCTTATTGAATTTTAATAAAAAAACGTTTCACGGGAAACATTCAACAAAATTTTTTGACGTTTGAATTGTTTCACGTGAAACTAAAACGCACAATTAATTATAAAAATTTATCAATGAAGAAGAATTTTATAAACAATACATTGCAAACATATCAGCATTTGTTGATAAACTTAAAGAAAATTATCAACAATTAACTTGATTTTCAGTAATTATATTAAATTTTACATTAAATTGTTGACAATAATAGGGATTGATTTATTTTATCAGAAAAAGATATCAACATAATTAAATCAAAAATATACGACGCAAATTTAAAATAAGCGCATAAAAAGATTGCGCTTATTTATTTTTTTGCGCTTATTATAAAAATTGCGCCATATAAATTAAGGTAAAGAGTTATTAATTATAAAACGCATCTCTATTTTTATCAACAGCATAAATGTGTTTTTTTCGCTATATTATAAGTGAATAGGGATAGTACTTCATATAAATATTCCAAATAAAGTTAAAATAATATTCCGCAATCCATAAATTATTTTATTACATTTATTTAGCCGATAGAAAGCATCAAAATAATATAGGCAGAACAAATTAATTTCTCCATCGGAGCACACAGGCAGTATATAAATCAGAGGTTATTCTATAAAGCTGAAAAGCAGTTTGCGGCACCTTTCATCTCATTTAAAATAAAAAAATAAGCACTTTGGAATACCGCTTTATACAACGCAAAACAACCGAAACACGGCATAAAAATACCGAAACCTGTCGGATTATCTGTATTTCGACAAAAATAATCAATAATTACTAAAATATAGTTTTTTTACGCAAAATTAATTATTGTCTGATGTTTTTATATAAAATATTACAGGATTTCTTTTATTTCCTGTAATTCCTTACTTATTATTTAATTTATTTACGAATTTTATCGCCATATAATAAGTATAAGCATAAAAAAAGCTTAATAATCTTTATTAAAGACTGAATGTAATAATTTTTTTAATTTATGTCAATAAATTCCGAGTATTAATCGGGCGGTAAAAAAATGGTTTATTCATTCAATCTTTACAACAGCATGGCCTCCGACGGCATTTATGCGGCATTAAAAAAAATAATCAGCCGGGACAGCCTGCCACCGGTAGTATTGTGTATAGGCAGCGATCTTTCGGTGGGAGATTCTCTCGGCCCGCTGGTCGGAACAATACTCAAAAACAGACTGTCAGAACACAATATTTATGTGTACGGAACTCTTTCAAAACCTGTTACTGCACATGAAGTAGTTTATATGAACGAATTTTTAAAGAACAGTCATCCCGGGCAAAGCGTCATTGCCATCGACGCTGCCGTAGGCAATTCAGACGACGTCGGTCTTTTAAAAATCGCACCCAGGGGAATAAAACCCGGCAGCGGCGCAGACAAACGACTTGCAAAAGTTGGCGATGTCTCCGTGATGGGCGTAGTGGCAGAAAAGTCGCTGTTCAACTATGCTCTGTTTTCTGCCACAAGGCTCAACATGGTGTATCGCATGGCAAACATAATCAGCGATGCAATATGCGATTTTTATGTCGATTTTTTGAGCCGCATCAATATTGGCGCGGCACAGTAAAAATATAATTATGCGTAAAATATTTTTTTACAAAAAATGTATTTTCACTCATTGCTAAAAAAGAGCAATTGAAAAGCAATTTTCACGTTTAATTTTGTCTGTCATAAAAAAGTTGACATTCGGGATGAATTTTCTCATGCGCGCGGCATAGCCGCGCGCATGAGAAATTACAGGCGCGACGAGATGCATTGTATGACGCGGAAATCGATAGCTCTCTATATCGCGCGTCACTGGATAATTTGCGTTTTAAAGCTCCACACTCGCCTATATACAAAAATGCGCACTGAAATATATCACAGATTTCTTTATACGCCGCCCTGAAACGCGCGCGTATAAAATGGCAGAGGGGAGATAAGTTCTCCTTAGAGTTTAACCGAAAAATGCGTCATACGTTGCCGTACGGGCAAGCATAACCTTGCAAAGGGAAGATAATACCCGAATGGGCAAAAAAATAAATTTTTATTATTACAGAAATACTTGGTCAATGGATAACTGAGCTTAATATACCGCGTTAAAATATTAAAAAAGCAAATAGTGTCCATACCCGCGTATACCAAAACAAATACAAAATTTTTATGCCTTTTCTGAATAAAAACGGAATTACTTTTTTTCGGCAAAAAGATTGAAATATATAATTTAGTATTATTTTACGAATAATTATATAGTTTTGAACTCATTACCACGCATATATACCGCGACGAATGAAAAAAATGAATGATTTTTACAATAATTATAAGGCAAACTCAACATCAAACTAAAAATTAAAAGTGCATTGAACGGCACATATATCCCGTAAAACGCATTTATAGCAGATAATTTTACACGGTAGTTAAACAAAATGCTTTTGCAAAAATTTAAGTTATGACTATTTCAATATTTTTTTGCAATAATCATGCTTTATACCGATAAAGGCTGACAAATTAAAATATTTAAAAACATGAAGCGCACATATTGTGCGCTTCATGTTTTTTAAGCCATTATATAAAAAATTTATAGTTGAAAAATTGCGTTGGTTGCGGCATATGTGCCGCTCAATTAAAAAATTTTTTATAAAAACACAGCCAAAACTAAAAATAAATCCGTTAAATACCATGACTGATAAATGAAATTGCAGACCGTTTTATAACTCAATTGAATTATAAATTATACGCATCTGCAATATAGCCGCGAGCTATCATATCAGTATGATGCGTTTGCCGCATTTTTTTGCGTAGCTGACGGTGTAATAGGTTCCGCCCTTGCTGCCGCCCGAAAAATGAGCAAAAACCACATCGGCATTGTCTACCATAAACCTGTTTCGCGCGTACATACACCCGGGGTAATAGTCCGCCGACAGCACTTTCACGTCGTCGCAGTTTTCTATGACCCTTTCGTAAATTTTTCTGTCTTCGGGGCGCATTGTCTGTATCTGACCGCCGAACGGAACGCAGGCGACGAGCTTTATTTTGTATTGAGATTTAAGGTCTATAATCTCCGTCGCGGCGAGCAGATCGAAGCCGCGCGCCATGCCGTCAAAAAAGGTATCGGCGCCGCAGATTTCTATTAAGTTGACGAGAGCGCGCCTGAAAAGCGCCCCGTTGAAAGAGGCGGCGAGCTGTCGGTGTCCGGTAAAGGCACAAATCATAGTTGCCTCGGTAATATGTTTGAATTGCGGCGTGCCGCCGCGCAACGTTCCGTTGCATCATGCTCCGCAATCGGGCGTTATCACTATACCCTGTCCCTCTTGCGGACAGCAACGTTCCGTTGCATCATGCTC
>ERZ1643251.3072-NODE-3072-length-15953-cov-17.318279_pt1 | contig 15953 bp, 14 predicted proteins | sample MGYA00579261_ERZ1643251 | MGnify/ENA primary metagenome ERZ1643251 (study PRJEB29033, sample SAMEA4952267) | chicken gut metagenome | biome: Broiler Chicken; feature: Gastrointestinal Tract; material: Caecum | place: Ireland | collected 2018 | study: Broiler...
CTGCCCAAATTATTAATCTACCAGATACATCATCTGTACATGTTGAAAGTGATATTTCTCTTTTACCATTTGTATCTCTTACTGCATAAGAGAAATCATTTGCATCTGTTATATATTTTTTAGTAATTTCATATTCAACTCTTCTATTACTTAAATCTGTTATATAAATTTTATCTCCTATAGAAAGTCTATCGTTGTTTGCAAAAAATCTTCCGTCCCTAAAATTATGTCCTATAATAACGTTATTTCCAACCTCGTTTAGTCCCGGTCCATATAGAAAACCAACTGCAACTTGTATTGTATCTACTGTTGCCTCTAGTATTGGATATTCCAAATCTATTCTAGGAATTTCTATTTTACCATTAACTGCATATCCTTTATATGTTAATTGTTGATTTGTAGTCCCCCCACCAGTTGTATTATTTGGTACTACTTCATTTACGGGAACATTTATTATATTAGTATTATCTCCTGGAAGTACTCCAGTTCCTCCTTCTTCGTTTAAGTAATCATCAAGTTGACCTAATATTTCGTCACTTTCTGAAGTTTCTTGGCTCTTTCTATAATAATCAATTCCCATATATACTAGTAACCCTATAATTCCAAGTATAACTATTACTAATATTACCGTTAATACTTTATTATATTTACTATTTTTTAACATAATTACACCTCTTTCCAGATATTATGTAATATATAAACTTAAAATTAATCTCAATAATTACTTACATAATTAATTATAACACATTTTTATATATTTTTCCACATAATATTTGGTATTTTCTGTAGTTCTATTTTTAATTAATTCTATTATTAAATAATTTAATATTTTATAAGTAGTCCAATTAATTTGTTCATTAATTAACAGATTTTAGTTCCTAATTTTTTACCTGCAATAATATGAAAATGTATGTGCATTACTTCTTGTCCACCATCTCTTCCACAATTTGCAATTACTCTAAAACCATCTTTTTCTATATTTAATTGTTTTACTATTTTATTAATAGCTTTAAAGATTTCTGCAATTAAGTAACTATCTTCTTCTTTAACATCTATTAATTTTTCTATATGCTTTTTAGGAATAACCAAAATATGAATTGGTGCAACTGGATTTATATCTTTAAAAGCTAATACATTCTCATCTTCATATACTTTTTCTGATGGAATTTTTCCATCTATAATTTTACAAAATACGCAATCTTCCACACTAAAACCTTCTTTCAAATTTAAATTCTAATTTTATTTCTTACTCTAAAATAGCTTTTATTCTTCTTACGCCTGCTGAACTTGACTCTTCTTTTAATATCTTAAACGTTCCAAGCTCTCCTGTATGTTTTACGTGAGGTCCACCACAAATTTCTTTACTGAAGTCTCCAATTGTATAAACTGTAACTTTATCGCCATATTTATTTTCAAATAAGCCTGTTGCTCCAGCTTTCTTAGCTTCCTCAACTGTCATTTCTTCGCATGTTACAGGTAAGTCTTCTTTAATCTTTTCGTTTACTATATCTTCTACTTCTTTTAATTGTTCTTTTGTCATCTTTTCTGGATGTGAAAAGTCAAATCTTAGTCTTTCTGTAGTAATATTAGAACCTCTTTGCTTTGCATGGTCTCCTAAAACAATTTGTAATGCTTTATGTAGTAAGTGTGTAGCTGTGTGATATTTTATTGTTTGCTCGTTTTGGTCTGCTAAGCCACCTTTAAACTTATGCTCACTACCCATTCTTGATTTATCTTGATGCTCTTTAAATAATTTGTCGAATTCTGTCATGTCAATTTTAAAACCTTGCTCCTCTGCTAAATCTGCTGTAATTTCTGGTGGAAAACCATAAGTTTCGTATAATTTAAAAATAGTTTGTCCATCTATTGTATCTTTGTTTTCTTGTTTTAGTTTTTGAATAGCTTTTTCAAACTCTTTTTCTCCATGTGACAACGTTTTCATGAACTTATCTTTTTCTTCTAATATAACTTGTTTTATTGTATCTTTATTTTTGTCTAACTCGGGATACATTTCTTTTAATATTTCAACATCTAAATCTATTAGTCCTCCAAGTTCATCTAAGCTTATTTGTAATTTATTTAGATGTCTTGTCATTCTTCTTATCAAACGTCTTAGAATATATCCTCTATCAATGTTGCTTGGTCTACCTCCATCTGCTATTATCATCATGCTAGAACGTAAATGTTCTGCAATAATTCTTCTGCTTTTTATATCGTCAACTTTTTGTAAGCTTTCTAGCTTTTCCATTACTGGTGCAAATAATTCTGTATCAAATGGTGTTGTTTTTCCTTGAAGCAAGAAAGTTATTCTTTCTAGACCCATTCCAGTATCTACGTTTTGTTGTTTTAATTTAGAATACTTTCCGTCTTTAGATTTATAATATTCCATAAAAACGTTATTCCAAATTTCTACATATTTTCCACAGTCACAAGATGGTTGGCAATTTTCAGAGCATGGTTCTTTACCAGTGTCATAGAACATTTCTGTATCTGGTCCACATGGTCCTTCTTCTCCTGCTATCCACCAATTGTCATCTTTCCCATAAAAATAAATTCTTTCGTCTGGTATACCGGCTTTTCTCCAACACTCAGCAGTAATATCATCTCTTGGAGCATCTTCATCTCCTGCAAAACAAGTTACAGAAATTTTATCTACTGGAATTCCAAGTTCTTTAGTTAAAAACTCAAAGCTCATGCTTACAGCTTCTTCTTTAAAATAATCACCTAAAGACCAATTTCCTAGCATTTCAAAATATGTTAAGTGTCTGTTATCTCCTACTTCTTCTATATCGTTAGTACGCAAGCATTTTTGATAATCTGTAAGTCTTTTCCCTGCGGGGTGCTTTTCGCCTAAAAGATATGGTACTAATGGTTGCATACCAGCTGTTGTAAATAATACAGATGGGTCATTTTCTGGAATTAATGGCGCACTTGGAATAACTGCGTGTCCATGATTTTTAAAAAAATTTAAATATTTGTTTCTTATTTCTATTGCTTTCATCTTTTCGCCCCTTTTAAAATATAATTATTTGAAAGTCTACTTCCTGTAGAATTCCTCACATTACTATGTAATTTTTCTTTATAACTATGTAAAATTATATAATATAAATGCCTATAAATCAATAGATTAAGCAAAAAACAGCAGTACAAATATTTTATTGTACTGCTATAAAAAATAATTACATACCCAAGTTTTACATTTACTTCCTACCTTTGTGCTCACATCTAAAGTGTGACCAAGACCGGGCGAAACGAAATGTTGTTGTAGCTGCTGTTAGTACAGCTGAAATAAAACACGCCAGCGCCCGAGCTACCATCGCAATGGCCTCCACGTAGGAAGAAAACAGTATCCTCTTTTATTTCAATTATCTTTTATTATTTGCTCTTCGATAAATAGTTAATATTGCATCAGTCAACTCACCAATAAGCTCTAGCCCTTCTGCTTTAGTAACTTTTACATTTGCAATTTCGTTTTCTAGTCGTTTTTCTAAGCTTAATTCTTTTTCATTATCTTTTTCTGGTTGTAAATTTTTTTTACTTTCTTTTAGTTTTACTTTCACAACTCTATAATTTGTAGTATGTCCCTTTATATATTCTTCATCTTGTTCTTCAAATAGAACACTAAGAGTTTTACCGACACATGCATTATTAAATTCTTCCTCATATTTATCAGAAAGCTCTAATAACTTATTACTTCTTTCTTCTTTTATGTTTCCGTCTACTTGTTTTTCCATAATAGCAGCTTTAGTACCTTCTCTTTTTGAATATTTAAACACATGTATTTTATATAATTTTATTCTTTTTAGTAGTTCATAAGTCTTGTTAAACTCTTCGTCTGTCTCCCCTGGAAATCCTACAATTATATCTGCTGTTAATGCAGCATTTGGAAAATATTTTCTTATTCTTGCTGCCGCTTCTTCTATTTCATTTGCTGTATATTTCCTGTTCATTCTTTTTAAGGTCTCTGTACATCCACTTTGTAAAGATAAATGAAAATGGTCACATATTTTTTCCAGCTTGCTTAGTCTTTCTACAAAATCATCTGTAATAATAGTTGGTTCTAGAGATCCTAATCTAATTCTTTTTATTTTAGGGACTTTGTTTATATCTTCTAATAAATCTATAAGTCTATAATTTTTTAACTCTTTTGATTTATTACTGATTATATCTAAATTGCTTTCATTTTCTATTTTATTCTCTTCATTATCTATTTCATATTGCTTATTATTTTCGTAATTTTCACTTAACTTTGTATCTATACTTTTTTCTTCTTTGTATTGTTCTTCTGTATCTCTATACGCGAAATCTGTACCATATGCAGTTAAATTTATTCCTGTTAACACAACCTCTTTTATTCCATTTTCTGAAATTTTTTCTATTTCCTTAATTATATGTTCAGGAATTCTACTTCTAACTCTACCTCTTGCATATGGGATAATACAATATGTACAAAATTGATTACAACCATCTTCTACTTTTATTACTGCCCTGTTTCTCTCTGTATGTGTAATTAAACCAAATTCCTCGTAATTATCTTTTGGTGTCATATTTGAAACAGAGATTATTTTTTCCTTTTCTTCTAAATACTCTTCCACATATTTTACTATGTCTCTTTTTTCCTTAGTTCCAAGTATTAAGTCTATATCATCTATTTCCTCAAGCTTCTCTTTAGCTACCTGAACATAGCAACCAACAGCTACTAATATTGCATTTTTATTTTGTTGTTTAACTCTTCTTATCATCTGCCTAGACTTCTTATCTGCTATATTTGTAACTGTACATGTATTTATTACATATATATCTGCTTTATTCTCAAAATCTACAACTTCGTATCCTGCTTCGATAAATTTTTGCATCATTGCATTTGTTTCATATTGATTTGTTTTACATCCGCAAAGTGCAAAAAGCTACTTTTTTCTTTTCCATAATAAATCTCCTTAAAATAATACTATGTTTTATTTTAGCATATAATTTGTATATTTAGTAGAATCATAAACTAATTATATTTTGCTAACCAATTAGCTATATCATATATTTGTATTCCTTCGTATTGATACATTTCATGTCTTGTTCTTGCAATTATTATTTTAGGATATGCATCTCTTATTTTAAGTAATGGTGTAACTTCTCTTTTTAAAGTTATATCATCACTAATATTATCAGATACTTGAATATAAAGATTTTCATTACGTTTTTTAGCAATAAAGTCAACTTCTTTTTGATACATGGTTCCTACATATAATTCATATCCTCGTCTTAACAGTTCTATTGCCACAATATTCTCATATGTTCTTCCATAGTCCATATTATTTGTTCCTAACATTGCATATTTGAATGAGTGATCTGCTAAATAATATTTATCTTGTGTACTTAAATACTTTTTACCTTTAATATCATATCTTTTTACTTTATAGAAAGCAAAGGCATTACATAAATAATCTATATAATTTTTTATAGTTTTATCCGTTATCCTTACTTTATTATTATTAAGAAAATTTGTTATATTATTAGACGATGTAAGATTGGAAATATTATCTATTAAGTAATTATTTAAGTTATTTAACACGTCTATATTTTTTATATTATATTTCTGTTTTATGTCTCTTACAATTAATGTATTAAAAACTTCAGATATATACTGATATTTTTCTTCTTGCGTTTTATACACATAAGAGCCAGACATTCCGCCTTCTTTAACATAATTATCAAACGCTGTTTGAATATCTGCATAGTTATAATATGTTAAATATTCTCTAAAGGAAAATGGATAAACTTCAATGTCAAAAGTTCTGCCAGTAAATAATGTTGCCAAATCACTACTCAATAAAAAAGCATTTGAACCAGTTATATATATATCATATTTTTCTTCTGCATGAAGTCCGTTTATCGCTTTTTCAAATCCTTCACACATTTGAACCTCATCTATTAATACAAAATTATTTTTATTTTTTATATAATTATTAGAAATATATTCATACAACTTATGATATTCTTTTAGTTGCTCAAATTTAGGTAAATTTAAGTTAACATGGATAATATTGTAATTTTCAATGTTATTTGTTATATAATCTTTAAAAGATTCAAGCAATTTAGATTTTCCGAGCTCTTCTAATACCTGTTATTACTTTTATATCTGGTGTTCCAATTACATTAATTAATTTTTTTAAATATGAGTCTCTTTCTATTAATTTCATATTTTTCACCTCATAATTAGTATAACATTATATTCCGAAAATGTAAATATTTTTTTATTTTTCGGAATAGCTTTTTTATATTATTCACGGCATTTTATAAAATATTCACTTTATTTATAAAATATTGCTACTTTTCTTTTTTCCATGATAAATCTCCTTAAAATAACACTATTTCTTGTTTTAGTATATTTTAAATAATAATTCAAATCATCTTATCATACAGTAGTTTTTTCATTTTCATAAAAATATAGTCTTACAGTAAAATTTATTTAATATTAGTAAAAGAGCGGGCTTGAAGCATCGAGCCCGCTCTTTTTGAGGATTCACCGTGTAAAGGTAACCGTGTAGGTAGCTCCCAGTGCTGCCCAAATGCTGATGATAATCAGCAAAGCCAGCCCCACATCAGAGCTCATCCATTCCGTAAGTTACCTCTTCACGCTTGGAAAGCGTTCCTGGATAAACACCAAGACCACTCCAAGCATGATGAATAGTACAAACATTATTCCCCCTAACCATAAAACTGTGTCCAGTACCTCAAACATACATATTCCTCTTTTCTAAAAAGTGATATAAATATTATGCCACTTAATTAACATAAAATCAAATTGTGTTATAATTTATACAATTATGCTTTGAATTGTAGTTCTCTATTTTATAACTCAACACAAAGTAGCCTTAAAAACAATACTACTTATAAAAAATATTATATTTCTAAACTTTATCCTTTATACTAAATTTAAAAAAAACAGAAAGATAGTATTTTGTAGTGAAGCAAGATCTTGAAATTTGTGTATCGCACAAATTTCAAGTAGCCGTGCGTCCGCAGCTGAACGAAAAAATTACTATCTTTCTGTAAACTTATTATTATTTATATAAAACTAAAAAGAAACCGGAGAGATAGTATTTTGCAGTGAAGCAAGGTCTTGAAATTTGTGTATCGCACAAATTTCAAGTAGCCGTGCGTCCGCCACTGAACGAAAAAATTACTATCTTTCTGTAAACTTATTATTATTTATATAAAACTAAAAAGAAACCGGAGAGATAGTATTTTGCAGTGAAGCAAGGTCTTGAAATTTGTGTACCACACAAATTTCAAGTAGCCGTGCGTCCGTAGCTGAACGAAAAAATTACTATCTTTCCGGTTTTTAATTTTTAATATTTAAATTTTAAGGCTATATATTATTAATACATTCCGCCCATATCTCCTGCGTTGTCATGTCCTCCACAGTTGCATTCTTTTGGTTCTTTCTTATCTGTTACTAAACTTTCTGTTGTTAAAATCATAGATGCAATTGAAACTGCATTTTGTAAAGCACTACGTGATACCTTAGTAGGGTCAACTATTCCAGCTTTTTTCATATCTACATATTCTTCATTTGCAGCATCAAATCCTATACCTGGATTGCTTCCTTTTACTTTTTCAAGTATTACTGCTGGCTCTAATCCTGCATTTACAGCTATTTGCTTAACTGGCTCTTCTAGAGCTTTTAGTATAATCTTTCCACCAAGTTTTTCATCTTCTTTTAAGCCCTCTACTGCTTTTTCTACTTTTGGTATAATGTTAACATATGATGTTCCACCACCTGCAACAATACCTTCTTCTACAGCTGCTTTAGTTGCAGAAAGAGCATCTTCTATTCTTAATTTTTTATCTTTCATTTCAACTTCTGTTGCTGCTCCAACACCAATTACAGCAACTCCACCAGCTAATTTTGCTAGTCTTTCTTGTAAGTTTTCTTTTTCAAAATTGCTCTTTTCTTCAGCTATCTGAGCTTTTAATTGGTTAACTCTTTCTTTTATTTGTTCTTTATCTCCCATACCATCAACAATTATAGTATTTTCTTTTTGAACTTTAATTTGTCTTGCTCTACCTAATTGTTCAATAGTTGTATCTTTTAATTCTAATCCTAAGTCAGATGTAATTACTTCTCCACCTGTTAAAATTGCTATATCTTGTAACATAGCTTTTCTCTTGTCACCATATCCAGGAGCTTTAACAGCAACTACATTTAATACACCTCTTAATTTATTTAAGATTAATGTAGATAAAGCTTCTCCTTCTATATCATCACAAATTATTACTAATTTACCAGATTGTTGCATTAAGCTTTCTAGTAATGGTAATATTTCTTGAATGTTTCCTATTTTCTTATCTGTTATTAATACATATGGATTATCTACAACAGCCTCCATTTTTTCTGTATCTGTTACCATGTATGGAGATACATAACCTTTATCGAATTGCATACCTTCAACAACATTTAATTCTGTTTGAGAAGTTTTTGACTCTTCTATTGTAATAACACCATCTTTAGAAACTTTTTCCATAGCTTCTGAAATTAGTTCTCCAACTTCTGGATTTCCAGCTGAAATACTTGCAACTCTTGCTATATCTTCTTTTCCATTAACAGGTACACTTATTTCTTTTAAAGCATCTACTGCAGCATCTACTGCTTTATCCATACCTCTTTTTATAGCCATTGGATCTCCACCTGCTGCAACGTTTTTTACGCCTTCTTTAATCATACTTTGAGCAAGAACCATAGCTGTTGTTGTACCATCACCTGCTACATCATTTGTTTTTATAGAAGCTTCTTTTGCAATTTGAACTCCCATATTTTCAAATGGATCATCTAGCTCTATTTCTTTTGCTATAGTTACACCATCATTTGTAATAAGAGGTACACCAAATTTTTTATCTAGTACAACATTTCTTCCCTTTGGTCCTAATGTTACTTTTACAGTATCTGCTAATTTATTAACACCATTTAATAAACTTTTTCTGGCTTCTTCGCCATATTTAATATCTTTTGCCATAATAAAATTCCTCCAATCCCTTTAATAAAATTAATCAAACTACTCTATAACTGCTAAAATATCGCTTTGTCTAACAATTACTAAATCTTCACCTTCATATTTTATTTTTGTTCCTGCATATTCATTTAAATATACTTTATCGCCTTTTTTTACACTCATCTCTTCTCTTTTTCCATCAACCAATTCTCCTGGTCCAACTTCTACAACTTCTGCAACTTTTGACTTGTCTTGAGCATTTCCTGTTAAAATAATTCCACTTTTTGTAGTCTCCTCATTCTCTACCATTTTTACTACAACTCTGTCTGATAATGGTTTTAACATTAAAATTACCTCCTTTAAAATTTATGTAGGCTCTAAATTCTCCTGCATATATTATATGTTATATTAGCACTCATTATTACTGACTGCTAATATAATTTATACCTTTTTTTAGCACTTGTCAATACATATTGCTAAATTTCACAAAACATTCACATTTGGAAATTAGGGACAGGTCATTTTTTCCCGATTCGGGAAATTTGGACCTGTCCCTGAATTCCAAAATCGGGAAAATTGGAACAGGTCAGATCGAAGAAATCCTACAAAAAAGAGTATCAAAAAAGAGCAGATATAACATCTGCCCCAAATTTCTTATTTTAGAAAATTTAGATCTGGTCCCAATTTTCACTAAATACTTTCTAACGCTAACTTAATCATATTATTTAAACTTTTTTCTCTTTCTTCTGCAGTACTACTTTGCTTTTTTGCAAGAGAATCTACAACAGTTAACAAGCATGCTGCTTTTTTGTTAAGATATTTTGCAATATAGAATAAAGCAAATGCTTCCATTTCTGCTCCAATTATATTTAAGTCTTTTGGAAACCTATTCATTAATGCATCTAAATCTTCCAAGTATCCATCAAAGCAGTCAGAACACAAAGTATTTCCCTTTGTATAGTGAATATTTAACCTTTTTGCTGCTTCCTCTATTCTACTATTTAACTCTCCATCTGCTTGCATTAAATGACAGTCTTTAGAATCCCATTCGTAAGCAAAATTCCCTTCAGTATATGTTTTGTCTACTAGTATTGTGTCTAATAAGTCTATATTTTCTGTGTAAACTCCACATGAACCAATTCTTATGATATTTTCAACATCATAGAATTTATAAAGCTCATAGCAATAAATTCCCATACTTGGCATTCCCATTCCAGAAGAAAACACAGTAACTTTTTTGTCGCCATATTTTCCTGTATATGCAAGCATATTTCTAACTGTATTTACCAGTTTTACATCTGTTAAAAAGTTTTCGGCTATATATTTCGCACGTAATGGATCTCCTGGCATTAACACATTTTTTTCAATATCTTCTTTATTTGCATTGCAATGAATAGTCATAAACACCTCTATTTTGTTATTTCTAAAATTTTATATTTCATTATTCCTGCTGGTGCTTGAACTTCTACAGTTTGATTCTTTTTAGCTCCTAACAAAGCTTTTCCTATTGGTGATTCATTTGAGATTTTATTTTCTGCTAAGTTAACTTCTGTTGAACCAACTATTGTATACGAAACTTCTTCGTCAAATTCTATATCTAAAACTTTAACAGTATTACCTACTTGTACTGTTTTTGTATCTATTTCTGATTCGTCAATAATCTTAGCATATCTTAATTTATTCTCTAATTCAGCTATTTTAGTTTCGTTAGCAGCTTGAGCATTTTTAGCTTCATCATATTCAGAATTTTCAGATAAATCTCCAAATCCTAAAGCTATTTTTATTCTCTCAGATATTTCTGCTCTTTTTTCTGTTTTTAATATTTCTAATTCTTGTTCAAGTTTATCGTATCCCTCTTGTGTTAATAGGATTTCTTTTTCTTCTCCCATAGGTCTTTCCTCCTTTTAGTAAATATGTTTTTAATACAAAAAATAAATTTGAACGACTTCAAATTTATCTCATATATATTAATCCTTTTTAATAAATTTGTCAATAGTATTTTTTTTTCTCATTATCGCTAATATTCACTCGTTTATACTCATTTTCATCAATTATTCCATTATTTCCATACAGTTTTGTTACCATAAGTTCTGCATCTTCTATTTTCTCCCTTATGTTTTCAAAATTTTCCTTTTTATTCAAAAAGCTTTCATATAAAATAGACATTTTAGTAATGTTTATCAAGCCATATTTTTTAAAAAATTGTTTAATTTTATTGTTTAAATCTATTTCGAATGAATTAACAAAAATCCCTTCAAATCCTGTTAAAAATATAGTGTTACTTTTCTTACCTTGTTCAATTGTTTGACCACTTGTTTTCTTATTTGTTCCTCCATCTATTTGATTACTTGTTTTCCAATTCACTTGTTCTTTCTTTTCTAATTGCATATTAATTATAATGGCTTTTCTATATATTAAATATTCATTTAATTCTTTAATGGAATTATCTACATTTATTATATATTTTGCCCTTCTTAAACTTTTTCTTTTATTATTTAACAAAATAACATTATTTCCTGTATTATTATAAACAAGTTCTTCTATATATGCATACTTTCCTATATTTTTACTGACTATGTTAACATTTTTAAATTTTGTACTTAAAAATATTATATTGTCTAACATAATTTCATCTATAGTGTTTGCAATAATATAAATATCCTCTAATTCTGGCTTTCTATTTTGAATATTTATAATATACACCAAAATTTCATATATTATGTATTTAAAAAGTCCCTTTCCGTCAAAAAAAAATATTTTTCTTTCTTTAATAAATTTATTTGATAAATTCTGATTTTGTTTTTTTCTTAAAATTAACTTATCTACAAATTCACTATTTTCAGTAATTTCATCTGATAAAACTATTCCATCTATATTTTTTTCGTTCACAATTCTTCTAATTTTTCTTGCAATTATACAATTTTTCATCTGCAAGATTTTATTTGATATGAAATTTTTAAATGCAACAGCACCTTTATTTATCCTGTTTACATTTCTTTTACACACTTCTTTCTTTTTATTTAGCGGAACACTTGCTATATATCCATTAAAAATTTCTTCTATGTCAATTACACAAAATGCTGTTTTAAAAAGATTATAAAGCTTATTCTCTTTTTCTTCTTTTAATTTTATATACAATACATTCAAAAAAGAAATCACCTCGCAATCTAAAATGTGATGTTTGTCTTAAATTATATTTAGGTAATATCTTTTTTATTACTTTTGTCTATTATTTTATATATTAACTTTTATCTAAAGATATCACAAAAAGCTAATAACTAAGAAAATCTCTTAATTATTAGCTTTTACTCTATTTTTCTTTATTTATCTTTATATTCTAATTTTAAGATCTGGTTCTAATTTCTTATTTTCGGAAATTTAGATCTGATCCCAATTTCTTGACCTGTCCCCAATTTCCCAAATCGGGAAAAAATGACCTGTCCCTAATTTCCAAAAAGCTTTTCTTGTACGACGTCCCACACTTCTTCGCTTTCTCTGTCTTTTTCCCAATATGCTGCTCCTGCTAGTTGATATTCGTTTATAAGGTCTAATTTTGCAGAAATTGATGTGGTATCTTCTATCCACATTTTATATACAGCACCATTTTCTGTATATTCAACATAGTATTGTTTTAAGTTGTCATCCCATTTTCTTTCTACATTTGCTGGAAGTACTTTATCTACATCTTTTAAGTCTACTGTGTCGCTACTAACTTCTCCATTTGATTCTTTCCATAGCCTTGTATAAAATGGTACTGCTAATACAAGCTTATCTGAATCTACACCTTCTTGTCCTAAGAATTTAGTAACATTTGCCTCTACCCAGTCACATCCTGCAGTTGTACCTTCTACTGGAGATGATGCTCCATTTTGGTCATAAGCCATGAAAATTATATAATCTGCAACTTTACTTATTGTATTTCTGTCAAAACACATTGACCATGTTTCAGATCCATCTGGTGCTGTTACATCTACTGATAAAGCTTTCCCCATTTCGTTTAATCTAGGTTCTAATTCTATTAAAAATCTGTTAAACATCGCTTTGTCGTCCATATACATGTTTTCAAAGTCTATATTTATTCCGTCCAAGTTATATTTTACAACTAAATCTATAATGTTATTAACTAATTTGTTTCTTAATGCATAATCATTCATAATCTCAGAAGTTGTTTCTATCATAGACTCATTTGAAATCATTGCCCATACTTTTATTCCATTGTTATGTGCCCAATTAATATAATTTAGTCCAGCCGTTCCTACATTTTCGGTAACATTTCCTTGTCCTGACTGCTCTAATCTAAAGAATGTTGGAGACACTACATTAACGCCATCCATTGCCCCTGACCTTGCTGGTGCTTCTCCATAATCCGAAAAATATTCCCAAGCCAAGCTTACTTTTCCATCAACTTTGGCTGTTTCTACTATATCTTCTCTTATTGTATTTATCTTACCTAAAGTATTTTCTTTAACATATCCTAAAACTCCGTTGCTTGTCCTAATTTTTTGCCAACCGCTTTTTACTAAATCGTCTTCTCTATTAGAAATTACAACAGCATCTCCTGCTTTTACTTTATCAACAGTCCTTGACAAAGTAGTTGGATTTGATTTTACATTTATATCTTTTGCTGCTGTTGCAATTTGATATTTTCTGTCTAACGAATCCACAACTACTCTATTGTTTATATACTCTATATCAACATTATACACACCTTTTAGCTCAGAAAAAGGTATAAAATATTCATTATCCTTTTCTACTACTGGACTTTTTAATTTAATTTCTGCACTATTAACAGTTGCTGTATTTTCTCCAACTACCATATTGGCAATTTTTGTAGATGATCCCGTAATAATTTGATTGTATTTTTCATCATAATATATATAATTATCAAAAAAGTTTTCTATGTCATCTTTAGATATATATATAACATCATTTTCATCAATAAATATATCTTGCTTTAAATCACTTGTTACATTGCTATTATTAATTACTAAATTTATCTTTCCTATAATGTCATCATTTCTATAATTACCTGAAATTTTAATTACAATTATAGCTGCTACTAAAAAAATTGCTACTACAATTATCTTCAAAATCCAATTATTTTTTACATTTTTCTTTTCTCTTCTTGCCATGTATTGTCTCCTTTTTTCTTATGAATTTGTTTTTCTTCATAACTATATCATAAAAAATATTTTTAGTGAATACTATTTATTAATATTTTTCTGTCCATTTTTTAATATTTTATAATGTTTATTATTATTTACTTTTAACTTTCATAGCATTTATTCTCTTTCTTCTGTTATTTTTATGATATGTATTTTGTGTTTTTTAGTTTTATTTCTTTTACATTTTTAACATTTCATAACATTTATTAGCCTTTTCATATAGTATAATGTTATTGTTGTAAAATTTTCTTGAAATAACTAGAATTTAGTTGTAATATTATTAGAGATTTTTAAGCTAATATTTTTTCATGTAATTCTCCTAATTGGGAGGTTATTATATGAGTAAACTTTATTCAAAGTATTTAGAACAAAAGGCATTAAATCCAGATATACTATATCTATTTAAGTCAGGTATATTCTATATGGCTTTAAATGAAGATGCCAATAGGCTTTCAGATGCACTAAGCTTAAAAGTAACTAACATTACTGATAAGCTTTACAAATGTTGCTTTCCTGTTAGTAAATCTGACTACTATTTTAAGACTTTAGAATCATTGAATATTGACTATAAAATTATAGACCCTTCTCAGAACGTGGTCTTAAATTATGTTGAATATAAAGATAATGAAAAATTTAATAATATAATTACAAATTTACTAAAACTAGATCTAAATAAAACATCTTATCAAGATGCTTACATTATTCTTACTAATACCATTCATGACTTAAAACAAATTTTAAACAATGAGGCAAATTAATAATGGAAGTTGGAGACAAAAACTCGCTATTAATTTACAAATATTATTTAGATTTAGTTTACTATACAAATACATTATGTATAAAATATCCAAAATCAGAAAAACTTGCTCTGGCAAGCGAAACAAAACAATCTTTATATGGTGGTTTAAGGGAATTAATTTATGCTTTAAAAGAATATAATAAGAGAAATAAAGTAGGTCATTTAAACAATTTAGATGTGGAACTTAATTTACAAAAAGTTTATGTAAGGCTTGCATATAAGTACAAGTATATTTCAAAACAAAATTATGAAACTTGGTCGAAAAAGATAACAGAAATTTGTAACATGTTGGGAGGCCGGTTAAAATCATGCCTCACACGATAAAAAATAGTTTTTATAAACACCTCACATTTGAAAAGTTGCTATCTGCTCATCAAAGAGCAAAAAAACAAAAAGCCAAAAAATGTGAAGTTTTAAGATTCGAACTAAACTTAGAAAATAATTTAGTAAATCTATTAAATAAATTAAAAAATGGAACTTACCATGTCGGAAATTATAGAATATTTTACATTAATGAGCCAAAACTTAGAAAAATTGAGGCTCTGCCATATGTAGACAGAATCGTACACCAGTGGTATGTTGAAGAATTTATAAAACCTAATATAGTGCCAAAATTTATAAATTCTTCTTGTGCCTGCATTGTAGGTAGAGGTTGCCATAAAGCTGCTGATATAATTCAACATGATATGCAAATATATAAAAGAAAAAATCCAAACTATTGGATTTTAAAATGTGATATTAGAAAATTTTTCTACAGTATAGATCTCAATATATTATTTAACATTATTAAGCACTATATTTCTGATAAAAAGTTACTTCAATTTACACATCAACTAATATTTGAAAACAGAAAAGACCCAGTTGGTATACCTATTGGCAACTACACGTCACAATTTTTTGCCAATATATATTTAAATGAGCTAGACCAATACATAAAGCACACTCTTCGAGTAAAATATTATGTTAGATATATGGACGGTGCGACCCGTTTCTAAGTGAAAA